>Ga0224525_1000106_pt1 | contig 43191 bp, 36 predicted proteins | sample CFST100metaG_FD_179874 | JGI IMG/M metagenome (GOLD analysis project Ga0224525, IMG submission 179874) | Peat soil microbial communities from Stordalen Mire, Sweden - C.F.S.T100 | ecosystem: Environmental > Terrestrial > Soil > Wetlands > Peat | place: Sweden: Norrbotten County, Stordalen Mire...
TCCGTGAATGACTTTGCCCAAATCGTGAAGCAGCAGGCCGACATCGTCAAGGTGATCGAAGGGTACATCCGGCTGCGCAAGGCCGGGGCGCAGAACTACACCGGGCTTTGCCCCTTCCACAAGGAAAAGACGCCCTCGTTCAACGTGCACGCGACCAAGCAGTACTACTACTGCTTCGGCTGCCACGAGTCGGGCGACGTTTTCAGCTTTGTGGAGAAGATTGAGAAGGTTGGCTTCCCGGAGGCGGTGCGGATTGTGGCCGGCAAGTGCGGCATTCCGCTGCCCAAGCGCGAGTTTTCCTCGCCGGAGCAGGCCGCCGAGGCACGCCAGAGGGGCAAGCTGCTGGAACTGCAAGAGACGGCAAACGCATGGTTCGAGGAGCGCCTGCAAGGGCCGGAAGGCGCGGTGGCGCGCGAGTATCTGGCTGGCAGAGGACTCGATCCAAAGGGGATAAAAGAATTCCGCATCGGTTACGCGCCAGAGAGCTACAACGCGCTGCGCGACCGTTTGAGCGGCATGGCGGACAACGAAACGCTGCGGGCCAGCGGCCTTTTCGCCTGGAAAGAGCAGGGCGACGGCAGCCAGGGACCCATTTACGACCGCTTCCGCAAACGGGTCGTCTTCCCCATCCGCAACGAGAGCGGGCGCACAATCGCCTTCACGGCGCGGACGCTGGAAACCGGCGACAAGGCCGGAGCCAAGTACATCAACTCGCCCGAAACGCCGCTCTACACCAAGGGGCAGGTCCTCTTCAATCTGGACAAGGCCAAGACGGCGATTCGCCAGATGGAGTTTGCACTGCTGGTTGAAGGGCAGATGGACTGCATCAGCGTCTTTCTGCGCGGCATCAAGAACATCATCGCGACCAGCGGCACGGCCTTCACCGAGCAGCAGGTGGCGATGCTCAAGCGCCACACCTCGCAGGTGGTGGTCAACTTCGATCCCGACACTGCCGGCTCAAACGCCTCGGAAAAGTCGATTGATCTGCTCACCGAGGAGGGCTTCACCATCAAAATCGTCACCCTGGACGGCGGACTGGACCCGGACCGCTACATCCGCGAACGGGGCGTGGAGGGCTATACGGCGGCGCTGCGCGGTTCGCGGCGGCAGTCGGATTACCTGATTGAGCGGGCGAGGGCGGCCTTTCCCGGAGCCAGCGCAGAGCAGAAGGTGAAGGCGATGAACTTCCTGCTGCCGCACATCCGCCGGATGCCGGAAACGCTCGCCAGGGAGCAGTTTGCCGCCGACGCCTCGCAGAAGCTGGGCATTGACTCGACCGTTCTGCGCGAGGAGCTGCGGCAGGCCGCGCTCAAGCGGCGCGACCACGTTGAGACGCGAACGACGGCGCTGACCGAGGTCGAGCGGGTGCTGCTGCGGGCGCTCTCGATCGACGATCCGGAGTTCGAGCAGTCGCGGCGGCTGGTGGTGGCGGCGCTGGGCCAGCAACCAGCGTGGTTTGAGCACCTGGGCGTTTTCCCTGCCCTGCAATTGCTGGCCGGCCGCCAGACCCGTGACCCGATGGAAGTGGTCGAGGACGCGGAGCAGCGGGCCTTGCTGGCCGAAACCTTGCTGGCCGAAACCAAGCCGCCCGAGGAAGTCGAGGTGCGGAGCGCGCTGCAGGAGGTTCAGGAGCGCGCCATCGAGAGCCGTCTGCGCGAGCTGCGCACGCTGATCTCCGAGGCCGAACGCCGCGGCGACTTTGCCGAACTGGCCACGCTGACCCAGCAAAAGCTGGAGATGGACCGCGCCCTACAGCAGTTGCGCCTCCAGAATCCTCCGGAGCGGTAGCGGGCTTACGGAAGGCGCGCCCCAGCCATGAAGCCCTAAATACTGCGTCCAATTGTATTTTTTAGCGTCAAATACATGAGATGCCAGAGCGGCGGACAGCAAGAACGCCCGATTTGGCAGCGAGGTTGACCGAAAGGCCCTTGAGGTTGCGCGGATGTGGAGTAGCGAAACCGAGGCCGCTTGTGGTAATCTAAGTGTCTCTGTGCGGATGCGCGCCCCCTTTGCCCCATCCATGAGCTGCGGCTCGCGGGCGACCCAGGTGAAACCTGAAGCGCTTGTCATCCTGTTCCGAGCAAATCCCCTGAAACCGCTTTTTTATGCGGATGTCCGCAAGTCAGTGTGCGCATGCGGCAATTTTCCCGTATTCGACGAGAAAATATTTTTTTGCGCGCCCTGGACCTGCTACTGCACCTCTAGATGGCGCTGAATCTGCTTTGCAGAAGAGAGTAGGAGTATTTTGGCGAGCGACGACAAATTTGAACACGAGCACGAGGACGAGCACGAACACGATATTGATTCCCTGATTGAAGTCGGCAAGGGAAAAGGCTATCTGACTTACGGCGACGTGAACGACATTCTGCCGGAGGAGATGGCTACTTCACCCGCGGATCTGGACGACCTGATCACGACCATCGGGACCCAGGGCATTGATCTGCTGGACAGCCACAAGTTCGCCGCCGACAAGGAAGTGGAAGCGGAAGAGGGCGAGGATGTCGAGCTGGACCTGACGCCTGGGACCCTGGAGAAGACCAACGACCCGGTGCGCATGTACCTGCGCGAGATGGGCACGGTGCCGCTGCTGACGCGCGAGGGCGAAGTGGAGATTGCCAAGCGCATTGAGCGCGGTCAACTGCGCGTGCTGAAGGCCATTTCCCGCTCCCCGATTGTGATTCGCGAGATTGCGGCCCTGGGCGAAGACCTGAAGCGCGGCGTGCGCAACATCAAAGAGGTGGTGATCTTCGACGACGAGGAACTCACCGAAGAGGTTGTGCTGGCGCGCGTCAAGGCAACCGTTGCCCGCATCGACGTTTTGGTGAAACTCCAGAAGAAGATCGCGCAACTCGAAGAGAAGCTGGTCGCGCCGTCGTCCTCCACCAAGGCCAAGACCGCAGCGGCGCGCAAGACCCGCTGGGCGATTGCCCGCGAGAAGGTGCTTGTTTCGCGGATTGTGCGCGAACTGAAGTACACGGCCATGGAGCGCAAGCGCCTGCTGGACAAGGTGAACAAGACCGTGGACACCATGCGCACGCTGGAGCGGCAGATTCGCTCGCTCGATCAGAAACACGAAGCCAGCAAGAGCGAGGATCTGAAGAAGGAATACCGCCGGCAGCAGAAGAACTGCAAGACGGATCTGGAAAAGACCGAGGCCGAAGCGGGCGTGCAGATTGTGGAGTTGAAGCGCACGCAGCGTGAAATGATCCAGGGCGACATGGACGCCGATCAGGCCAAGCGCGAGCTGATCGAGGCCAACCTGCGACTGGTGGTTTCCATCGCCAAAAAGTACACCAACCGCGGATTGCAGTTTCTTGACCTGATTCAGGAGGGCAATATCGGCCTGATGAAGGCGGTGGATAAGTTTGAATACCGCCGGGGCTACAAGTTTTCGACTTACGCGACGTGGTGGATACGTCAGGCCATTACCCGCGCCATCGCCGATCAGGCCCGGACGATCCGCATTCCGGTGCACATGATCGAGACCATCAACAAGCTGATTCGCACCAGCCGCCAGCTTGTGCAGGAACTGGGCCGCGAACCCACCAGCGAAGAGATTGCCAAGCGCATGGACATTCCCGTGGCCAAGGTGCGCAAGGTGCTCAAGATCGCGCAGGAGCCAATTTCCTTGGAAACGCCCATCGGCGAAGAGGAAGACTCGCACTTGGGCGACTTCATCGAGGACCGGCAGGCGATTTCGCCCTCCGAGGCGGTTATCAGCGTGAATCTGAAGGAGTACACCTCGCAGGTGCTGCGCACCCTGACGCCGCGCGAGGAGCGGGTCATCAAGATGCGCTTCGGCTTGGAAGACGGTTCCGAGCACACGCTCGAAGAGGTTGGCCAAAGCTTCCAGGTGACGCGCGAGCGCATCCGCCAGATCGAAGCCAAGGCCCTGCGCAAGCTGCGCCACCCGAGCCGCAGCCGCAAGCTGAAAGCCTTTGTGGACGGCGTGAAGGAAAGCATGTAACCCGGCGGCAATTCAGCCGAAAAGAGCCGCAGCCTCGGAAGGGGCTGCGGCTCTTTTTTATTGCTTGCGGTCGAGGAGGACCTTGGTTGTCTCCCACCCTTGAATTGAAAAGCGATTCAAGGATGGGGCGCCCGAACTCTATACCTAGAACATTTTCCGAAATGGTGTAGACCGAAAATTCAGTGGTATCCCACCCATTTCCGCAAAAAGCGCGGGAATGGATGGGGCACCCTGACAGTATTTAGAGCAGTTTGCGAAATTGCGCTAGAAGGTGAAGTGAACCGCCAACTGCGCGCTGCGCGGGCCGCCGCCACCCAGATAGGGATTGCCGCTGCCCACATCCGGCGTCGCCGTGGTCTGTATGAACTTCGATCCATTGGTGCTCAGGTAGTCAAGGCCAAAGCCAGGCAACAGCGGATTGGTGAAGTTTGCATGATTCAGAAGGTTGAAGACATCGCAGCGAAGCTCTGCCGTCAATGTCTTGGTCAGATGAGAAGTCTTGGCCAGCGAGAAATCAAAATTGGCGTAATTTGTCGAACTGAAGGCATTGCGGCCCTCGTTGCCCGGATGCCCGAGGCAATCCCCGTAGGATGCGCTGCTGGGGTCGGTGTCCACGGTGCATGGCGTGGCGAATGCCGCCACGTTCAGCAGATTGGTGCCGCCTGTGCCGGCGTGTGGATTGCCGACAATGTCAGGGCGTCCAAAGTATTCCCCGCTGCCGTTGTAATCGTCCTCAAAGAGATAGCTAACGGTGTAGGGCTGGCCGCTGGCGTAGTTAAACATGCCATCAATCGCCCAGCCATTCACGAGCCATTTCGCCTGCTTAAACTTGGGAAGATTGTAGGTCCAGAACCACTGCACGCGCTGCCGCACGTCGAAGTTGGAGCTGGCGCGCTCGGCGTGGGGATTGAAGCTGTTGTCCGGCATCGCGGCGTTGGGCACGAAGTCCAGGCCGTCGCTGGCGTCGTCAATCGAATGCGCCCAGGTGTAGTTCAGCGTGGAAGTTACACCGCGCCAGCCCTGTACCTTCAACGTCGCCTGCGCGGAATTGTAGTTGGAGGCCGCTCTGGTTTCGATCTGGTTCACATAGTTGAGCTTGGTATCGACGAACGATCCCACGGAGTAGGTCAGGAAGCAATGCTGCCCGTAACTGATCGTCTTTCCGTTTCCGCAACTGTCTATGCTGCCCGCCACATTATTGAACTGGTTCAGATCGCGGAAGCGGAAGAGGTGACGACCCTGCGATCCAACATACCCGATCTGGAGCGCGATCTTCTTGGCGATCTGCGATTCGATATTGAAGTTGTAGGAGCCATACCTCGGCGTCGTCAGTTTCTGGTCAACGGTGAAGACGCTGCTCGGTGTGTAGTTACTGAAGATCGCGGCGTGGTCAACAATCGTCGAAGCCACGGTTTGCGCGAAGCCGATGCTGTTAAACGCCGGCCCGGCCTCTCCGGCATTGGTGTTGTAGGCCTGATTGCCCACGAAAAAGTCCTGCGACGCGCTGTCGTAGAAAAGGCCGCCGCCGGCCCGGATTACCAGTTTTCCATTGCCCAGCAGATCGTCGGCCAGACTGATGCGCGGCGCGAAGTTGCTCCAATCCTTCGGATAGAGAGAGCTGGGCGCGCCCGTGGCTCCGATTGTTTCAAGGCTCCCGGTTTTTACGTTGAAGATGCTGAAGGCATTGTTCTTGGCGCCGATCACGCCGAAGTAGTCCCAGCGCAAGCCGTAGTTGAGCGTAACCCGCGGGCTCAGGCGCCAGGAATCCAGCACATAGGCCCCGCTGTTGTTCTGATAGGAGTAGCGCGTGCCGTCGCCGTCGGTGGAACTGCCGCTGTCGATGGTGCCGGAGAGGAATTGATCGAGGGCGGTAGAGGTGACATTGCCATCTGTATCTGTCTGGTCAGAGAAGACCAGCTTGCCGCGATGCCCGGAGTTGATAAAGCTGTTGATGAAGGTGCGCCGCCACTCGTAACCGGCCTTGAAGCGATGCCGGCCTTGCGTCAGCGAAACATTTCCGAAGAGCTGGTAGTTGGTATCGACGCGGCCGCGCGCGTCGCTGGCGGTCGAGCCGATGGGACTATACGAACCCACGTCGATGGTCGGCAATCCCAGATCGCGCGCGCTATAGTCCGGAGGAAGCGTGTTCAGGTCATACGCCTTGTCCGGATTCAGGCCCATGTCCCCCGGAAGAAACTGCTGCAGAATGCGGTTGTAGCCGCCGCGAAGCTCAAAAATCAGGTTCGACCGAGGGACGGAAGTATAGGAGAGCGAAACAAGGTTTACATGCGTCGGCGTTGAGGTGTTGAATCCTGGCGCGCTGCTGCCCGTGTAAAGCATGCCCAGGGGAAAGCTCTGCATGCCATGGCTGTAGAAGTAGCGCCCCGTCAGCAGGTCGCCAGAGCTGAACCAGTGCAGATGCTGGTCGGCCTTGACGATGAGATTATCGCTATTGTTGCTGAAGGGGGTGGTGAAGGTTTCGCGGCCATCGCCGCTATCCGGCAATTCGCCCCATGGCTTGCTGTCGAGCAGATTTTGGATCACGGAATTGACCACTCCGCCGCCGGCCTTATAATCTGCGATGCCGGTCTCGGTGGGCACCAAGCCCATCTGGGGAAGGCCGCCATTCTCTCTCTGCCCCTCATAGGCGACAAACCAGAACGACTTGTCCTGGATGATTGGACCGTCCGCCGAACCGCCAAACTGATGGTTGGTGAAGGAGTTTTTGGGCTGCGCATCGGTATTGAAGTAGTTGCGCGCGCTCATCGATCCGTTGCGATAGTATTCAAACGCGCTGCCGTGGATCTGATTGGTACCGCTTTTGGTCACGATGTTGACCGTCGCTCCCGAGCTGCGGCCAAACTCCGCCTCGGAGTTGCCGGTGACGGGAATCTCGGCCAGCGCATCCACGGGAAGAATGGTCGATGGACAGCCCCATACGCCCGCTTGATTGACTGACGGCAGGTTGCGGTAGCCGTCGTTCATGTCGGTGCCGTCCAGCAGGTAATTGTTCGAGCGGCCGCGATTGCCGTTGAGGCTGAACAGCCCATAGGAACCGGCCGACTCGGTCGATCCGTTCGGATCGCTGGTGGAACCGGGAACCAGCTCCAAAAGCTTGGTGTAGTCGCGTCCGTTCAAGGGAAGCTCGGCGACCTGGGAGGCTTCAATGGTGCCGCCCGTGGTGTTGGAGCTGGTTTCCACCAGCGGCACTTCGGCGTTCACCTCCACGATTTCCTGGACCGCGCCGGCCGTCAGCTTGACATCGGCGCGCGCCGGCGAACCCACGCTGACCGGAATCTGCGTCAGCGTAGTGGTGCGAAAACCCTGTAGCTCGACCGTCACGCTATATGTGCCGAGCGGCAGTTCCGAGGCCACATACTCACCCCGGTCATTGGCGATCACGGTGCGCGACAATCCGGTCGACGGGCTGAAGACCTTGACCGGCGCTCCGGCTATAACCGCTCCAGAGATGTCCGTAATGGTTCCCTGAATGCTTCCACGAAAGGTCTGCGCCGCGGCATCAGGCGCGTAAACGCAAACTAGAAAAGCAAATAGGACAGCTAGAGCAAAACCAGAGTAAACGTGCCCTTGTTGAGAGCCGAGGAGGTGGCTTTTTCTTGAGGAAAAAACCACTTGAGAAGATTGCCAATGGGTACAGCTACTCTGTTTTTGCTCTAGCGTGCCTGAAAGAGCAATTGAACGGCTTCTCATAAGGCGATACTCCTTTGAGATTTTTCTATGGAATTCTCGAATCATAACACCAGCGCGAAAGCTTGGACTAAAGAAGGTATAAGGAAACGCTGTATCTACAGCTTTTTCCGCATTTATTGGAATTGTTCGATTGGTTTTGGAGCGGGATAGAACTAATTGATTCGGCCTTTATGTATTGCGGCACAGATGAGTGCCCACCCTCGCGATGTCTTTGTTTTTGCCGCTAGGTCTCTGACAGAACAAAGAAGTACCTTGAGTTCGTGCCTTCCCAGGTCCCAAAATCGGGACCTGGAGCACCCGGTATCGTGCTCTCCCACCCTGGCGACAAAAACAAAGGCGTCGCGAGGATGGGGCACCCAAACAGTGTTGCAACACAGAATGTCCGGATCAATCGCCGAGCAGGTCGAAGGCGCTTCTGATGCGGGCTGGGAGGGCGGCTGGCTCGTCGAGGAGCCGTGAGCTGAGTTCCAGCACGACGGCGGGAGGCGCGGCCAGAGCATTGAGCGCGGCAGCCGTGGCGGGCCAGTCGATGTCACCGTCGCCGGGGAATAGATGCTCGTCCTTGAGGCCGTGGTTGTCATGCGCGTGGACCTGAATGATGCGGGAACCCAGCGTGGAAATGGCCGCGGAAATGCCAACAGTAAGATGGGCGTGGCCAAGGTCAAGGCAGACGCCGACTGAATCTTCGTGGCCAATTTGCAGAATTTCCATCAGATGCGCGGGGGTGGTGGGGTCGCCGGTCAGGTTCTCAAGCAGCGGACGCACGCCCAGCGGATGGGCAAAGGCGTCAAGGTATTCGAGCGCGGTGAGAGCGTACTCGACGGTGCGCGGCGACCAGGAATCTTCCCGCGCGCCCAGATGCACAACGAGATTGCGGAAGGGGATTTGCTCGGCGGTTTCCAAAGCCCTCTTGATCTCGTCCATGGCGTCGATGCGGCGCGCTTTGTCAGGGTGCAGCAGGTTAACGGGGGCGCCGGAGGGGGCGCTTTCTCCGCCGAAACGGAGCGGGGCGTGCATTGACCAGGGCTTGACGGAACTCGAGCGGAACCATGCGGCCAGCTCAGCCACCTGCTCGCGGCTGGTGTAGTCAAAGTGCTGGCGCGCGGCAAAGATTTCAACCGCCTGCGCGCCCGATTGGGCGGCCAGTTCCAGCAGCTCCGGATGAAGGCGCTGGTTCATGAACAGGTGTGTCGACAAGACGCGCAGCTTGGCCAAAAAACCTCCCGCGCCGGTTCGGTTCGGAGGAAGAACGAACCGGTTCTTACGCTCATTGTCGCACTTCGGCAACGGCTACAGCGATTGGCGAAGCGCACGACTGAAGCGGCGCAAAAGATTTGCATCGTTTCCCACCCATTTCCGCAAAAAACGCGGAAATGGATGGGGCACCCTGCATCGTGCTCTACAGCGATTGGTGAACCGCCTTAGGTCTTTGACGGGATGTAAGAAGTACCTTGAGTTCGTGCTTTCCCAGGTCCCAAAATCGGGACCTGGGGCACCCATCGTTGGTACAACTTCAAGCTGTCAAAATGCGCGGAGCGCCGTGGCTATTTCGTCCACTGATCCACCCAGTCATTGACCGTCTTGTACCAGAGCTGGGAGTTCTGCGGCTTCAGCACCCAGTGACCTTCGTCGGGGAAGTAAAGCATCTTTGACGGCACCTGGAGGCGCTGGAGGGTGTCAAAGAGTTGAAAGCCCTCGGCAACGTCCAGGCGGTAGTCGAGCTGGCTGTGAATGACGAGCGTCGGCGTCTTGAAGTTTTTGGCCGACATGGCAGGAGACCACTTGCGGAAGGGATTCTCCGCGTCGGGCTTGCCATAGTAATCCCAGGGCTTGCCTTTGAACTCCCACTCGTTGAACCACAACTCCTCGGTCGAGCCGTAGGCCGACTCGGGATTGAACATGCCGTCGTGGCTGACGATGCAGCGGAAGCGGTCAGTGTGGCCCAGAATCCAGTTGGCCATGAAGCCGCCGTAACTCGCGCCGAGGGCAGCTTCGCGGTTCTTGTTGATGAAGGAGTAGTGCTGCTCGGCGTAGTCGAGGCCGGCCATCAGGTCGGTGAAGGGCTTGCCGCCCCAGTTGCCGTTGACGCCATCGACGAAGGTCTGGCCGTAGCCGGTCGAGCCGCGCGGGTTAATCATCACGACGACGTAGCCATTGGCGGCGAACAGCTCGGCGTTCCAGCGGTAGCTCCAGTCATCGCCCCATGCGCCCTGAGGGCCGCCGTGAATCAGCAGCTTTACCGGATACTTCTTTGCCGGGTCGAAGGCTGGGGGACGGATGAGAAAGCCTTGGATTTTGGTCTTGTCGGCGGCGGTGAACCAGAAGGACTCCATCGCGGGCAGGTCGAGTTGGGAGAGAAGGGCGTCGTTCAGGTGGGTGATATATCTTACGTCGGTCGAGCGAGTTATCACGTCGTTTCCGGCATACGGCCCTTCGATTTTTGTTTTAATACTAGAAACCTCGGACGGCCTTTTCACGGTTTGAATTGTAGCTATGATCTCTTTAGGAAGTGCGTGAAGATCGCTAAACTCGCCGCCTGCAAATGGGATCCAAGCTCCGTTGAGCTGTGCATTGAGGATTTCGGCGTTTCCATCTTTGCCACTGACGATGTAGACGCCCGAAGAGTTGGGCATCCATGCAAAATCCTCCACCCAGTTATCGAGGTCAGGCAGCAAATCCTTGGCCGTCTTCGCGGCGCGGTCGTACACAAACAGCCGGAACTTGTCGCTCTCGTAGCCGGCGCGAGCTTCGGAACGCCACGCAATGTACTTGCCGTCGGGCGAATAGGCAGGGTTGAAGTTGCCGCCGGCCGAGGTGCTGATCGCAACCGGCTTGGCCGCCGGGTTGGTCAGATCGAGCGTGAAAATCTTCGCGCTGACGCTGATCGCAGGCTCCGGATCGAGGTTCTCGGTGAAGGCCAGCTCCTTTGAATCGGGCGAGAAGGAGCAGCCACAGCCGCTGCCATCGAGCGAGAAGGGTGGAACGTCATGGGGATCGTTGGGCGTCAGGTCGCGTACGGCGCTCGTCTCAACCGTCAGCAGAAAAAGGTGGCTACGCTTTTCGCCGGTGAAGTGGTCCCAGTGGCGATAGAGCAGGTGGGTGAAGATTTGCGCCTTCACCTTGCTTGAGGCCAGCGCCTCGTCGCGGTCGTAGTTGCACGACGCTCCGGTGCCGTTATCGTTGGGCGTAATCGCGGGGCAGGCGGGATAAACCGGCGCGGTGAAGACGATTGAACGGCCATCGGGCGACCAGATGGCGTTGTCGATGCCAAAGTCAAGATTCGAGAGCTTGCGCAGGCGCGAGAATGCGCCGGTGGCCGAGTCAAAATCGGCCAGCCAGATTTGACTGGCTCCCGTGCGGCTCGACAAAAAGAGGATTTGCTTGCCGTCGGAGGAGAATTGAACTCCCGAGTCTCCCGGCTGCGCCACGGAGAGCTTTCGCGGCTCGCCACCCGCAATCGGCTGCAACCACAGCTCCGCCGTTTTGGTGTTTTGATCGAGGTTCACGGTGGTGACGGAGTAGGCCAGCCACTTGCCGTCGGGCGAGACGGCGGTCGAACCCAGGCGCTTCATCCGCATCATGTCGTCAAAGGTCATAGGCCGCTTCGCGGCAGGGGGCACGGCGCTCTTGGGCAGGGCGGAAGCCGGGGCCGCAACGGCCTGTGCGGGACAGAAGGGGGCGAGGGCGGAGGTGAGTGCAAGAGAGAGAACAAATGGGTATTTGTGCATGGCTTCTTTCTGTTCGCGCGGGGGAAGCAAAACAAGAGCGCGAAGAAGAAGTTTACACCGGGAATGGGCAATCGGGCTGGATAGAGCAAAACCAGAACAGGCGTATCTGCTGGTTCCGCCGCGGGGAAAGGGAGAAAAACAGCTCCTCATGGCCATAGATCAATTTGCGGATAGCCAGCGCTCCAAAAACATTCTCAGCTCCACTGGCGGCCGCAGCCACAGATTCGCCTCTGTTTCGCGCCACCGGCGGCGCATGAGCACGCTCAGGCAGTGCGGGCCAAAGCCATTCACGGCGTGAAACGCCGCCTCGTCGGTCGCGTCGTCGCCAAGATACGCCACCGGCGCGCCTGGGTCGGCCTCTTGCAGAATCTTGCGCACAGCGCCGCCCTTGTCACTCCCTATGCGCAGTTCGACCCCAGCTTCAAACTCCAGCAGCGTCAGGCCATCGGTCCCCGCCAACGGCTCGAAGAGCGCCCGCGTCCTTTGCTCAATCAGTTTTGCCTTGTGCGCAGAAGCTCCGCGCCAGTGCATCACCGCGCCGTTTTCCTTGTCCTCGAAGCGTCCGCCCAAGCTGTCGCGTTTGAGGATCGCGCGCAACTTGTCCAGTTTTTTGCGAGCTGCGGGGGGCTCCGGCTCCAGTTCCCGCCAGCCATCCGGGTACAGGCGCTCGGCTCCGTGCAGGCCCCAAATCTCAAGCGGCGCGTCAATTCCGAGCAGTGGTGCAACTTCGCGCGCGGAACGGCCGGAGATGACGGCCATGCGCGTCCGTCCCCGCCGTTCGATGCGGAGCAAAAGCTCCCGCACGCCAGCCCAGGGCCGCGCCTGAAAGCGATCCACGCGGAACGGCGCCAGTGTGCCATCGTAATCCAGCAGCAGGAAGGGAATTGCTCTGTCCGCAAAGGCGTTAAAAAATGCTTTCAGTTGCTTTTCCGCCCCGGCTGTCACTGGGTGCTCGTTTTCTGTTCCGGGTTGAGATCAACCGCCTTTACTGGCGGGGCAGATGCCGGTTGGGCCTGGCTCGGGCTGTCTGCTTTCGGCGTATCGATGCGCAATTCGCGCAGGTCGTTCAAGATGCTGTCAGCCCAACGATAGATGTTGTGGTCCATGATATGCTGACGCATACGCCGCATCCTCATCTTCCGTTCCTTGATGTCCATCTCCAGCCCCTGATTGATGGCTTCGGCGACACCCTCAATGTCATAGGGGTTTACGATCAGCGCATCCAGCAGCTCGGTTGCCGCGCCGGTAAACTTGCTCAGCACCAATACGCCGTCCTCATCATCGCGCGCGGCCACGTACTCTTTGGCCACCAGATTCATGCCATCGTGAAGCGAGGTTACCAGGCATAGATCCGCCGCGCGGTACCAGCAATCGACTTCCGCGTGGCTGCACTGCCGCTCGATGAGCAGGATGGGCTTCCAGCGAGCCGTCTGGTAGCGCAGGTTGATGCGCTTCACATTCTCTTCCACCTGGCGGCGCAGATTCACATAGCTGGGAATCCGCGAGCGGCTGGGCGCGGCAATTTGCACCATAATCAGCCTCTCCAGGTAAAAGGGATGCAACTCGAAAAGCTTCTCGACCGCCATCAACCGCTCGACGATGCCCTTGGTGTAATCCATGCGGTCCACACCCACAATCAAGGTTTCGCAGTGCAGGTCGAACTCCTTCAGCAGCTCCTCGCGCGAGGTATCTGGCGTCTTCCGCTTCGGCTTGCTGCCATCCAGGGCCACGCTGACCGGATAGGGGCGCACGGTGGTGGTGTGCCCATCCCGGAGCACGGTCATGTGTTCGCGGTCGGTGCGGGACTCCAGCACGCGGTCCACGGTGGAAAGAAAGTTATTGCAGTGCAAGGGGATGTGGAATCCGATCAAATCCGCGCCGAGCAATCCGTTCAGAAGTTGCGCCTGCCACGGGCAAATGCCGAAGGCCTCTGGATTGGGCCAGGGAATATGCCAGAAGATGGCCACGCGCGCATCCGGGCGCGCCGCCTTGATGAGCCGTGGCACCAGCGTGAAGTGGTAATCCTGCACAAAAACAATGGGATTGTCGCTTTCCTCCATCTCCTTCAGCAGCGCGGCGGCAAACTTTTCATTGACGCGCTGATACCATTCCCAATCCGAAGCGCGAAAGATGGGCCGGGTATGCGCAATGTGGCAGAGCGGCCACAAGCCCTCGTTGGCAAAGCCGTCGTAGTAGCCGGCCTCCTCCTCGCTGGAGAGCCACACCCGGCGCAGAGTGTAGCGCGGATCGTCGGGCGGCACGCGCAGGCGGTCATGCTCGTCAACATTCAGCGCATCCTCACTGCCGCTGCCGTGCGCCACCCAGACGCCGTCACAGGCCCGCAGCACCGGCTCCAGCGCCGTGACCAAGCCGCTGGGAGGAACCGTGCACACGGTCTTTTTCCCTTGGAGCACGTGCATATACGGCTCGCGATTGGACAGCACAAAGATGCGGCTGGAGCCAAAGCGCTCCCGAATATGGACGGCCAGCCGCTCGGCGGTCCACTGGTGCTCACCGGCGTCGCGCAGCCGGGCTTCAGTTTCAGCGGCGGCGCGGGCCTTGATCAGGCTATCGGTCATCGACTCCACTTCACGGGCCAGCGGCGTAAACAAACTCAGCTCCGCTATACTTTCCTCCGCAAGATCGCCGGATTGACCTGTGCGCAACCGCCTGAGCCGATCCGCCACGCGCATCATGGGTCGCATCAGAAACCAGCGGATCATCAGCAGCGTCACGCTCACAATCAGCAGCACAAAGGCGGCAATTCGCCAGAAGCTCCGCTTCCAGACAGCGATGCCTTCCGCGCGGATGTACCTGGCATCCTCCAGAATCAGCAGCGCTCCAACCTTGCGTTCGCCGGCATAGAGCGGAACCGCTTCCTCCAGCCACTGCTGACCGTCGTTGTGCCCAAACACGGACGATTCAAAGCCCTGCTGAATGGCTTTGTCCAACGGGTTGCGCGACAGTGCTCCGAAGAGCTCCGCAGGGCCGGCGGCGGTCACCAACGCTCCCTGCATGTCATAGACAGCCACTCCCAACGCTTCGTCCTGCGCGCGCAGCCGCGCTGCCTCCGCGGCAATCTCCGTGGTCTGGCCGCTGGCCATCGATTGCGCCATCTCCGCTTGCAGGCTTCTGCTCATCCCGGCGGTCCGGCGTTGCAGCTCCTGGCGCAGAACGTGCTTGTGGGCCAATACCTCAAAATAAGTCGAGGCAACCGAGACCAGCGTGATTCCCACCACCAGCGCAAGAATCAACCGCAGACGAAAGGATTTCATGTCACCTCTCCTATGGCAAAACCAGAATTACTGTACCCAGGAAGCGCGGCTTTCAATCCGCCGCGGCTTCCGGTTGCGCTCTTAGTTCTCTTCTATCGAAACGTCTTCATTGATTCCTGTGCCATTTGGAACATTCTGCAAGCCGCGGCTTCATCCATCGCGGGGCGGAAATTCTCAGAAATGCCGGATGGAATTGTCTATGCCGGTGGCTGGGTGCGCGGCGCTGTTCTCACCGGAATGCTCCGCGTGGCTTTCGAGCGAGCGGCTGACGAGGTCACGGGAGCCAAGCCCCACGGCCAGCGTGAGCGTGAGCACAATGCCACCAAAGAGAATACCGAAGGCCAACCCTACGATGTTGCCACCGATCTGGAGATGTTCGAGGACCATGGCGGCGGTAAGCACAAGCACCAGCCACTTGACGCCGAGCGAGAGGAAGCGCGCGTATTGAAGTTGCTCATTGACGGCTCCGATAAGGACCGAACGAGCCAGATAGCGCGCAATGAGCGTGCCGGCAATGAACAGGACGGCGGCTTCCACAAAGCGGCTAAGGTAGGACAGGAGCGAGCTGGGCAGCGTTGTGGCCGTCGCATAGGAGGCGTCAAAGGCCGAAATGCCAATAATCAGCCCGAGCAGGACGCAGCCCCAAAAGAAGCCCCGGGCGATCAGCGCGGTGGGAGAAGTCGATGGCGCCCAGTTGATGCTGCTGTGCCTGCGGGCGAGGTGTTCATCAAACCTGGCCGCTGTAAGTCCAAACCGCAGCAGCGCGGAAAGAGCCGTGCCGATCAATGCAAATACGGCCAAGGCAACGAGCAAGGCCAGGATGCCGGGCAGAATGGCGATCAGCAGCGAGAGAATGCGTTCGAGGGATTGATGAAGCGCGTCGGCCATGTGGCTCCAGATCGAGGCGTTGCCGCCAGTCGTCAGGGGCTGCGAAGCCTGGCTTGAGGCTGACTGGATGATTGTGGCGAAAAGATTTTGCATGGAACTTACTCCTTGAATTGGCGCTCTTGCTTTGTGCTGGAAGACGGAATTGATTCACGGCAAGATCATGGATTGAACCGGTCAGGCCATCGCCAGCGCGAAACCATATAGGTTTTTTCCGCTTCGAAGGCGGCTGCGACGGCCTCGATATGGTCTTCGGAGCTGGCGCCGGAGGCGGAGATATTAAAGTGGCTTGCCACCCATGCAAGGTAAAGCGGGATCAGCGCGCCTAGCAGATGTCCGCGATTGATGGTGCGGAGCCGGTAGGCAAGCAGGAAATCATAGACAATGCGGGCCCAGAGGTCATCGGCGATGCTGAATGCCGGGGCGTCAGTGGCGGCCAGCCGCTTGAGCTTGAGCATCGAATTCGGTGGAAGAACCAGCGACCAGATTTCATGCAGATTGGTATAGGCGAGCCGGAAGGCCGAGAGCATCGGCATAATATCAGCGGGCGTCTCGGTGGCGGGCGCTGGCGGCGTGAAGATCGCATTGCTGACGGGCGGCAACGGCCGGAAACGCTGCCAGAATGCGGCCTTGGCCTTGATATCGGAGAACAAAGGCCCGGTAACCAAAGGGAGAATGGTGTTCAGTTCGGGGCCGGCGAGCTGAACGCGCGGGCCAACATCGAACTGCTCGACGGCGAAGCCGGCTACCGCGGCTTCGTTGGCAGGCCAAAGAGGCGTTCCTCCCTGGTTGGCCGCGGTGAAACGCCGCGCGGCGTCGGAGAGGCATTTGGCCATGCGAAGCGAGAGGCCAAGATCGACAGCCAAGGGGAAACGCACGCGGGAGGCGAACAGGGCACGGGTTATTGGGTAAAGAATGGCGGAGTTGACCAGGCCGGCGTGCGGCGCCAGAGAGTAGCAGGGAACGGCCAGGTCGGTGGCGGCCAGAACGGGATTGGCAAGCGCGCAAAGTTCGGACGCGCTCAGTGAGCTGGACTCCGGACCCAGCATAAGAATGGCGTGCGCCTCGTTCTTTTCCGCGAGTTGGTACGCATTGGCGAAATCAGTGGCGGTGAGTATCCAGGAGGAGTTGTTCGCGGGTGCGGTGATCATCCGCAGAGAAGGATGGGCGTTTGCCGGCGGCGTGTCCGGCGAAGCAATAAGCAACTCTTCGGCTGGGAAAGAAGCGGTCAGGTTGGCAAGCACAGTTTCAAGCTGTTCCGGCGTCATGGCGGCGAGCAGGACAAGAAGCGCGTTGCCGTGGTGCGCGGAAGAGGAGAGGACGCCGGGGTTTTGATCTGCTGCCGCCATAGTCATTTGGAGATTTGATCCTAATGCACTGAATGGCTTGCGGCAGTCTCCAATTGACCAGTCTTCATGAGGCACGAGCGGCGCGGCCAACCGCTCACTATTGATCCGGCAAGAAAACAGTGACATTGTTTCCCACCCATTTCCGCAAAAAGCGCGGAAATGGATGGGGCACCCTGCGCGGCCAACCGCTCACTAGGAAAGCTCTGAACAAGTGGCCTTTTCAAAATCCGCATTCCCTCGGGGGCTAAAGCCCCGTTGATTTTGCGGGTTTTACGTACGGGCTAAAGCCCGTACCCTTCAAAACATCAACTTATGCAGTGGTTCTCTAAGAATCATGACGGCTTCCCGCTCGGCGGCTGGAGTTCGAGCCAGAGAAAGGAATACGGAGCAAGGGTGAGCACGTAGGGGGCTTCGGTGATGACAGGAAAGGGCACATAGCCCAGCATTTCGACCGGTTGCGCACCCTTGTGCTCGGCGAGGTCGAGGGCGACGGGTTGGGCAAACCGGCTGAGATTCGCCACACAGAGAACGGTTTCGTGCGAGCCGTCGCCACGCTTGAGGTCGCGAAGGTAGGCAAGAATTTTGCGATTTGCCGGGTTCAAAAAATGCTGGGTGCCGCGGCCGAATACCTGGAAGAGTTTGCGCAGGGCAATCATGTTTCGAGTCCAGTGCAGAAGGCTGGACTGGTCGCTTTGTTGAGCTTCCACATTGATGGTCTGATAGCCGTAGATGGGATCCATGATGACGGGCAGGTAAAGCCGCGCGGGGTCGCACCTGGAAAAGCCGGCGTTGCGATCCGAATTCCACTGCATGGGAGTCCGCACACTGTTGCGGTCGCCAAGGTAGATGTTGTCGCCCATGCCGATTTCGTCGCCGTAGTAGAGGATGGGGGTGCCGGGAAAGCTGAGCAGAAGCGAGTTCAGCAACTCGATGCGGCTCCGGTTATTGTCGAGCAGGGGCGCGAGCCGGCGGCGGATACCACCATTGACGCGCATGCGCGGGTCGTTCGAGTAGGCAAAGTGCATATAGTCGCGCTCGTCTTCGCTGACCAGGGCAAGCGTAAGTTCGTCGTGATTGCGCAGGAACAGACCCCACTGGCAGTTATCGGGAATCTCTGGCGTCTGCGCCATGATGCTGGTGATCGGCAGGCTGTCTTCCTGCCGGAGAGCCATGTAGATGCGCGGCATCAGGGGAAAATGGAAGGCCATGTGGCATTCGTCGCCGTCGCCGAAGTAGGGACGGACATTGACAGGTAATTCATTGGCTTCGGCGAGAATAAAGCGGTTGGCGTATTCGGCATCAATAGCGGCGCGGATTTTTTTAACAACAAGATGAGTTTCAGGCAGATTCTCGCAAGAGGTCCCGTCGCGCTCGACCAGGTACGGAATGGCGTCCATGCGCAGCGCGTCAACACCCATGTCGAGCCAGAAGCGCATGGCCTTGAGAACCTCTTCCATCACCGCCGGGTTATCGAAGTTGAGATCGGGCTGGTGTGAAAAGAAGCGGTGCCAGTAGTAGGCCTTGGCCGTATCGTCCCAGGTCCAATTGGACTTTTCCGTGTCGGTGAAGATGATGCCGGCTTCCTTGTAGCGATCATTCGTGTCAGACCAGACGTACATCTCGCGCGCCGCCGAACCGCGCGGCGCGTGGCGCGCCGCCTTGAACCAGGGGTGCTGGTCGCTGGTGTGATTGATGACCAATTCAATCAGGACCTGCATGTTGCGCTGGTGAGCCGCATCCAGAAACAGTTTGAAATCGTTCAAAGTTCCATAGGCCGGATTTACGTCAACGTAGTTGGCGATGTCATAGCCGTCATCGCGCAACGGAGAGGGGAAGAAAGGCAGAAGCCAGATACAGGTAACGCCGAGGTCTTGGAGGTAGTCGAGCCGCGAGAGCAGCCCGGGGAAGTCTCCGATGCCATCGCCGTTCGAGTCGGCAAAGGTGCGGACGTGAAGTTCGTAGATGATCGCATCTTTGTACCAGAGAGGATCGGTTGCGCTTGCCAGTTTCTTCACGGTTTAAGTCTCCCAGATGATTAGACGCTCATTCTGTTGCAAATTGCTCACAACCAAAATCGGATACGCGCCGCTCCCGGAGGCGCATTCTTCCCGTGTGATGCAGCTTTGCTTGTAGAAAGGCATCTTCCGTCTGTATCTTTCGGCCGCGGATTCTTTTATTACAAACCTTGCTATTGTGCAATAGCTTGTGCGCCTTCCGTGTAAACCAAAGTCACAAGCTCCCCGGCCCTCGACTGGCAGCGGGAAAGCGAAGCAACCCTTGTCTTTGGTTTGCTTTGTATCACCATCTTTGGCGAGGAAACAATGTATGTGGTATAGTTAGATAATAGAATGTTTACTTAAGGAACCTCAGATTAAGTCCTCCTTTACATCGAGCATTTCCTCAGGGGATAACGCCCACGCATATCTGATTACATTTGCGGCACGGCTGAAGCCGTGTCATTTCAAGACTGGACTTATTCAGCGCTTCCCGAATCCTGCCCGCTGCCAGCGTTGAAAGTGCGCAGGAACCGCGCTGGCCGGGGCAAAATCGCGTGGCAGCGCCTTCCATTGACAGGCAGTGCGCGGAATGTGAAAGATGGCGAACTTGTCCTGTCAAAACCGCGCACCCAGGTTTCAAAGTAGTACGGGATTCCGACGGTTCCTGACGCGTGTTAGGCATGATTGCCCTTCAGAAGAACGGTAGAACCCCGCATTGGTTACCTATTGGAGCCATTGGTAACCGGCCAAGGCTATCAAAGTCGAAAACGATAATAGATCAAGAATTGTGCCGGAAGACAAGGAAACGGCAAGATACTTTACGCGAAGATACTTCCGCAGAAGATGGCGATTAGTTGTAAGAAAACCTATATTTGTGTATCGTAGTTATGGAGCAATTGGCTGGCCCTGCATTTTTGTTTTGACTTAGCATTAGCAGGATGAGGTACAACTAATTGCCTTGAATTGATCAGGGAGGATACATGGGAGTATCAGAAATTCTGGCGACAATTGATCACGAAATCGCCCAGTTGCAGCAGGCACGTGAGCTGCTGAGTGGCGCTGCCGCGCCGGTAGCAAAGAAGAAGGCGGGCAGGCCCAAAAAGGTAGTGGCGGTTGCTGGTATTGCAGCGAAGCCCTCGAAGAAGAAAAAGAAGAGGAATCTCTCTCCCGAGGGACGGAAACGGATCGCCGAGGCGGTCAAAAAGCGCTGGGCGGCACAGAAGGCCGCGGCAGCAAAGTAAGCGAATCCTCTCATACTAATAACCGGGCAGATGTGAGTTCAACGCGCGTCTGTCCGGTTGTTTTCTGGATTTCTTCCCCGGCTTCCCCGGCCAAAGCAGCAACAGAAGGTCGCACGCCTGTTCAGGCCAGAGGCTGGCAACGGCCCGGCGTCAGAAGATGATACTGCGCTGGGTTTGCGCGGTTCCCTGCCCTGTTCTCTTGAGCTTGCATCCGGCGCGGCAAACGCGCTGAAGGTCAGCCAGCTCAGCCCCTCTAAGGGGACCTCTGAACAAGTGGCCTTTTCAAAATCCGCATTCCCTCGGGGGCTAAAGCCCCGCTGATTTTGCGGTTTTTATGTACGGGCTAAAGCCCGTACCTTTCAAGCTAAAACCCGTACCCTTCAAAATATCAACTTATTCAGAGGTTCCCTAAGGCATCCTCGACTTTAATTTAATCATCTCGCCATCCACAGCAAACTTGCCGTATCCACGATGATGGATGGTCTTTGGATGTTTTTGCGCGGGATCCTTCCAGGCTTTGAGCACTTCCAGGATGAAAAGGTTGTAGCTGTTGACGAGATGGGTGTCAACCACCTTGCATTCGAGGTTAGCGAAACATCCGGCCACCAGCGGCGGCGTCACGCGTTCCGACGGCATGGGCGTCAGAGAAAATTTCTTGAATTTGTCCACGTCCCGCCCTGAGCAGTTACCAATTCCCACAACTTTATGCGCCAGTTCCAGCGGCGGAATGGCGATCACGCACTCTTTCTCCGCCCGCAACGCTGCAAAGCTGTAATCGCCGTTGCTGACGACACAGGCAATCAGCGGCGGCTCAAACTCGACCATCATGTGCCAGGACATGGCCATCACGTTGGCGCGGCCCTTGCTGGCGGTTGTCAGCAGGACCACGGGACCCGGTTCGAGCAACTGGTAGACCTTTGACAGAGGTAAATTCCTCATTGTGGCAGGGCCTCCCATTGCCCTGAGATGGCGGACTTGAAGATGGCATCGATGACTGCCATGTTTTGAATTGAGTCTTCAATGGGAACGGGAACTTCGGTGTTTTCAAAAACCGCCTTTGCGAACGCGTCGCCCTGCAGGGTGTATTGATTGCAGGCGGGAAAGGTTTCCGAGGTGATGCCGCCGCCGCCGAGGTCGCCGCTTTCATCAATGACGAGGCGCGCGGAACGGTCGGGAAGCGGGTTGAAGGGGATGTCAAATTCAATGCGCCCACGGATTCCGATGAAGAGAATGCGCTGGCTGGGAACCAACTGCGTGCTGCACGTGAAAACGGACTGGCCGCCGGGAAAGTCGAGAATCGCCGAGGTGAGCCGGTCAGTGTGCATCTGCGGATCGCGGTCGATGCGGGAGACAACGCGCGTGGGTTCCTGGTGGAAAGCATACCGCGAGGTGTGGATGAGATAGCAGCCAATGTCCAGCAGTCCCCCGCCGCCCAGCGCAACCTGATTGCGTATGCTGCCGGGGGCGTAGTTGGAGTAGCTGTAGACGCCAACGATGGAGCGCAGTTTTCCAATGCGCTCTTCGGCGAGCAGTTCGCGCAGGCGGCGCCATTGAGGATGGCAGTTGACCATGAAGGCTTCGCCAATTTTGACTCCGGTGCGCGCGCGGACAGCAAGCAGCGTTTCGGCCTCCGTGGCGTTCAGGCTGAGCGGCTTCTCGCAGAGAACGTGCTTGCCGGCTTCAGCGGCCTTGATGGTCCAGGGAACGTGCAAGTGATTGGGAAGCGGTATGTAGACGGCGTCAATGTTGGGGTCGGCGAGTAGTTCCTCATAGGAGCCGTAGGCCGTGGGAATTCCAAGAGCGGCGGCCGCCTTTTGCGCCTTGGCCAGGTCGCGGGAGGCAATGGCGTTGACGCTGGTGAACTGGCCCCGCTGCATGGCGGGAATGACATTTTTAAGGCCAATTTTGGCGGTGCTGAGAACTCCCCAGCGGAGTATCTTCGACATGGCTATCATCATAATGAAAAACCAGGCAGGCGATCTGTACTCCCGGGCGCAGGATTTTTCGTTTTTCTCGGATTCGTGCTTTCCCCGTTCCCCAATGCTGGGCATGGGAACGCCGGCTGCTGTTACAACTTCAAGCAATCATAGAACTTACTCCACCGGCTGGGCGCAGTGGGAGCAGCGGCGGGCGGCCAGCGGAATCTCACTCAGGCATTCCGGGCAGGTCTTCTTGGCCAATGGCGCCTCGGGTTCTATCAACTTGCTCTGGAGCGTGTTCAACGGCAGCACAATGGCAAAATAAACCACGTTGACGATAATCAGAAAAGCAATGACGGCGTTGAAGAAGCTGCCAATCTTGATGTGCCCGCTGCCGATGTTCAGCACGACGCTGCCGAAATCGGGCTTGCCCACAGTGGCGGCGATGAGCGGGTTCAGCACGTCGCCGACCAGCGCCGTAACGATGGCATTGAAGGCTGCGCCCAGAATTACAGCGACGGCTAGGTCAACGACATTTCTACGCAGGATGAAGTCGCGAAATCCCCTGAACATTTTTTCCTCCAAAGCCTGAGGCGATGCAATTCCCCAGGACATGAACAGAAGCCGCGGGGCGCCATGCACGGCGGCAAAAGGGTGGAAACGGGGGCGAAAGCTCAGTCGCGGCCGGGGCGCAGGTGGCCCAGATCGTCCGGTTCTGGCTCCTCAAAGACAGGCAGAACCGGAATGCCTGCCCGCAGGCCGCTCCACTCTTCGGCTACCACGATGCTGTTCTGGGGATTGCCGGGCTGGTAGCGCGCCGAACAGGGAAAACCGGCTCGCACTTCGGCCGCGTCCACCACGCCGCGCATGTCGGTAATGTCCTGGGAGGACTCGTAGTCCACGCCGCCGATGCGATAGCTGTAGACGAGCATGGTAAGGGTGCGTCCCGGATGGCTTTTGGAGTTGCCGGGGGCCTCGACCGCACAGATGTCCAGCAACATGCCGTCCACCAGACGTCCGGCGTGCGCCAGAAAGTGGCGGCGCGCACGTTCGAGTTCCTCTGGCGTGGCGCGTTTGCGCAGCAACAGCCACAGGCCCACCACAAGCGCGGCAAACAAGGCCGCTCCGGTGGCAATCTCACAGGCATTCGCTCTGAAAAAAATCATTGGAAGTGGGGCTTATTCCCTCTGAACCCTAAATTAGAGGATAACGCAGGCGGCAACGGGTGTGGCTTGAGATCAGCGGCGCGGCCAGGGCTGGCGGCGGGCGGGTCAGCCCAGGGTTTCGCGCTGCGATATACTCGTGACTGCATCCGGGCGCGGTTTTTGCCTGCCGATGCGGGATTTACGGAGGTTTTTCTTGGCTTTGGACAAACATTCCGACGAGGAGCTGCATCCTCTGATTCGTTCGACCACGGTAATTAGCGTGCGGCGCAATGGCCAAGTGGTGATGGCCGCCGACGGCCAGGTCACGATGGGAGATACCGTGCTGAAGGCTTCGGCCAAAAAGATTCGGCATCTCTACCAGGACAAGATTCTGGCGGGGTTTGCTGGCTCGACCGCCGATGCTTTCACCCTTTTTGCGCGCTTTGACACCAAGCTGGAGCAGTACTCCGGCAACCTGAACCGCGCCGCCGTCGAGCTGGCCAAGGACTGGCGCACCGACAAGATACTGCGCAATCTGGAAGCGCTGCTGCTGGTGGCTGACAAGGGGCAGACCTTCCTGATCTCCGGCTCGGGCGACGTGATCGACCCGGAAGAGCCGATCTGCGCCATCGGCTCCGGCGGCAACTACGCCACGGCCGCCGCCCGCGCGCTGATTGAAAACACCGAGCTGAGCGCCCGCGAAATCGCCGAAAGGGCGATGAAGATCGCCGGCCAGATTTGCATCTACACCAATGACCACGTCACCATTGAGGAGCTGTAGGAGCCTGCTTCCTACAGTTAGTTTTCTCCTGATCGGACTGATGTTTTCATTGATCGCGGTTTTGAAGGGTACGGGCTTCAGCCCGTACATTTGTCGAGCAAGATGAACTCGGGCTTTAGCCCCTGGGGGAATGCAAAGAAGATGCCCAGATGAAGAACACATCGGGAAAGAAAAATTGGGCGGCATTGTCACACAAATTGTTGATGTACGGGCTGAAGCCCGTACCCTTCAGCTTAGAAACAGATTCAGAGCTTTACAGGGACTGAACCAAGAGAACATGGCCATTGATCAGCCCGCGTCCGCAAAAAAACCAGCGCTCTTGCTGGAACGAGATCAGATCGCGAAAAACTCTGTCTTCTTTTGCCGGGATTCGCATATATATGTTGATATATATCGAGTGATATAATCGTTTCACGATGGAGGTCTTATGGCGACTACGGCAACGACGCGCCGGGCGGCTTCAATCAAATCTGTTGCGGCAAAAAAAAAGCTGAAGGCGCGCGTGCTGATTGAGTTTCCCGCCGCGGCGCTGCGCCAGGCCGATGCGGCGGCACGCAATGAAGGAGTGAGCCGCAGCGAATTCATCCGCACTGCGGTTGAGCAGCGGTTGGAGGCCATCACAAAGGCCAGCTTCGAGCGCGAACTGGCCGAAGCGTGTGTCGCCAATTCCCAGCGCAATCTGGAACTTCTCAAAGAGTTTGAGTATGTCGACCGCGAGGCATGGGAGAATCTCCCGTGACGGCGCGCGCCATGCGCGGGCAGCTCGTCGAGGTCGATTTGGAGCCGGTCGTTGGGCACGAACAGGGCCGGCTGCGTCCCTGCGTCGTTGTCCAAAACGACGTGAGCAATCGCTTTGCCTCCACCACGATTGTCGTTCCGCTTACGGATGCCAGAAACATCTCCCATCCTTCACCAATCTATGTTGCCGCGCGCAAAGGCGACGGAGGCCTGAAAAAGGACAGCCTCGTGCTTTGCGACCAGATTCGTACCGTCGACCAGCAGCGATTTGGCCGTTTCTTTGGCGTCCTTTCCCCGGAAACCATGCGGAAGGTGGATTGGGCGCTTTCGATCAGTCTGGGCCTGCCGCGCGCCGGTAACGTCTGAGAGAATAGAGTAAAGAGAATATGGCCATTTATCTGCCCGCATCTGCCGAAGAACAGGACCTCTCGCTGGACGAACTGACGCCGCGCGAGATTGTTGCCGAACTGGATAAGCACGTCGTAGGCCAGCGCGACGCCAAGCGCGCCGTCGCCATTGCCCTGCGCAACCGCCAGCGCCGCCAGAAGCTACCCCCCGATCTGGCCGACGAAATCATGCCCAAAAACATGATTATGATCGGGCCGACGGGCGTGGGCAAAACCGAGATTGCGCGCCGCCTGGCCAAGCTGACCAACTCTCCATTTCTGAAGGTGGAAGCCTCGAAGTTTACCGAGGTCGGCTACGTCGGCCGCGACGTCGAATCGATGATCCGCGACCTGGTCGAGGTGGCCATCGACATGGTGCGCGACGAGCGGCTGGAAGAGGTGGAGGACCGCGCGGAAATGAACGCCGAGGAGCGGCTGCTGGATTTGCTGCTGCCTCCTCCGCCGACCGCGCCGACCGCCAAGGAGGGCCAGCTCACGCTGCCCGGCACGGACAGTTATCAGCGCTCGCGCGAAAAGCTGCGCCAGCAATTCCGCGACGGCAAGCTCGATGAGCGGATGGTTGAGATGGACGTGCGCGAACGCGGCACGGCGCAGTTCGGCATCATCAGCAACCAAAACCTTGAGGACATGGAAATGAATCTCAAGGACATGCTGCCCAACATCTTCGGCAACGGCTCAAAGAAGCGCAAGATGAAGGTCTCCGACGCCTTTGATTATCTGGTGCAGGAGGAGGAAGACCGGCTGATCGATATGGATTCGGTCAATCGCACGGCGGTCGAGCGGGTCGAGTCGAATGGCATTGTCTTTCTCGATGAGATTGACAAGATTGCCGGCCGCGAAAGTGGTCACGGACCCGACGTTTCGCGCGAGGGCGTGCAACGCGACATTCTACCCATCGTCGAGGGAACGGCGGTGAATACTCGCTACGGCATGGTGCGCACCGACCACATTCTGTTCATCGCCGCCGGCGCATTTCACGTTTCCAAGCCCAGCGATCTTATCCCCGAGTTACAGGGCCGCTTCCCGATTCGCGTCGAGTTGAAGTCGCTGACGGTCGATGATTTTCTGCGCATTCTTACCGAACCCAAGGCTTCGCTGACCCGGCAATCCGCAGCCCTGCTGGAGACCGAGGGCGTAAAGCTGGAGTTTGCTCCCGAGGCCCTGCGCGAGATTGCGGAGTTTGCCTTCAAGGTCAATGAGCAGACGGAAAACATCGGTGCGCGCCGCCTGCAAACCATTATGGAGCGGGTACTGGATGACATCAGCTTTTTGGCTCCAGACGTGACCCGCAAGGTTCCGGATGAAGCGGCCGCAGCGGCGCTGAAGTTGTCCATCAAGAGCGAGACTTCCACGCCGCTGCCCTACGAGGAGCGCGCGACCGCCGCTGGCCCGGAGAAGGTCTTCCGGATCGACGCGGAATATGTCCGGCAAATGGTCGCTTCCATCGTGAAGGATCAGGATATGTCACGCTACATCCTATAAAGATTGGAGGCGCTCTGCTTTTCCCCGGCAGAGCGCCTCCAACTGACGCAGTGAGCCGAGCATCTCGCCGAGCACGGCTTTTCCAATCTCCCGCTCAAACCGCCCTTGCAGCTTGTCAAAGACGCCAATGACGCGCACCGCGCTCTTTTTTCCCTGCGGCTTCAGCGTAAGCTGGTAGGCTCGCGCGTCTTCCGGATCAATCTTTCTCTGTAGTAGTCCCCTGGCTTCAAGCGACGAGACGCAGTGGCTCACGTTGCCCCGCGTCGTCGCAAAGGTTTCCGCCAGTTGCGACGGCTTGACCGGTCGCGGAGCTTCAAAGTACATGGCCGCCAAAACCAGTCCTTCGAGGAAATTGAGGCTGTCGTCCGCAAAAACCTCCGTCGACAGCGATTCAAAGCGGCGTGCCGCGCGGTTGACCGCGAACATGGGGCTTTGCTGAAGAAACGCATCGATGCGCATAACTTGCTCCAGATGATTGACTGATTCAACTATTCACAACAATATCAAATTATCCTTGCGGAATGATTGGCTCGCGCACAGAATCGACAGAGAAAGCCAATCAATGCCAACTTTGAAACAAATCATATTTGCAAGCTGCCTGCTGGCCGCCTGCGCGTGGCAAGCCTCGGCGCAAGCCGCTCAACCAACCGCGCTGCCCCATTCCTATGAGACCATGGTGGTGCTTGGCTCGGCGGCGCCGACGCCGTTGGCGGAGTCTACTTCCTCGGTCATGGCGCTTCCGGTTGAAGACCGGACACTCACGCTGGAGTCGCCGCAGGAGTTATTGCGGCAGGACTCGTCGGTCTATCTTGAAGAGCGCGGCGCGGGCGGCGGACAGGCGGATGTGGTGCTGCGCGGGGGGACCTTTGAGCAAGTCCTGGTGCTGCTGAATGGTTTCCGCATCAACGACAGCCAGACAGCGCATCATAACCTGGATCTGCCTATTTCTCTTGACGCGATGGACTCGATTGAAGTGCTGCACGGCGCCGGTTCCACGCTGCATGGCGCGGACGCGCTGAGCGGCGTGGTGGACTTTCTTACCGCTTCGCCCTCCGCAGCCTCGCTGCGTCTACGCATGGGCGGGGGCAGCTTTGGCGCGGATGAAGAGTCGCTGCTGGCCGCTCTGGCGCGTAAGCGATGGAGCAGCCGTCTGACCGCAAACCGCAACTTCTCTACCGGATTCATGGCAGACCGCGATTACCGCAACGAAGATGCTTCTTCTGAAAGCTGGGTTAGTTCCCGCCTCGGCATTTCCGACTTACTCTTTGCCATGAGCGACCGCGCTTTCGGCGCAAACCAGTTTTACGGCGGCTATAACTCATGGGAGCGCACCAAGGGATGGTTTGCCTCCGGCCGCCAGGAGTTAGGCAGCCGCACCGTGGCCGCCTTCGGCTATCGCCGCCACACGGATGAGTTTGTTCTGCTGCGCGGCGACCCATCTTATTACGAAAACAACCACGTCGACGGCTCCTGGCAGGCCTCTTTGCGCCATACCATTCCTATCGCAGCCTCCTCCGTGTTGTTGCTCGGGCTGGAGTCGGACGGCGACAGCATTCACAGCAACACGCTCGGCCTTCATGCGCGCAACCGGGGGGCTGGATACGCGGACCTCGACCTGAGGCCGGTGAAAAGCCGCTGGAAGCTATCCGCCGGTCTGCGCGAGGAGTTATTCTCCGGCGGCCTGCAGTCCGCGCTTGCGCCGCATCTGGCGGGCAGCCTGCGCCTGACAGACAACTTGAAGCTGCGCGCCAGTGGAGGTTATGGATTCAGGCTTCCGACTTATACCGACCTCTATTACTCCGATCCAGCCACCATCGGCAATTCGAATCTGAAACCAGAGTCATCCTGGTCCGGCGAGGGAGGAGTTGATTGGACAATGTTCAGCCGCTTCTCAATTTCGGCCACGGGCTTTTATTCCCGCCAGCACGATGCCATCGACTATGTGCGCGCCGCGGTTCCTTCTAACTCTCTTCTTCCCTCATGGTGTAAAGCCAATACATGGTGCGCGGTCAACCTTAGCGGCCTGCGCTTTGCGGGAGCGGAGTCTTCCGTAACCTGGAACCCCGCAAAGGGTCAGAAGATCCAAGCCGCGTGGACCGGACTTATCGGAGAGCAACCGTCTTTGCATGGGCTGCAATCGGAGTACGCGCTCAACTATCCAGTGCTGAATTTTCATGCTACATGGACAGCCGCGCTGGGTCATGCACTTATCATGACGAATTCCGTCGCAGTTACAAAGCCCTATCAGCAGCCGGGCAATCCACCGTGGAATTCCAGCCCCTATCCCGTGTGGAACGCCGCGCTGACGCACGACTCAGGGAAACTTCGCCCCTATCTCCGCTTGGGGAATCTAAGTAACACCGGATATCAGGAGATCAGTGGCGTCGCCATGCCGGGCCGGTCGATTACGGGCGGCGTTGCACTTTGGCTGGAACGATGACTCCGGATTGCATCAGGCCTTCTCGTTGCCGTGCTTTTCCAGCTCTGCCAAGCGCTTGGCGAGCAGCGTTTCCAGCTTGACCAGCGCGGCGGAGAAACCTTCAATGCCTTCCTTCAGCTTGTCGGTGGCCATGCGGCTGGCGGCGTGCAGGCGTTCAAAGGCGGCCCTGTCCATGGTAATTTTTTCGATGGGCAGCGCCTTGGCGGCTTCGGGCGAGAGCTTGCGCGGCAGCACATCCAGAGTGGATTCCAGCTCGGCCAGCAGCTTGGGAGAAATGGTCAGCAGGTCGCATCCTGCCAGCTCGCGGATTTCGCTTGTGTTACGGAAGCTCGCGCCCATTACCTGCGTCTTATAACCGAATTTCTTGTAATAGTTATAAACCTGAGTTACAGATTTCACGCCGGGATCGTCCGCACCCTGATAATCCTTGCCGGTATCTTTTATGTACCAGTCACGGATGCGACCGACAAAGGGTGAGACGAGGGTAACGCCAGCCTCGGCCGCCGCGACGGCCTGATGCAGGCCGAAAAGCAGGGTCAAGTTACAGTGGATGCCTTCCTTCTGGAGCACTTCGGCGGCGCGGATGCCCTCCCACGTGGAGGCGATTTTAATCAGCACGCGCTCACGGCCGATGCCGTTTTTGTCGTACTGTGCGATGATTTTGCGCGCCTGGGCGATGGTGGCCGCGGTGTCGTAAGAGAGGCGCGCGTCCACTTCGGTCGAGACGCGGCCGGGAACGATGGCCAGAATTTTCTTGCCGAAGGCGATAGCCAGCCGCTGAAAGGCGAGATTGGCGATGGCCGCATCCGTTGCGCCGCCTCCCAGTTCCTTGCGTGATTCGAGCAGAACCCCGTCCACGATGGGCTGATACTGCGGCATCTGCGCCGCGGCGGTAATCAGCGAGGGATTGGTGGTGGCGTCCTGCGGGCGAAACTGCTTCATCGCCTCCATATCGCCGGTGTCGGCGACGACCACGGTATAGCTGCGCAACTGTTCCAGCAAATTCTGCGGCATGATTCCTCCATGGAACCGGACTCCGGCTCCGAGCGCTTTCGGCACAAGTGTACCGCCTTATAGATTCATGCAAGCGGTCAAGGTTGCACACAATGCGGCCGGGTATCAATCCGGTGCCCGCGGCAAACGCTTCAACCGTCAGGGGTTGGGCACGGTCTCCTCGGTTTCAACCGAGCGGGCGCTTTCGTGTCCATTCTGGGCGAGAGCGCTGACAGCGTAGTGGTAGGTGTGGCCGGGTTGGACCTGAAGGTCGTGGAAGGCTGGAGGAAGCAGCGGCCCGGCGGGCGAGATGCGCTGCCAGGCGGCATCCCCTTCGCGGCGATAGACGATGTATCCGGCCAGATTGGCATCGGTGACCGGCTGCCAGCTCAGGTCGATGGCGGTTTCAGAGCCGTCTTCGCCGACGGTGGCCACGGCAGCCAGGCTCGTCGGCGTCTCGGGCGGAAAGGTGTCAAGAACCGCGACACGCGCCGGGGCTGAGAGCGGCCCGGCCAGTTCCAGGGCCTGTCCGTTCACCTGAACGCGGACCACGCGCTGGGCGCGGTACTCATAGCTCTGGCCAAGACGGACGTTCTGGTCAAGAGCGCGGTTGGCGTGGGCTCCGGCTTCGACCAGAAGATTCTCTGTGACCGGCTCGGGCTGGGGCGCGAGCAGCCCCGCATGGGGCTTGGCGGCGGGCGGGGTCAGCAGTTTGCGATGCAGTCGAACAAACTGCGCGGAAGATTCCTGACCGGCCGCGGGCAGCCACCGCAAAAACACGCCCTGCTTGCGTTCGACGGCATCCAAACCGGCGACCGGCTCAGGCGCAACGCCCGCCAGCACTGAAGCGGCGTTCGACAGGCCGGCGGAGCGGCCATTGCGGTTGGGGAGTTCGACAAAATAGCTGAGCGGGCGCGGCGCGCCGGCAGACAGCGCGGCTGGCAGCGTTTCAGTGAACGCGCCCGCGGCTCCGGGAGCAAGCAGCAGCTCTCCCGCCGCATTGCACCCTCCCTCGCCTTCCCTGCGGCAAACGAGCACCCTTTCATTGCCTTTCAGAAGCAACTTGTCAGTGTTGCGTTTGGGCATGATCCAGGTGAGCGTGACCTGACTGCCCGCGCGGCTGGCGGCTAGGTCTGCCACTGGTTCCGGCAGATTGAGCGAGGGCGGCTGTGGCGCCCCCGGCGTTCCACAGCCGGCCAGAACCATCCCGGCGGCCAGCGTCAACGGCAGCGCGGCCCATTGCATTTTCCACATCGATCTCATCGCCTTCTCAGTCTATAGCGAAACCGGGCAGATGTATCCCGGCGGGCGCGTCTTCGAAGGATGCCTGCGCTGGTTTTGCTCTACTTGCCTGAGCCCACGTTTGACTTTACCTTGTTGATGATTGAACTGACCGGCACTTCAATTCCATACACCGCCTTGACAGGCCAGTCGGTGGTTAGATCGCTGTTGAATGCCGCTGTTGTGGTGGTCTGGCCCACCCGTATGGTTTTTGGAAAGGTCTGTTTCATCAAAACGACTCCGCCATAGGCCGATATGGGGAACCATTTCTTGATATATGGAAGCGGCTGCGCCAGGCCGAAGTATGGCATGTGAAACGCGGCTCCCGACAGGGGCACGCCCACCTGAATGTATGGGTACTTATCCATCGGCAGCTTGTACGCCCAGGGGCTTACATCCAATGCGGCGATAATTGGCGCGTGAAGCGTGTGCGTCTGTGTAACAACCTCCGAGGAGGAGAGCGCATACTTGTTTTCCCGCGGGCCGCGAGCCACGATATTGACGCCGACGTTCCAGTATTGACGCGATTCGACAGTGAACGTGCGCGAAAACTTACATTTGCCGTCGTCGGACAGAGGGCTGCAATAGGCCACATTGGATGCAGCGCTTGCTATCCCGCTTCCTTGTGTGTCCTGGCCTTTGTCCGTGGTATTTGCGCCCTGCGCGGAACTTGCGGAGTTTGCATCCTGACCAGCCTTGGCGTTCGCTGGTTTTGCCGTCGCGGTGAATGTAACGTCAAAGGGTGCATTAAGCGGCTTGGCGCTGACGGAGAATGACTGGACGCTGTAGTTGTAAGTGGGCTGTATGACTTCGGCCATCAGTCCCTTGTCCTTGCTGGGTGTAACATTCAAGACCGCACTGCCAAGAGCCTCGAGCGCGGCAATGTTCGAGGCCGTTCGCCCGATAGCGGCCGCTGCGTATTCAATCGATGGAGCACCCATTCCACTGCCCGCAACTACGTTGATCCTGCTGATAGAAAGCAGAATGACATTTGATTTCTCGTAGATTGGCGGCAACTTTTCCCTGTTTGCGGGGATAACTTCAAATTGTTTTCCTGTGTACCGGTAAACATACCACACACTTGATCTGAGATCGAAGCCTGGATTCTCATTTCTCTTCGTTTCGTCGCTCCAGTCGGTAACATGAAGCACGTAAAGGAACTTATCCGGATTGATGTTGTACTTATCTTCGGATGGGGGAATACCGGCCTCAGGGCCGAGACCGCCAAAGTCCTTGAAGCTTTTTTTCGGCGCCGGATTGTCTGCCGCAGAAATTAGATTACTCCACGAATCGAAATACTGGCCGGCTTCCGCTCTGGGGACCAGCACGGAAATGTGGCGTTCCGCCAATGTGTCGGAAAGACCAGTCGCGGGTTGCCCCTGTTGTCCCAAGGCGAAGGCGCTCGATACGCACAGCAGGATGATGCACGCGTTCAGCCGCATGTTAGTTTCTCCTATCTCTGGAAGTTGCACCCCGTAAGTTTTTTGGAGCAAGGAGGGAAACTCCTTGGCCAGCATCGGCTCATGCACGTTGACCACGGAGGACCGGCAAAAAAGCCCCGGAGCCACACCCGTGAATGCTGAGCATTTAGACGGTTCGCTGCAAGGGGCCCGGAAAAGCAAGAATATTCTGCATAAGTTCTCATAACTTGTCAAGAAGTATTTATGGCTTTCTTCAAGGGATAAAAATGATTCCGGTCGGCAGGGTAACTGCACAGGGTTACAACCAGGTCTCTGACCGCTTGATTTTGTACTATCGCTGGGGGCCCCACATCTCGATTTTGAGATGTGGGAAAGCACGAACTCAATGAAACTTCTGGGGTGAACCCCTTGGATGAGACAGTTTGCGAGTGCCCCACTTGCTGGCGTCGAGGCCGGAGCGGAAAGGTCAGAGCCAGCGGTGTTTGCCAGCGGCAGATAGCGGATAGATTCGGCATAAGCGTAAAATTCATTCTTTATGCACGAACTTTCACTCATTACGAGCGTGGTGGAGACGGTGACCGAGTCGCTGGCGGCCTATCCTGGCGCGCGGGTTGAGAAGGTGCGGCTGCGCGTGGGCGCGCTGGCGGCGGTGGTTCCCGACGTGCTGGAATTCTGCTACGGCATTGCGACCGAAGGAACGCCGCTGGAGGGGTCGCAACTGGTGATCGACGTGTTGCCAGTAGTGGTGCACTGCATCTCGTGTGACCGGAATGTGGAGCTTACAGGCATTCAGAGCTTTCGCTGCCCCGTCTGCGATGAGCCGTGCGACGACCTGCGGCAGGGGCGCGAGTTGGAGATTGATTCCATTGAGATTGAGGATGCGGACGAGGTGAAGCAATGACAACGCGGATTGTGGAGTTGCGGCGGGGAATTCTGAAGAAGAACGACGAACTGGCGGCGGAGCTGCGGGCGCGCTTTGCGGCTGCCGGCGTGCTGGTGCTGAATCTGGTTTCCAGCCCCGGCACGGGCAAAACGGCTCTTTTGGAGCGGACGCTGAAGGGCCTGAAGGCGCGCGGCGCGCGGGTGGCGGCGCTGGTGGGCGACCTCGAAACCGACAACGACGCGCGGCGGCTGGCCTCCAGCGGCGTGCCGGTTCGCCAGATCAACACGCACGGCGAGTGCCACCTGGAAGCCGAGGAGATTGGCCGGCATCTGGACGATTGGAAAGAGCTTGCTCTGGACCAGCTCGATTTTCTGTTTATTGAGAACGTGGGCAATCTGGTCTGCCCGTCGGACTACGATCTGGGCGAGGCGATCCGCGTGGTTCTGCTGAGCGTGACCGAGGGCGAGGACAAGCCGCTGAAATACCCCACCATGTTCAACTCAGCCGACACCGCGGTGCTGACCAAGATGGACCTTGCCGGACCGTGCGACTTCAACCGCGAACTGGCCATCAAGAACATCAACGAGATCCGGCCGGGAATGCGCATCTTCGAGACTTCCGCCAAGACCGGCGCGGGCTTTGATGAGTGGCTGGCGTATCTGGCGGAAGAACAGAAGAGCAGGCACTGAGTAAATTAGCCTGCGTGTGATATAAATCACATTGTACGCTGTCTTGAACCCGTCACAATGGAGTAGCCATGTGTCTTGCGATTCCGGGAAAAGTCGAGGAGATTTTCACCGAGGACGGCCTGCGGATGGGCTGGGTGAACTTCGGCGGCGTGCGCAAGAAGGTTTGCCTGGAGTACGTGCCCGATCTGGCCGTGGGCGACTATACCATTGTCCACGTTGGCTTTGCGCTCTCCAAGATTGACGAGGAAACGGCCCGGCTGACGCTTGAGGACTTCCGCGAGATGGGCGCGCTGGAGTTGGATTGAGTTCGGTGGTTTCCCACCCTAGCCGCAAAAGCAAAGACGCGGCGAGGATGGGGCACCCAATGTTATTGCCAGGACGGGAGTTTCCCCAAGCCAATGAAGTACCTGACCGAGTTTCGGAATGGCGAGATCGCGCAGAGGATGGCGCGCGAAATCCGCCAGATTACCACGCGGCCATGGAAGATCATGGAGGTCTGCGGCGGGCAGACGCACTCGATCATCAGGAATGGCATTGACCAGATGCTGCCGGCCGGCGTCGAAATGATTCACGGGCCGGGCTGTCCGGTCTGCGTAACTCCTCTTGAATTGATTGACAAGGCGCTGGCGATTGCCGCCCAGCCGGGGGTGATCTTCTGCTCCTTCGGCGATATGCTGCGCGTGCCGGGCACGGCGGGCGACCTCTTCCAGGTCAAAGGCGCGGGCGGCGATGTGCGCATTGTTTACTCGCCGCTGGATGCGGTCGAGCTGGCCGCGAAGAATCCTGACAAGCAGGTGGTTTTCTTCGGCGTGGGCTTTGAAACGACGGCTCCGGCCAACGCCATGAGCGTCGTTATGGCCCGGCGGCGCGGCCTCAAGAATTTTTCGCTGCTGGTCTCGCACGTCCTTGTTCCGCCGGCGATTTGCGCGATTCTGGAGTCGCCCGGAAACCAGGTTCAGGGCTTTCTGCTGGCGGGCCACGTTTGCAGTGTGATGGGCTACTGGGAGTATCCGCCGCTGGCCGCGAAGTACCGGGTTCCGATGGTGGTGACGGGCTTTGAGCCGCTGGACCTGCTGGACGGGATTCGCCGCACGGTGATTCAGCTTGAGGCCGGGCGATACGAAGTCGAGAACGCCTACGAGCGCGTGGTGACTTTTGAGGGAAACCGGCCCGCGCAGAAGCTGCTCTCGGAGGTTTTCGAGGTTACGGATCGGGCTTGGCGCGGGATTGGCGTAATTCCGAAGAGCGGCTGGCGGCTGAACGCGGCCTATCGCGAATTTGACGCCGAGGAGCGCTTCCACATCACAGGCATTCATACACATGAGTCGCCGCTGTGCCGCGCCGGAGATGTGCTGCGCGGAGCCATCAAGCCCAGCGAGTGCGCGGCCTTCGGCAAGCAATGCACGCCGCGGCATCCGCTGGGCGCGCCGATGGTTTCGAGCGAGGGCGCCTGCGCGGCCTACTACAACTACGGGCGGTTTCTTTCGGCTGATGAGCTGGCTGGCGCGGGGAAGAACAGATTTTGAGGACTTTTCCGGGGAAGCGTCCCTCGGGGGCTAAAGTCTTAACTCATTTTGCGGCATTCCGGCACGACTGAAGTCGTGCCCTTTCAAAGTGAGTCTAGAGTATTTTTCCTGATGGTGTGGAGGAATCCCACCCTAGCCGCAAATACAAATACGCGGCGAGGGTGGGGCACCCGAACTCTATACCTAAAGGAAAAATGCTCTACCTGGAGCAATCAATGGCTGAGAACGAAAAACCCGATTTTTCCAACTGGAGCTGTCCGCTTCCCCTCGCCGACTATCCGACGATTGTGATGGGCCACGGCGGCGGCGGCAAGCTGGGCAATGAGCTGGTGGAAAACCTTTTTCTGCCCGCCTTCCGCAATCCGGAGCTGGAAAACCTGGGCGACGCGGCGCTGCTTAATTTGGGCGGCAGCCGGGTGGCGATGAGCACCGACTCCTTCGTCGTGCAGCCGCTCTTCTTCCCCGGCGGCTCAATTGGCGAACTGGCGGTAAATGGCACGGTGAACGATCTGGCCGTCAGCGGCGCGGAGCCGAAGTTCCTGAGCGCCAGCTTCATCCTGGAAGAGGGGCTGCCTCTGAATCAACTGGCGGCAATTGTCGATGCGATGGCCAAGGCCGCGGTCTCGGCGGGCGTGAAGATTGTCACCGGCGACACCAAGGTGGTCGAGCGCGGCCACGGCGACGGCTGCTACATCTCGACGGCGGGCGTGGGCCTGCTGCGTCCGGGCATTGCGGTTGGTCCGGAGCGAGCGCGGCCCGGCGATGCAATTCTGGTTTCCGGCTTCATCGGGGATCATGGCATGGCCATCATGAGCGTGCGCGAAGGGTTGGAGTTCGAGAGCGAGATTCGTTCCGACTGCGCGGCGCTGAACGGCATGATCGCCGAGGTGCTGGCGGCGGTGGGGACAGCGGTGCACACCATGCGTGACCCGACGCGCGGGGGTCTGGCTTCCACGCTGAATGAGATTGCGCAGGCCTCCGGCGTGGGCGTCGAGATCGACGAGCCGAGCGTGCCGGTGCGGCCCGAGGTGCAGTCGGCCTGCGAGCTGCTGGGCCTGGACCCGGTCTACGTTGCCAACGAAGGCAAGGCGGTTTTCTTTGTCGCGCCCGAGGCCGCGGATCAGACGCTGGCCTCGTTGCGCGCACATCCGCTGGGGCAGGACGCCGCGCGCATCGGCACGGTGACCGCCGGGCACAAGGGAATGCTCGTGGCGCACACCGCCATGGGTGCCAATCGCGTGATTCCGCCGCAAATTGGCGAGCAGTTGCCGCGGATTTGCTGATGCGTCCGAGTTAGAGCGAAGCCAGCGTTACAATAGGGGAACGGGGCGTATCGAGATGGCGAAGAGACTTCTCAAGTCGACCGAAACGGGAGTTGCGCCGAAGCTGGATATGCAGAGCGAGAATTACACCCGCGATTTCAAGCGCGCTGCCAGAGCCTTCACCAAGAAGGCCACGCAGTCGCCCGAGCACGCGTTGGCGGTTTTGGTGGAGGAAGGAATTTATACGCCCACCGGCCGATTGACGAAGAATTATCGATAGATTGTGCATCATCTCTCCACCAGTTTCGTGCTCACTTATCATGGTTGCGACCGTGACTTAGGAGAGGGTCTGCTTTCCGGATCCAAATCGTTCAAACCCAGTAACAATGATTATGATTGGCTCGGTCCCGGCGTTTATTTCTGGGAGTCGAATCCGTATCTATTGATCCGGTCCAAAAGATTTGCGACATGCGCTCCCACCCTAGCGACAAAAACAAAGGCGTCGCGAGGGTGGGGCACCCAGACAGTGTTGCAATCCATAAGGGCCAGATCAATAGGACCGCTCCGCTTTTCTTGAAAAAACTCACATGCAGATTGCAGTAACAAATCTGGATTGCATCAAGGCAATTTTTCGCGTACCTAAAACGGTGATCAAATAACATGGCAAAAAAACTGCGAGTTGGAATTCTATTTGGCGGGCGGAGCGGCGAGCATGAAGTCTCGCTGCATTCGGCTGCTTCGATTTTGAAAGCGATTGACCGCCGCAAGTTTGACGTGGCGCCAATCGGCATCAACAAGTCCGGGCATTGGCTGACCGGCGAGGCGGCGCAGGTGCTGCTGAAGGGCGCGGGAGCGCCGGAGGCTCAGTGCGAGTCCGAAGCCGTCCAGAGCAGCGTCGCGCTGAGCGGCCTGGACGTGGTCTTCCCGGTGCTGCACGGAACCTTCGGCGAGGATGGAACCATTCAGGGGCTCTTCGAGTTGGAGGGAATCGCCTATGTCGGCGCGGGCGTGTTGGGCTCGTCGGCGGGCATGGACAAGGACGTGATGAAGCGGCTCTTCACCCATGCCAAACTGCCTCAGGTCCGGTATGTGACGCTGCTCAGGGCCGAGTGGGAACGCTCGCCGCGCAAGGCCGTGGCCCAGGTCGAGGCGGCGCTCAAGTACCCGGTTTTTGTGAAGCCAGCGAACCTGGGCTCGTCGGTGGGCATTTCAAAGGCGCATGATCGCAAGGAACTGACAGCAGCGCTGCGGCTCGCCGCCAGGTACGACCGCAAGCTGGTCGTCGAGCTGGGCGTGGGCGGCAAGCTGGCCAAGGCGCGCGAGTTTGAAGTTGGCGTTTTGGGCAACGATGCGCCCCAGGCCAGCGTGACCGGCGAAATCGTTCCCGGCAAGGAGTTTTATGACTACGAGGCCAAGTACCTTTCCGATGATTCCGTCCCGGTGATTCCGGCCAAGTTGAGCAAGGCCGAGAGCAAGCAGATTCGGGAGATGGCCGTGGCCGCATTCAAGGCCTGTGACCTGACGGGTCTCGCGCGGGTGGATTTCCTGATGGAGCCGGACGGCAAGCGGCGCATCTACCTGAACGAGGTGAACACCATGCCGGGATTTACCCACATCAGCATGTACCCCAAACTGTGGGAAGCCACGGGGCTTAAGTACAAGGACCTGATCACGCGGCTGATCGAGCTGGCGCTGGAACGCCATGCGGAGAAGAGCCGGACGGTTTACAGCAGGGACTAGGTCTCTGACAATTTGAAGTTGTACCAGTGTCGGGTGCCCCAGGTCCCGATTTTGGGACCTGGGAAGGTATGAGCTCAAGGTACTTCTTCATCCTGTCAGAGACCTAGTTGAAAAACAGTGGTCAGTGAACAATTCCTGATTTCCGCTTATTGCTGTCCACTGATCACTGTCCACTGTTTTGCCGTATCCTAACTTTGAGGTATCCAAAGCCATGACCTTGCTGGACGCTCCACAATTTGATGAAGCCCGCGACCGCCGGCGGCATGTGATTTTGCTGAGCACGGCGGGATTGCTGTTGGTGCTGTTTGTGGGCGGGTGGCTGGTAGCCGGCCGCCCGGTGGACTGGCCCTGGAACTGGAACAATCACCTGCAGGGAAGAATGACGGTCAACGCCTTCTTCAAGGCGGTCGAAAAAAACGATCTGCCCACGGCCTATGGCATCTGGATTCACGACCGGAACTGGCAGCAGCATCCAGCGCAGCACGCCAGCTATTCATTCGATCGCTTTGAGAAGGACTGGAGCGCGACGAGTCCGGATAATGACTACGGGCAGATTCGCAGCCACAGGATTGCCGCGACCCACATGATTGGCAATACGCTGCATACGGGGACCTTCGTGAACGGGCGAAGGAGCAAGGCCATCAATCTGGACTACGACCCGAAAGGTCATACCCTGAACTTTTCGCCGGAAGACGTGCAGTTTCTGGAAGGGCCGGGGGGAATTTCGTAGGGCGTCATTGCATGCGCGTGAACTTCGCTTGATGGGCTCCATGTTCTTCGCGGCAAGCGCGATGAGCCTGGAGCCCAAGCGCTTTCTGCGGGCACGGGCAAATCTTTTCAATCACTTGCCTGCCGGTTTGCATCGAACAGGCAAGGAGAACATCATGCCCCAGAGCACGCACGCCCGAATTACGGAACTTCACAACCTGGCAGCCCACGCCCATGCCGTTGCCGCTGAAGCCCATGGAAAAGCAGATTACCGCACCGCTCACGAACTCAGCCAACAGGCCCTCGAACACTCGATGAATGCCCAGAAGTGTTCCGAGCAACTCTTCGAGGAAGAAGAAAAACTCCGCAAAAAATAGGCCGGAAAGGACCAGAAGGGCGGAGCCGGCGGAATTTTATGCGGCAGGGGTTGCGCCGGTCAGTTCCGCCAGCGCCTTTTCCAGGCTGGCGGCGTCTTCCACATTCATGGATTTTTGCGCTGGGTCAATCTGCTTGAGCAGACCGCAGAGCACCTTGCCGGGGGCGAGTTCGATGAAGGCTTCAGCTCCCTCGGCGATCAGCGCCTTCATGCAATCCACCCAATGCACCGTGCCGGTAACCTGGCGGGTAAGCGCGTCGCGGGCTTCAGCGGCCGTGGTGATCAGGCCGCCGGTGACGTTGGCGGCCACGGGAATGCGAGGATCGGAGAGCGTCAGCCCGCCCAGCACGCGGGCCACTTCTTCCTGGGCCGGCTGCATCAGGGCGCAGTGGAAGGGCGCGCTGACGGGCAGCATAACGGCGCGGCGCGCGCCCTTGGCCTTGGCCAGCGTGGCGGCCTTCTCGACCGCCGCCAACGCGCCGGAGATAACCGTCTGGTTAGGAGAGTTCAGGTTGGCGGCGGAAACCGCAAGCCCCGTCTCCTGCGCGGCTTGCTCGCAGACCTCGACCACTTGCTCGGCGGCGAGCGAAAGGATGGCGGCCATGCCTCCCTGGCCGACGGGAACGGCCAGTTGCATGGCTCGTCCACGAGCCTTGACGGCGCGTACGGCGTCGGCAAAGCTGAGCGTTCCGGCGGCCACGTGGGCAGACCACTCGCCCAGGGAGTGACCAGCGGCCAGCGCGGGTTCAATTCCGTGCAGGGCCAGTACGCGCGCCACAGCCGTGCTGACCGTGAGAATGGCTGGCTGGGTGTTTTCCGTCAGCTTGAGGTCTTCCGCAGGCCCCTCGGCGATCAACTTGGAGAGTGGAAAGCCAGCAGCCTCGTCGGCCTCGGCAAAGGTATCGCGGGCAACGGGATAACGCTCGGCAAGCTCGTGGCACATGCCAACGGCCTGCGAACCCTGCCCCGGAAAAAGAAAAGCTAATTTGATGGACATACCACAATAGATTGTAAAGGAAAGGACTAGGCTTCCCGTAATGGGCTTGACAGGCTCAGTTCCAGCGCTTCTTGTCGTTGGGGTCGTCTTCGATGGGGTGGCCGTTGCCGTCGAAGCGGACGGTGCGGCCCTGGGAGCGCATATAGACCTCGAACTTGCGGGCGGCGCGGCGGCGCTTCCAACGGTAATAGCGGTTGCGCGCGGCGTACCATTTTTCGCTGAGCGTGAAGCCAACTCCGCGACGCGGGGCCAGGCGGATAAAGAGCAGGCCGGCCAGCGCTCCGCCCAACTGGGCAAAGGCGTACATGCGCTGCTGGCCGAAGAGCATGGCCACGGCAATCAGCGCGTAGATGGCCACCATGTAGCGCGCCTTGATGCCCATGGGCAGCGGAAAGAGCAGGAACTGCATATCGCCGTAGAGCGCGCCGATGGCCACCAGCAGGCCGAAGATGCCGCCAAAGCAGCCGTAGAAGAGTGGCATCACACCGGCGGAAAAGCCCAGCGCCTGGCTGCACGCGTAAAGGACAACGGCGGCGGCGGCTGTTCCCAGCACCGAAACCGCGTAGAGGCTGATGACCCAGGTCGAATTGTGGTAGCTCTCCAGAAAACCGGCCAGAAACCAAAGCGAGAGCAGCTCGAAGAGAGTGCCGACCAGACCCACATGAACAAAACTGTAGGTCAGAGGCTGCCAGAAAGCGCCATGCAGAAAGGCGCTGGGAGCGAAGGTGAAAGAGAGAACCAGCCGGCTGGCAGCGAACGGAGCGGCCATCTGCCCCAGCAGCAAGGCAAAGTAGGCAACGAGATTCCAGAGAATCAGGCGGCGGGTAGCGCCGTGGAACTCGGGGAAGGCAAGCGAAGTCGAGCCAAATCTGGACATAAAGGCTAATTTCAGAGTAAACCGCGGGGCAGACAAGTGTCATGGGGCAGAGCGCGGAGTTGGAAACTCTCAGCCCCTATCGAGGTCCCGTTCTGGAACTGTTCCCTGGATTGCAAACCAGCATGGACAAGCGGAATTTGATGAGAAATGAGGTAAAATCAATCCCGGATTTTTCTTTCTGGGAGTTTCGGTTGCGGCTTGGGCTTCCAGAGCGGTTCTCCAATCCATGTGCACTAACCGGCATCATAGAAGACGGCTTTTTCTTGAGGAATAAGCCACTCGGCAGCATCGGTTCCGGTGTATAGCAATTGGAGAGCCGCTCCGCCCCTTGACCTGAAGCCGGTTTTTCTCACAGAATAGCGGAGTTGTACCGTAAGGTATAGCCATCTTGCAATATGAAATGTCCTGAAGAAAAAGGAGGACGCCATGCCGCTCTGTTCTGAATGCGAGAATGAACTTGACATCGATATCGAGGAAGTGGAAGAAGGCGACATCATCACCTGCGACGAATGCGGGACGGAGTACGAGGTGGTTGGTGTTGAGCCGCTGGAGTTGACGAAGTTGGGCGATGATCTGGACGAAGATGAGGACGACGAGGATCTGTCCAGCGAGGAAGAGGCGTAAGCGTGAGGTTGAAGAGTGCGAGTTTGACGGCCGGAGTGGCGTTTGCCCTTCTGGTGGCGAGTTTTGTCTTCCCAGCGTCGCAAGGCGGAATTACGGGGCAGTTTGCGGCTCAGGCTCAAAACCTGGGCCAGCGTGTGGTCAAGGGCAGCGTGGTGGACGACAATTCCGTCCCTGTGGCTGGCGCCACGGTCTTTCTGAAGGACCTGAAGTCCAAGACCATTCGCAGCTATTCAACCACCGAAAAGGGACGGTTCCAGTTTGTCCAGGTGAATATGGCCATTGACCATGAACTTTGGGCAGAGAAGAACGGCCGGAAAACCGCCGTCAAGACCGTTAGCTCCTGGGACACGCGCAAGGAATTCGAGGTCGAACTGAAGATGAAGTAGATGTGCGTGCAAGCCCGCAAATGGCGGGCTGTACTAGGAGTCTGTCGGGGATAGTGATTTGTGGTGTACGGCATGATCTTTCGTTGTGGTTTGTGGTCTGCTGATTTTCTGGATTTTGTTCGCCAAGTTGGCCCCGTGGCACAAGCGCGGGGAAGCCAACAGGCTTCTCCGCCACATTTCAGGCAGTTTCCGGTATCCAACCGTACAGAAACAGCTTGAGCAGGTTGGCGGTGGCGCAGACCAGTTTCCATTTGGCACGCGCCTTCTCCAGCCCGCGCAAGCTGAAGCGACGGAAACCTCTTTGCTCCTTGATCTGGCCGAAGACCGGTTCGACGATTGCCTTGCGCCTCTTGTAAACGGCGT
>Ga0224525_1000108_pt1 | contig 42972 bp, 35 predicted proteins | sample CFST100metaG_FD_179874 | JGI IMG/M metagenome (GOLD analysis project Ga0224525, IMG submission 179874) | Peat soil microbial communities from Stordalen Mire, Sweden - C.F.S.T100 | ecosystem: Environmental > Terrestrial > Soil > Wetlands > Peat | place: Sweden: Norrbotten County, Stordalen Mire...
AACCCGCGCCCTCGACGACCGTAATGCAGGTAGACACGCCGTATTATGCGGAATATTGCTCAGGCGCTTATGCAAGCGGTCATTTTGGCGGAACCGCCAACGATTACCAAGAATTCGCATTCACGCCGGGAGAATCGGGGGTCTACCAGTTCCAGACATATGGAACGGTTTTTGACACGTTGCTGTACCTCTACGATTCCTCAGGGACCCAACTTACGTGGGACGATGACGGCGGGTGCTATGGATGCTATATAGATTCCGTCTTAACGCATCATTGTTCGCTCATTACTTATTCGCTTTCGAGCGGAACCACATACAAAATCCGAGTCAAGGGTTATGCCAACGGCGCGGGCGCAGCGTACGTACGCGCCCAAGAATTCGACGAAGCGATTTCTGAAAACGGGATAAACACCAAGAACACAGCTGTTTTCAGGAAGAGCGGATCCGGAAAAAAGTGCTTTGTCTTCATCCCAACCGCGTCTGCCGAATACAGCATTTTCACCACGAAATGCGTATCGACGGTCGACACCGTGCTGAACGTCTACGACGACGCATACAACAGAGTCTGCTTCAACGACGACGAAGCGGACGGAACGGGGAGGCTCTTTTCGAAAGTCGAGTGCTATTTGACCCAAGGGAAAACATACTACATATTCGCAAACGTTTGGGGCGGATCGGCCACTTCATACTATCAGTTCAGAATCAACATAATCCAGCATGAGTCTTTGTCGAACAAAAGCGATGATTTAGACGATGCACCTTTCGGCCCTTACCAAATTCCGGCTGGCAGTTCGACATCGTATTTTTCGTTCGTGCCTTCACAAAGCGCGGTTTACTCTTTTTGGACCATCTACCTTTCCGGCTATCAGGATCTCTCGATGCAGATACTCGACGCCGATATGAATCAGCTAGCCTATGACGATGACTCCGCGGGAAATCTTCAGCCATTGATAAGCAATTTCTCATTCGCAAAAAATACTCAGTACTACATTCTGATTGAGAAACTCAGTTCCGCTTCCACCACCAGCCAAAGCTATTTCGACCTTCATTGCAGCGTTGCTTCTTAGCGAAGTAAGCTGCATAGCAGTAGAATAAGTTCATGATTAGACTTTCCCATGTTTGCGTTTCGTTCGTTGACGGCCGAGGTCTTTTCAATGCCGTCGACGACTTCACCTGCGATTTCCCGGCCCGCGGCCTTTTCTTCGTGACCGGCGAGTCCGGCGCGGGGAAGAGCACGCTCCTCAACGCGATCGGCGGCCTCCAAAAGATCACCTCCGGCGAAATCTCCTCTCCCGAAGGGACGGCTTTCTCCTACGTCTTCCAGGACGAGGGGCTCCTCTTCTCCCTGAGCCTCCTCGACAATTTAAAGCTGGCCGAACCGGACGAGGCTAAAATAGTAGATTCCCTCGAATACGTCGGTCTGAGGAACAAGCTCCGCGAGCCGGTCTCCCTCCTCTCGAAGGGCGAGCGGGCCCGCCTCTCGATCGCCCGGGCCCTCTTGTCCCGCTCCTCCGCCATCCTCCTCGACGAGCCGACCGGGAACCTCGACTCCGCGAACGCCGCGAGGGTCTACGGCCTCCTCTCGTCCGTCTCCAAGGAGAAGCTCGTCGTCGTCGTGAGCCACGACGGGGCCTCGGCCGAAAGATACGCCGATGCCATCCTCCGCATGAAGGACGGGAAACTCGTCGGAGAGGAGGCCCTGAGGCCCCTCCCGCAGGGCGGCCCGGCCGCCTCGGGGGCTCAGGACCCGGGGATCCCTTGGGCCATCAAGTGGCGCTACTCAAGCCGTAAGATGTTCACGAGCAAGGCGCGCCCGTTTCTTTCTTTTGTTACTCTTTTCCTCGCCGGGACGCTGCTTCTTTTGAGCCTCAACTTCGCGTTCTACGACGGCGACGCGACGACAAGAAGAGCGGTTGAAGGCTCCGACCCGCTTTTTTTCACGGCAAGCCGGGAAAAGGACAGCGGCCAGGTGGACAGCGGAAAGGATTTTTCGGATCATCTTTCCTCGCTCGGCATCGAGCCCACCTACGAAATCGTGAGCAATCTCGCGCCGAGCGGGGCCGCTGCTGGGGAATACGTTAGATTAATCCTAGCGGACTCGATCGACATTAGCGGGGCGGTCTATTTCCCCTCCGACGGCGGGGCGGTCATGAGCGACTGCCTGGATCTGGCGATGGGAGCCAAGGTCGGCGACGACCTCGGGGGCTATTTCTCTTATTTCAAGGACCTCGGAATCACGATCGGCCAAGAGGCAGCTACTGGGTATGGGGCGGCGCGGGCGCATTTCCCAGACACCGCGTCGGGAGGGGCTACTTACTCCCATCTCGTGAGTGACAGTTACCTTTTCATCGTCGTCAACACGAACACCTATCTCTCAATGCTTGAGAAGGTGGGTTTGAGGAGCTGGGACTTCGCCTGGGGCCAAGAAACTGATCAATCCTACAGTGCTTTTTTCCTTCTGGATTCCGACGCGCTTGGAACCGTAACGCTTTCGGCCGGCGCCTCCCCTACGGCCAAAAACGAGATCCTGATCAATGAAAAACTGACCAATGGGGACCCCTCATCCTTCGTCGGAAGGGAACTGGCGGTCTATCCGTCAACCCATGACTATTATGAAATGTCAAAACATTTCTCGGCCCTGAAAATATCTGGGGTCTATTCCGACGATAAGCCGCTCGATGAATGTTTTCTCGCTTCGCAAGCCTTCTTCGAGGAACTGAAGGGCGAGGTCAAATATGAAACCCCGAATATCGTTTTGGGAAAGGACGGCCTCATGGAATACGTAAACGCCGGGAGGCCGAGCGAGGTGGCGATCACGCCGGCCGCCGTCGCGGACCCGCTTGAAGCCGCCGACGGGATCTCGAGCGCCATGGCGGGGCTCCGGAACGCCTTCCTCATCGTCGGGGGTTTGCTCGCCCTTCTCTCGCTGTCGCTCCTGACCCTTTACTCGCTCGACGCGATGAGGCGCAACGAGAAGGACGTCGCCATCCTGAAATCGCTCGGGAAAGGCGGCTTCTCGATCGTCTCGATGTTCTTCCTCATGAGCGCCATCCTCGTCACGGGCGCCGTCCTCCTCTCCTTCGCCGCGGGGTCCCTGATCACCTGGTGGGTCGGCCTCGCGATCCAGGCGAACCTGTACCTGTCTTTCAACCCGATCTCGGATTCGGTTTGGTCGTACCTCATCCTGCTCGCTATTGCCTACGCCGTCCCGGCCGCCGCCTCGCTCCTGTCGAGCAAGGCCGTCTACGAGACCGACGTCGCCACCGTCTTCAAGCGGAATCTCGTTTAAGACTTCACGTCATTTTCTGAAAAGCAAAAACGTTTTCTCATGCTTATTCTCAGGCACCATGTTGGCGAAGGTCAAGGGCATGAGCGGCCTCATCGTCGTCCAAAGGCGACTGGGGCGTTCGTCCCTGAAGGAGACGCTCGGCACCTTTTCCCACCATCTGGAGCCCTCGGGGGGGGCGCCGCGTCGGCGCTCGAAAGGATCCGCTCCTGAAAAAATTTGTACTCAGTTTGTGCTCAAAAAAATAAAACCCCCGACGTCATCGGGGGTTTTTGTCATCTGGTGGCCCAAGGCAGAATTTTTCGCCCGCCGACGCAGCCGAACACCGCCGACGATAGCGCCGTTTTTCGCGCTTGCGAAAACGCCACCCGCAGCCAAAAAGGATTTCGGCCGAGAAAAAAGTACTCAAACCCTTTACGATTCGTAGCGCTTTTTTCTTTCTTTGTTTTCCCTGGAAACAGATCGCTTCCCAGCGGCCAAATGGGACGAGGAAACGAGAAAGCGGAAGAACGGGGCAAGCAGAGCCAGCGCCGCCGAAGCCGAGGGGCATTTTCCGACACGAATAAAATAGGGGTCGACAATCTCTTGAACGGGGGCAAAGCGGGCCTCCTAATTCCGGATTCCCCGTTTCCGCCTTCGGTTTTCTCCGGATGCTCGGAGATCGGGCCATAGAGTCCGCTTGAGCCGCTTCCGCGATTCTCATGCCCTCGGGAACGGCGCTCGTGACGACGCGCCAAGAGGCTTATCTTAGAAACCGCGGCAGGTTTGGCAAATTGCCGTGGTTCCCGCCGTTCCAAAACTAAAATAGGGAACGCATATCAACACGCTGCGTTCGGCCATGAAAGAACGCGACCTATCTCAAAAGACTTTGGAAAACGGAAAAGCCAGAATCGACTAAATCACCGTCTGATAGGTCAGGTCATCCGAATCCGATTTGACCAGCCAGTCGTTTTGACTCCCGAACAGCAAATCTTGCTCAACGCCAAGCTTTAATGAGGATGGGAGGCTTGCCGAAGAAAATATCACCGATCCATAGTACGAAACAACTTGGCCATACGAGAGTTGCTCAGCGGGATAGACATATTTATCCGAAATGGTTCGCGCCCCGACGCTTCCACTACCATCGGTATGATCGATATAGGTGCTATAAGCGCTCTCATAATTAGAATCATAGCCAAAATTACCGGATAATTCAGAGGACGAGTAGAAATAATAAGCGCCTATGCCAAGACTCCCGCCCCAATCAGAAACCGATGCATAGGGAGCCTGAGTACTTTGATTAAGATTAAGGAAAGAAATACTCAATTTTTTTCCCATCAAGGTCAGGATCCGAATCGCGTTCGGGACAAACATTTCTTACATTAAGGTCAGATGGAGCATTGGCAAACACAACGGAGATCTTAGTGCTGAGGAGAGAAGCGTTGTCCGTTCCGGAATACATGTTCCAAAGCCCGTATTTGAAAGGAACATTGGTTTTAAGGGCCGCATCAACCCGGTAGCAAAGTGTGTAGTTGTTCGGGTGGGTGCTGTAGGCCAGCGAGCCGATCGCCATGTGGAAGAGTTCATAAGTTACTGTGATTGACGAACCCACACTTCCGGCATCGCTGTTGATGTTATAGGATACGATGCCCGATTTCACCTTGGCGGTGACGGACGACGCGAAGTCCTGCTTCAGGGCGTCGGAGTGGTAGTAGGCCGAAACCTCGGTGGCCGAGCAGCACAGGAAAGCGAGCAGCGCCAACCCGATCGATGCGGACGCGATTTTTTTGGATTCCATAAAATCCCCCCTTTGGCGCAAAACGACTCGCAACTGACGTTTCGTGCTTTAATATCTCTATGGATAGTTATATATCGTTGAAATCGGTTTGCAAGGTCTTCAGAAACGGCGGGGCCGATCTCAGGGCGCTCGACTCGGTGAGCCTCTCCTTCGCCGGCCGTGGCTTCTATTTCGTCACCGGGAAATCCGGCAGCGGCAAGAGCACGCTCCTCAACGTCATCGGGGGCCTCGAGAAACCAACTTCTGGCTCGGTTGAGACGCCAAAAGGCGCAAGATTCGCCTACGTCTTCCAGGACGAGAACTTCGTCTTCGCGCTGTCGGCCCTGGACAACCTGCGCCTCGTCTGTTCGGATCGGCCGGAGATTCTGGCGGCCGTGGGCTCCGTCGGGCTCGGGGGCAGGATGGGCACGGCGGTCTCCCTCCTCTCGAAGGGCGAGAGGGCGCGCCTGGCCATCGCCAAGGCCCTCGTCTCCGGGGCCTCCGCCATCCTCCTCGACGAGCCGACCGGGAACCTCGACTCCGAGAATTCGGACCGGGTCTTTTCCCTGCTGAAGTCCCTCTCCTCCTCGATCCTCGTGGTCGCGGTCACCCACGACCGGGAGTCGGCCGAGCGCTACGGCGACGTCGTCGTGACCCTGTCCGACGGGAAAGTCGCGTCGGTCAAAGGCCGGGCGCCCGAGGGGGCCGAAGGGGCGAAGGCCCCCGCCCCCGCCGCCCCGATCCGGTCCGTCCCGAGGGACATCGCCCTCCGGTACTCCCTCAGGAAAGCCTTCTCCAGGAAGGGGAAGATGATCCTGAGCGTCGTCAACCTCACGCTCTCGGCGGCGCTCCTCGTCGTCGGCCTCAGCGCGGCCGCCCTCGACCGGGGCGGGCTCATATCGAAGGCCGCCGCCTCCTCGCCCGCCGAATATTATGATGTCACGGAGAAGGTCTACGCCAGCACGGGCCAGCAATACCTCTTCACCGGCGGGGTGAGGCTCCGCAGCGAGCTCGAGTCCGCCGGGGCCGAATCCTATGTTGCCGCGAAATTCACTTATGGCAGCAATGGCGAGAGTAACTTTTCCGTCACCCCGGAGAGCCAGGCCGGGGCCGGCGAGCCCGCGGGCGTCGCCGACGGGAGCGTGGCGATAAGCGATTTCGTCGCAGAGGAGCTGGGCCTGGGCGTCGGGAGCACCCTGGCCTCCCCCTCCTACTATGGCGGCCTGGCCCTCACGGTCTCCGCGGTCTACGCGACGGGATGGCCCTCCGTCTCCGCGGATTACGATGCGGCGACGGCCGTGAAACTGGCGGGCGTCAACTGCTCGCGCTGCTTCGTGAGCGACGCCACCTTCGACGAAATCCAGAGGGGCAACTTCTTGGGGTTCGCCGACTACCTGACCCCCAACGGGCCCGAAGGCACCGGGGAGCTCTACAGGGAATGGGACGGCTCCTTGGCCGTCACCGCCGGGCGGGCCCCCGTTGCCGCGAATGAGATCGCCGTCTCCTCGGGCTACGTCGATGGCGACTGGCCCAGCGGCGACGCCTCCAAGGTGCTGGGGAGGGAGTTCGCCGTGGCCGACGTGGCCACGGACGAGATCCCGCTAGAAAGATACCTTTCCAAAATCAAGGTCGTGGGGATATTCGACGATTCGACGGGAGAGTATTTCTCCGCCTCTGGCGCCTTCTTCGACGCCATCGCGGAGGGGATCCGCTACGGGGCCTACGGCACGTGCTTCAGCGTCAGGGCGGGCGACGCCGGGAAGCTCGCCGGCCTTCTGCGGCGGGGCGCCCTCCTCGAGACGGGCGGGCTCGAGCTCTCGTGCGGGGCCCTGGCGAATCCCATCGCAGGCGCCCTCCTCGTCTGGAGTTTCCTCAACGAGACGCAAACCCCGCTATTCATCGCGGCTGCCGCCTTCTTCGCCCTCGCGGCCTCGTCCCTCCTCCTCTACTGCCTGAACGCCATCAAGGCCTCGGAGAAGGACATCGCCCTCCTCAAGCTCTCGGGCAAGAGCGACCGCTCGATTGCCTTTGTCTTCCTCCTCATGAACGGCTATCTGGCCCTCCTGTCCTTCGCCCTGTCCCTGGCTCTCGGGATCCCGGCGCTTTATGGGCTCGGATACGCCATGGAAAGCGGGTTCGGGGTGACCTTCAACCCGCTGTTCCCGTCGTGGTGGGCGATTCTGGCCTCCGCGGCGGCCCTGGCCCTCATCCCCCTCGCGGCGTCGCTCCTATCGATCGGGAAGATCAGAAAAGAAGACGCCGCGGCCATCTTCAAGCGGAACCTCGTGTAAATGTCTCCTGCCGGAAGAACCATCGGTTCGCCGGCTTCCTGCTTTGATGCGGGCTTTTTGCAAAAATCGCAGGTTCTCCCGCTTTCTGGAAATTAGACTGAAGCAGCGAGGGTCGTGACCGCCGAGATTCGCTTGGGCGAGCCGGGCCCATGCTGATAAAAAACGGAAAACCTTTTTATCAGATGCGGGAAATATATGTTCGGATGTACTCAAATTGTACTCAAAAAAAATAAAACCCTCGATTTCTCAAGGGTTTCTTTCATCTGGTGGCCCAAGGCAGAATCGAACTGCCGACACAAGGATTTTCAGTCCTTTGCTCTACCGACTGAGCTATCGGGCCGCATGGCGGACCATGTGAGATTCGAACTCACGATCTTCTCCGTGACAGGGAGACATGTTAGACCGCTACACCAATGGTCCATTGGCACGCCTAACTATTATCCACAGGGGACCACCCCTTTGCAAGAGGATTATACGGCCTAACAGGGCCTTAATGCTTCAATGAAAAGGGAGCCTCTCATCGGGGCTCCCTTGGTTTTCTGGAGGCGGCTCAGTAATTGGTGGCCTTGAGTTCGAAGAAGCTTTGCGGATGGCCGCAAACGGGGCATTTGAGCGGGGCGTATTTCCCGATCACGACATGGCCGCAGACGCGGCATTTCCAAACCGAGAGGTCGCTCCCGATGAAGACGACGCCGCCTTTGACGGAGGCCAAAAGCTTCCGGTAGCGCTCTTCGTGGGTCTTCTCGATCTTGGCCACGAGCTCGAACTTGTAGGCGATCTCCTCGAAGCCCTCTTCGTGGGCGACCTTGGCGAAGCCCGGGTACATGTCGGTCCACTCATAGTACTCGCCTTCGGCCGCGGCAAGCAAATTCTCAGGGGTGCTTTTGATCTCCCCGCCGTTAAGATACTTGAACCACTGCTCGGCGTGCTCTTTCTCGTTGCCGGCGGTTTCTTCGAAGATCGCGGCGATCTGCTCGTAGCCGTCTTTCCGGGCCTGGGCCGCGAAAAAAGTGTACTTGTTGCGGGCTTGGCTCTCCCCCGCGAAAGCGGCCTGAAGATTCTTCTCGGTCTTGGATCCTTTGAATTCCATGAAATTAGATTCCTCCTCTTTTCATTCATTATAACCGAGGCTCCTCCGGGCGGACAGGAAATGCTCAACTTTGGGGCTTCCCGGAATTTTCTTTTTTCGGGAGGTAACGGTAATACTCGACGTTGTCGAGGCTGCTGGAAGTGTCGACCAAAAAGGCGTAAACGGCCTCGCGCAGAAGATGGGCCCGCTCGCCGAGGGGCTTGGACATGTCGGGGTAAAAGGGATCGGAGAGATGGATCACGGCCCGGGGGGGCCGGAACTTGAAGATCTTATGCTCCTCATAGGTCGTGCAGATGGCGATGACGGGGGCGTTCAGCTGGGCCGGATAGGTGAAGGACTGATCGGGGAAGGGCCGGATCCGCACGCAGTAAGGCCAGATGTGGGCCTCGGGGAAGATCAAAACGGCGTCCCCGTGGCGGATATGCTTCTCCACCGCCCCCAAAAACCCTTCGGTGTTCTCCGCCGAATCCGGTAGCGGCAAGGCCCCGATCATCATCTCGAGCCAGCGGATCCCGCGAATCGAAACGGCCTCGTCCGAGCAGACGATATAGGTCCGCCGGGGATTCAGGATCGCCGCGGGGGCGAACATCGCGTCGGCCAAAGCCGTATGGTTCCCGTAAACGAAGAAGCCATGGGTCCCGAAATGGGCTTTCCGGAGGCGCCTTTTGCCGACGATCCGGAAGGAGTAGGCGATCTTCGCATAGATCCAAAGCACCGGGATGGCGATGACGTAATAGAGGAGCGAGGAAAAGAAAAACCAAAGAAGGTTCGAATGATAGAATTTGAATTTCTTCGGGAGCGGTTTTTTCGGGATGCCGGTTCCCGCGAAATCGTCGTTGAGGGGATCCGAATAATAAACCGTCTTCTTTATCTTCATGAGCGGGTCTCGGCTTTTTTGTCAATCTTGGAGGTCGCAACGATCATCTGCTCCATCTGGTCCATGCAGCGGTCGAAGTCGAATTGGCCGCAATAACTCGCATAGCGAAGGGCCAGTTTGGCCTTCTCTTCCGGATGCTCCACCCAATAATCGATTTTTTTGGCCAGATCCCGGTAGTCGTTCATCTTGAAGAGATTGTTGGGGGTCAGGGCGAAGTAGCGAGTGGCCGAATTGGGCGAATCGTTGATGACGGGGACGAGGCCGCAACTCAGGGCCTCGAGGCAGCCGATGGCTTCGATCTCGATCGAGGAGGTGTGCACGTAGAGATCGCACATGTTGATGATCTTGACGAGCTCATCCCGATCGAAGAATCGGAAAAGGGGCTCGACCTGATGCTTCGCCGCGCATTTCTGGAGGCGCTTGAGGCGGGGCCCTTCGCCGGCGAAGACGATCCGGAGATCGTCCTTATGCGGGGAGGCGGCCACCGCTTTGATGAGCAGGCTCTGCTCTTTTTCCTTGGAATAGCGGCCGGTGCAGAGGATCACGAATTTCCCCTGGAACTCCGGAAGGCGGGCGACGCTCAGATGATGGAAGGCGCTGCTGACCCCGTTCGAGATCACATAGCCTTTGGTGGGATGCCCGATCGCCCGCTCGAATTCCTCGCGGATGAACTGGGTCGGATAATGGATGGCATCGACGTAGCGGTAGAAATGATTCCAGAAATTCAGATAAATCAGATGATTGGCGGTCCGATTGTTCATGAGATTGAAAAAGTGGGCCGTCAGATTCTCGGCTTGGGCGTGGAAACCGGCCGAAACCGGGATGCCCATGTGATTGGCGATCTTGACGGTCTCCCGGCCCACCGCGAAGGGGAGCATGATGTGGACCTCATCGGCGTCGTGGAGGGCCCGCCCGATCGTCATGGCGTCCCCTTTGGCGAGGATCACGCCGTTATGGTCGACGATCGGCTGAAGCGGCCCGAACTGGAGGGTCGGGACGATATAGAAGCCTTGACGGCCTCTCTTCTCTTTGTCGGGGCAGACGACGCGAACCGTGTGACCCTTTTCGGTCAGGGCCTTGATGAGGTTGAGGGCCGCGATCGTCGTGCCGTTATTGGGCGCGCCGAGGACATCGGCCACCACCGTGATGATCATGGCTTCCCCTCCGGCCGTGGCGCGGCCGTTTTCAAACCGGCTTTGGAAGGATGGCGGTCCGCCAGGAAAACGATTTCGGCGTTGGCGAGCTGAGCCGCCCGGAGCATTTCGCGGGTCTCCTCGGATTTATTGAAGAAAAGACGATCGAAAGCCTCCCACAAAAAGACCCAGGAAGCGATCGAAAGGATCTGGCCCCAAATGGTGAGCCAATTGCCTAAGGCGGCGTCGGAAGAGGGCAGGCCCGAGGAATACGCCGTCAAAGCCCCGTAAAGCGTCAGGAGGATGATCCCGGCGAAAATAAAGAAAAAGACCAGACGATCGTCCCGTTTCCGCGCTTCGCGTTTGCGATTGAAATCAAAGGAAAAATAACCGACGAATTGCGATTGGATGCGCTTCTTCAGTTCCTCGTCGTCATCGGACAGAAGGAAAGTGATGGCGAGATGGCTCTTGAGGGGGGTGTATTCGACGACGGATTGGATGTATTCGATCAAATCCGGGGCCAGCGAGCGATAAGAGGAATACGTTTGGAAAATCTGGTTGCCATTCCGCAGGTCCACGCGGATCTGAGGCTTCTCATCCCCGTGGAGCGTGCCGGCCATGTAATCCGCGAAATAAGCCTCGCCGTTGGTGGCCAGCCGGTGCATATCCTCATTGATTTTCTTGATTTCGTTCTTTTTTGCCATCTTGGGTATTTTACAACTTATGGAGAACCTGCAAAGGCGAAGGGAGGCTCAAAGCTCTACTCTCAAAAGCCCAAAAAGGAGAATCTAGAGCTTGACCCAATCGGGGAGAAGCAGGCTCATGGCGAGGAATTCGGCGCTTCTTTCGAGGATCAAGCCCAAAAAGAGCAAGAAGATGACCGGGGCCTCCCCGTAAAGATAAAAAGAAAAGACGAACAGGGCGCACCAAAGCGAGGTCTCGAAAAAGTATGCGAAGAAAAAGGCCACGAGGCTGACCCGTTTATGAAGGATCTTAAAGAGAGGAACCAAGGACGAAACCACGACCGCCAAACCCGCGCAGGCGATAAGCGACAGCATCAAAGGCTCGAAATAGCCCCCCGTCTCCTGGAGGTTGCTGACGAGGAGGGCGATGACGAACAAGAAAGCGATGGCGAAGAGGCTGGTGAGAAAGAAGGACCAATAAGCGAAAGTCCGGTCTTTTCTGGCCAAAAGGACGAAGGCGAAGGCCGAGGTCAGCGCGAAGACCGCCCCCAAAACGATAAAGCCGGTCAGGGACAGCGGGTCCTGGCCGATGAACCCGCGCAGATAGTAATAGCTTCCCATCCCCAGATAAAGAATCCCGGTGAGGACGGCCAAGGAAATGAAAACCAGCGACAGAATTTTCAAAGCTTTGGGCAGGAAATCTTCTTCAAACGATTTTTCCATGCCCATATTATCCTTATATTCTTAACCTCAGGCAAGAGCGGCTCTGGGCTTCCACTCCTCGGTCTCGAGATGGGGTTTGGCGAGGCGACAATGTCAAAGAAATGAAGTTTTTATTCGATAAAGTCTATAGATCTATGAATTATATTTGGCCGCGTTCTCCTGAAAAAGCCTTGGATCGCGCCAAGGCTTCGTTTGCCGCTCGATTTCTCCAAGACGGATCTTCTTCAAACGGAGGCGCCCCAGGTCACCGGCCGGCCAGCGGCATTCCAATCCGGAGCCCACCCTGAAGGCTGGCTTTGGATCTGACAGCTTATCGAAAGAGAAGAGCAGCCGCAAAAAGCATCGCTCCCGATTGCGGTCACGGAGGAAGGAATGAAAATGGAAAAGAGCGACGAGCAGAAGCCAAAAGCGGCGCTGCCGATTGAAATCACGGAGGAGGGGATGAGAATTGATGACAACTTAGAGCAATCGGAAAAAGCGAGATCCCCAATGGAAGTCACGGAGAAAGGAATCTCGAGATTGCGTAAGGAAGCGCAATCTTCAAAGGTGCCTTCCCCAATTGCTTTTATCGAGGATGGGAGAGAAATTGAGGTTAACGAGGTGCAAGCAATAAAGGCGCCTCTTCCCAAGACGGTCACCGAGGATGTCATAAAAATAGAGACTAACGAAGTGCAATACTCGAATGCCAAAGGTCCGATTTCCGTCACGGAGGAGGGGATCGACACTGATATCAACGAGGAACAGCCACAAAAGCATTCAATCCCTAACGAGGTCACGGAGGAGGGGATGAGAATTGAAGACAGCTTAGTGCAGCCGGAAAAAGCCTCGTTGCCGATATAAGTCACGGAGGAGGGGACCGAAATCGATTCCAAAGACGAGCATCCATCAAAAACGGCGACGCCTATATATTCCAGGGATGGGGGCAAGGACACAGAAGAGAGGGAGGAGCAATTGGAGAAGACGCCGCTATCCAGAGTCGTCACCCCTGAGGGGATGGTTACCGATGCTAGAGAGGAGCACTGCGAAAAGGCGTGGCTCCCAATCGCCGTCACCGAAGAAGGGATGCCAATCGATTCGAGGGCGGAACAGCCGGAGAAGGCGTCCTTGCCGATTTCCGTTACGGGATAGCCCACGAGGGAGGAAGGGATCTCAACATCCTTTGCCGATCCGGAATATCTTAGGATGGCGGAGGAGGAGACGCCCGAAACTGTCATGGCATAATAGCAAAACCCATCGCTCGTCACGCCGCCGGAGTCGGCGCCCCAGTAAACGGATCGGCCGTCGGAATTCCAATTCCAGTTCCAGCCCATGGACCAGCCAGAGGGCTGATTTTGACTTTGACAGAAAATCCAAAGCGAGGAGCAGCCGAAGAAGGCTCCGGTGCCTATGGAAATCACCGAAGAGGGAATGAATATCGAAGACAAAGAAGAACAATCGGAAAAGGCATTCTCGCCAATTTCAGCCATAGATGAAGGAATCGAGACCGTGGCCAGGGAAGAGCGACCGGCGAAGGCGCCGTCCCCTATTGCAGTGACGGGTAAGTTTAGGTATTCGGATGGGATCGCCACATCTGTGGCAGAGTCGGCGCAGTTCGAAACCGAATAACTCACTCCATCACTCGAAAGCGCATAAGAAATGGTATTGTCGACTTTTTTGCCGGAGCAAGCGGTCAAAGAGCCGACCGAAACCGAAGCAAAAACACAAAGAAAAGCGATAGAAAAAATCCTTTCCAAACTATTTCTCATCCCTTTTTTCCCAAAAATAACCATTAGCACCCCCCCTTAGCACCGATTTCTAAAATTATTATAACCACCGCAAACCTTATTTACATGAATATTCACGAAACAAAATTTTGTTCCTGAAAGATTCATTAAAAATTTATATGATGATTTATACGACGCAAAACAAAAACCCTGACTTGATTAGGGCTTTTCTCCGATAGGTCGCGGGGGTGGAATTTTATAAGCCATGTTTCAAAGCGCTGCGAAAACAGGTTAAATCCCGGCTCGAACTGAACGAAGCGATTGGCTTAAACTCGCCTCGCCATCACATCGGATACATGAATCGCCTCATTTTTCATACGACGCGAGCCTCAGGCGACATTTGTTTTCCGCTCATCCGGTGAAAAACCCTGAAAACGCATAGGCTCCATAAAACGGATCATGAGCATTGTTCTTTGCTTCCAAGCTCGGCGTTCCGTTTCTGGCGGCTTTTGCGTTTTGCCATGCCGTTTACCCCAGCCCTCCATAAAGAATGCCATTGTTTTGCAAAACAGCGCTTGATTTGCCAAATGATCGTCGGAAAATAAAGGAAATGATAACAGAAACATTCAGGGACCATTTCAACGTTTCAGCCGTCGATTTCGAGAAGACCGGCGCTTTCAACCTGACTCTGAGCACCGACACGCCGCTTTTCGTCAACCCGAAGCTTCTGTTCGATTACGATCCGGCGCTCAGGGACAAAGTCCGAAGCCATTTCGAAAAGCTGATCGCCCTTCTTGAAAGGATGGAAGACCCGATCATCAGCTCCAAGGATTACGAGGCGGCTTTCGAGCTGATACGCAGCCGCGAAACGGCCGGGGACTGCTTGGGGCCCTGCGAGAACACGATCCGAGGGAATTCTTTCGGGGCTGCCCTCGGCGGCCGGGTCCTCGAGAAGGCGAAGGAGCTCAGCAGATCCGTCCGACTGGATCCGGAAGCCTTCGAAATGCTCGACGTCTTCGAAAAGGGGGTCGGATGCGACAGGATCAGCGACCTCCTCGTTCACATCCTCCGGGATGATTTCTACGACTACAATGAGAAAATAATCAAGCAGCTCTTCCTGATAAGATTCCCGAGTGTTGAAGTTGAGGGCGGAAGCGACGGGGGCGGGGCGAAAAGAAAATATTTCCTTCTGGAGAACCCCCGTTTCAAGGAAGCCCAGATACCGATTGTCCTGCTTCCTAAAAAGATCCTCAGCGAGATCGGCCAGCCTTTTTTTCTAGACCAAAACCATCTCGCCGCGAGCAGCGCGGAGCTCCGCCGAGACATGGCGGGTTTCTTCGACTTCACGAAAACGCCGGGATCCACGGCCCTACGGGACAGTATCAGCGCGATGATAAAGGCGAACCCCGACTCGTATCGCCTGATCGTCGAAGCGTACAAGAACCTGAAGGAAAGCCCTTACGACTTCTCCTCGGACCCCAAGGGCTTCCAATCCTGGAGGGACCTCGTCGCCTCCCTCCTGGATTCGGCCCTGCTCTCCCACGACGGCCCCTTCGAGACGCCGTCTTCGGAGACCGCGTTCTTGGGCGAGACCGCCAGAAAGCTGATCGAGACCGACGGGAAATGGAACGCGTTCGCCAAGGCGGGCCTCGGAAGGATCCACCTCGCCATCAGGGCCTTGGCCGAGGCGATCGGCGCCAAAGCGGGCGAGGATATCAACAGGACAATCGGAAGTTCGACGAAAATGCCGGATTTCTGGTTCGACAAAAACGGAAGAAAGGTTCTCTTCGAGATCAGATCGATGGGCGAGAACCACGTCGTCGATTCCCTTGGCGAGGGCGGGCAAACGGAAAGCAGGATCTCGGAGTTCGGCTGCGAGGGCGCCTTCGAGCTCATCCTGGGGAGCTCCTCAAAGCGGAGCTATGGATCAGCGATCAAGGCCTATGGCGACATGCCCGCGGAAAGGAAGGCCCGGATCAAGGCGCTGTTCGTGGATCTTGACGCCATGAATCGGGCCCCCGCAAGCTGATTCTTCCATAATGGGCCAAGATCTCTTTTCGTAGGTGCCCTTCTTTCGCAGGAAAAGCGGATACGTTCCTTGAACCTTTTCTGAGAATCCCAAGTTCTGCTCTACCTGTTCCTTGGAATATCCTTCCGCTGGTTGCCGACGTCCTTGCTTCCGCGCTTCAGGCGTCTCGCGGCGCCGCCGAAGCCAAAGCCCCCCTATCGAAAAATCTTCCCGCGCAAGGCGGGAAGACGCCCAGCAACAGAGGCGATGGGCGCTTTCGGATCAGCTGGCCAGCTCGGCGAGAAACCGGAACTCCGATTCCTCCAAACCGAAGAGGTTGAATGCCCTGCCGGCCGGCATGATCCTCTTTTCCTTTATTGACTCGAGATAGCGGAGCGCCTCCCTTTTCGAGGGCCCCGCCCCGGTGGCGAACCCGGAGAGGTACTCGTAGAAGGGGGAGAGATAGGAATGCAGCTTGGAATCGGCGAAATCCCTCCGGTCGAATTCGTCGTCCCTCCCGACGTAGAGCCGGGACAGCCCCGCCTTGCGGATGACGTCGAACGAGATCAACGTGTCCAGGCTTTTGTAATTCTCCTTACGGTACCAGAAGGCGTATTCGGCGAAGGGGGCGGCGTATCTTTGGACCAGGTCGAAGCGGTTCGCCTCGCAGGCCTCCTCGAGGAAGCCGTAGTAGTAGCCGACGGTGGCCTCGCTCGGCTGCCCCAGGATCACCTCGTCGGCCTTCCCTTTCATGAAGGCGATGTCCTTCTTGCCTTCCTCCAAAAGGAAGTCCACCACCGCGGCCTTCCCCTCGATCGTGGCGGCGAGGTCCATGAGCCCCTTCAAGGGAAGGCCGATGGGCAGGAATCTCCGCCGCGGGAAGTAGTAATCGAAGAGCTCCCTGTTCCATTCCGCGATCTCCTCCTTCGGCAGGCGGAGCTTGAGGAATTCGTCATCGGTGCCGAAGGGCTCCTCCCGGCTCATCCGGAAGAGATTCCCGTAGTTGACGAAGTAGATGAGCCTGGCCTCGTCCTCGGTCATGGAATAGCCTCCCTTTTTTCAAAGGCAAAGCGTTGACGAGCCAAATAAGGGCCATCGGCGTTCAGCGCGAATGCCGTGCCAAGCGATTCCGCGGCGTCGTAAACGCATTTCAGGCTGGCAGCGGAAGGAAAGCGATCCGAGAAAGGCGGGGTTTTTTGCGAAGAAGAGCCAAGCCAGCCAAAAATTCCGGCTGGGACAAGCGTCAGAGTTATCGCCATCCGCCCCTTCATATTTTTATTTTAGTTCGATAAACTCGGAATATCAACATGGCACGTTCCCCAACGGATCCCCGTCCACCTTCGGGCCGTTTGAAAGTCTCAAAAGACGGACCAAAGTGCCGTCCAAAGTCACCATGGACGTCTATTTCCACTCCAAGAAGGACACCGCCAAGAAACTGGCGAACGACATCAAGATTAAATAGAAGTGCCCAATAAGTGCCCAATAAGTGCCAAAAAAAAATAAAAAGTCCCGATAGAATCGAGACTGTTTGCCGATTGGTTGCGGGGGGTGGATTTGGACCACCGGCCTTCAGGTTATGGGCCTGACGAGCTACCAGGCTGCTCTACCCCGCGATAATTTTCGGCGTTGTTATCATAGTCGCAAATGGGAAAAGCCGCAAGTAAAGAATCTCAAGGCTTTGGAGATTATTTTTAAACGAGGACTTCGTAGATTTCGAAATGGGAGTTTTTGACGTTCGTGGTTCGGTAATAAGCGGCAATGAGATCCCCATAATCCTCATGAGTGGCATCATCGGTGGAAGCCAAAAGCCATTTGGGCCGGCTTGAGGAAATCAAATACGAACGAACCTCTCGATTGACTTCGGAATTATCGACATTCCACCACGACTGCGAGCAATAAAAACGCTCGGTCGCCGTGATGCCACCGTCGAGATAAACCGCCGCGTCGCAGTTGAGGGCGAAAACCTGGCCTGGGGTCTCTCGGTCGAGGAGGGGGATGGTCATGACGACGTCGTCTTCGATGGCCTCGGAACTTGCATAGGAAAAGTCCCGAAGACCATTGCCGTAATAGCACCCCGTCGAGCAGGCATCCCATACGAGATAAGCGAAAAGGCAAAAGCCCATGAAAGTCTTGCTCAAGGAAACCTTCTTGCAGACCTTATCCAGATAAAGAAAGGAGTAGGAAAGAGAAACGGCATAGAAGGAAAGACCGGACCAAATGTAATTGTAAAAACGGATGACGGGGAGATAGATTAGGGAGGTTGTCACCGCGATCACGAGAAAAAAGATGGGGATCTCTGTCTTTTGAGTGGCTTTCTTTTGCTCCAAAATGAATAATCCGATCACGGCTAAAAGATAAAAGAAAATCATCGAGCGGCAAAGCCAAGTGGTGACCGGCGTATCGCTTCGCCAAGTATAAGAAGAACCTTGCACCCAAATCGCCTCTTCCATCGCCGACAGATAGCCGCCTTGAAGGGCCAGCGGGAAAATAACCGCGAAGGGAAGGGCGCAACCCAGAATCGCCATTGAGACATTGAAAAGCAAATCCCAATTTTTGCGATGCCGCAGCCAATAAACGAGATAGTAAACCGCGCCGGCCCCGCCCCAGATGGCGTCCAAAGGCCGCGAGTTCATCGAGAGCCCCACTTCGAGCCCCATGAAAAACGAACCCCAAAGGAAATAGCCTTTTTTCGAAGAAACGAGAGCTTTGGAATCAAAGAAAACAAAAAGACTCACGAAAGGCAAAACCCATTCGCCTTCAAGGTTTCCGACCCCGACCGTCGCCCGAAGGATGAGAAAGATCGCCAAGGCCAGGCCATAAATCCGGGCGGAGTTCCCGGAGATGAGGCGAACCGTGCGTAAGAGAAACAAAATCGCGACAAACGAATAGACGATTTCCAAAAACCAGACCCCGTAGCGGCCCCCGATCAAGATCCCGAGGCAGTCCACCGCCAAATGATAAAGACCTTTGTGGTCATAAACCTCGAGATACGGAACCCGTCCCTGCAGAAGGAGATAAGAAGAGTAAAGGAAAAAGTTCGAGTCAAGGTTCGCGAAATCGTAATTGGTGGCGGGATAAAGAGGAGACAGACTCGTGGAGGCAAATAAGCAGGAAAGAAAAGCCATAAAAAGAGCCACCGCCAAATCGAAAAACCAATTGGGACGCTCCCAAAAATAACGGAATCGGGTTAAAAGGCCATCGTGAGCGTTTGCCATAAAAAAGAATTATCTCAGCAATTCCTATACTTTCTTTATGAAATAGAGCCGGCCTCCGAAGTCCCCCAGGACCCGGGTCCCCTCGCCTAAGCCAGTCCCCGCCCATTCTTGCGTCAGCGAAACTCCGACGGTGTTCAAAACCGCTCCGCTGGCGAGCCCTTCCGTGGCTTCGCTTTCAAAACCTTTCCGTTTAGCCAAAAGGGTCTGAAGATATCCTTCTTCCTTAATGTGAATGGGGGAGATGAAATTGATGAGATGGCCGAACTTCCTGAGAGAGAGGAATTCTTTCCGCGTTTCGTAAGAATAGGATTCCCCGTCTTGGAAGCCAGCCCCCACCAATTTCCCTTCTGCCGGATTCGGGGTTTGGAGTTGTTCGAATTGGCCGATGATGGCCTCATCCTTGAGGGAAGTCTGCCATTCCTCGTAATTGCCTTTTCGGCTCTCCCGCAAAAGCGTGAATTCGCCAAATTGAAGCGCTTCGCGATGCTCTTTGTAGAACTTGATCTGCTCCTTGATGATTTTCTCATCCAGTGGGGTGAGGTCATTCAAATCCAGCTCATAACCCAGAACCCCAAACGCCGCGACATCGAATTTGGCGTCAAGGGAGGCCAAGCGAAGCATCTGATTATTGGTCTTGGCCGAAACGTGGTTGGACATCACGGATAGAGGATACCCCCAGGAAGCCCCGCCCTGGATGGCGAGCCTTTGATGGCAATCGGTGTCATCCGACATCCAATTCTGAGGGAAGAAAGAAAGCATCCCAAGATCAAAGCGGTTGCCTCCACTGGCGCAGTTTTCAAAGAGAACATGGGGGAACTCTGCGGTGATTTTGCCCAAAACGCGATAAAGGCCAACCATGTAATCGTAGACGAAAGCCCCCTCCTCGGCCGGGAAATCGCTCATCGGTCGGTTGCAGTCCCATTTGAGGTAAGCGATATCCGCGCTCTTCAGCACGTTGCCTACGGCTTGATAGACGAAATCCTGAACCTCGGCCTTCCGCAAATCCAAAGTGAATTGATGCCGGCCCTGAAGCGGCGCGTGAAGACCGTCGGTGACGATCCACTCGGGATGCTTTTTGAAGAGTTCGGATTGCGCGTTGACCATCTCGGGCTCCATCCAGATTCCGAAACGCAGCTGATTCTTCTTGGCGAACGCCGAAAGGCTTTTTAGACCTCCCGGAATTTTCTTGGTATTGGTTTGCCAATCGCCCAGACCATGCGAATCGTCGTTGCGCTTCCCAAACCATCCGTCATCGAGGACGAACATTTCGATCCCCAATCCCGCGGCTTTCTTCATCAGACGTTTGATTTTGGCTTCGTTGAAATCGAAGGAGGTGGCTTCCCAGTTGTTGTAAACGATCGGCCGAGACTTGCCTTTCCAGGCCAGAGGAATCACGCAGTCATTGACGAAAGCGCTGAAGGCGTGGCTTACTCCGATAGCTCCTTTTGAGGAGAAAGTCATAAGGGCAAGAGGCGTCACGAAAGTCTCGGAATTGATCAATTCCTTTTTCAACAAATAGGAAGAAATCCCAATTTGCAGGCGGACGTTTCCGAAAGCGTCGAGTTCAACCGATTCTTCGTGGTTTCCGGAATAGACGAGGTTAAAGCCATAGGCAAGGCCCCCCGCAAGGCCTTGGCCCTTTTCTTTGATCAGGAAAAAGGGGTTGTGGCGATTGGAACTGGAGCCGCTTAACGATTCATTGATGAAGCGGCCATGGCGGACGGGTTCGATGGCAACGTTGTTTTCGTTGGCCCACGAACCATAAAGCGTCAGGGTTTCGTAATCGCGGTTCGGCAGGATCAACTGCAAAGAAGAGGCCTTGGCGATGTCCAAAACATCCGGACCATTATTCGCGATTTCGAGGTAACGCCCGATGACGTCGTCCTTCTCGAAAACGAGATAATGAAGGCGGAGGGTGACGCTCATTTTCTCATCAAGGCAGGTGATGACAAGCTCTTCGGTCGCCCCGTGGGGGGTCGGGAACAACTTGATTTCCGTCGGTTTCTTGATTTCGCAGCTCTCATAGGAGAAATCGAAAATGGAGCCTTTGGAATTCTTCAAAATCAGCGAGGGAAAGCCGAAATCCCCCCGCCCGGAAGTCGAATAATCGCCATTGATCAAGTCCAGGGAAAGATTGGGATGGTCCTCTCCGTAGTTGACGGCAGACCCCGAAGGGTTATTGTATTTTTTGGTCAAAGAAGGGGCTTCGTCAAGATTCTTGATGCGGCCTCCGTAGTACTCCGAGGTGACCTTTTTGGCGTCGTTAACATGCAGCAAAAGCGAAGTCGCCGTCGTCGAAAGGAGGAAATAGTGATTTTTCTCATTAATCATACGCACACATTATAGCGCCTGTGCTAACATAAAGTCGTTATGAAAACACCACTGAATTTCGGTTGGAGGTTTGCCTCCGATTTCCAAGACGCGTACCTTAACTGCCTTCCCGCTAACGCCATCCCCGTAGACCTGCCCCACGCGGCAGTGACCCTCCCCTTCAACTATTTCTCCGAAAATGACTTCCAAGGCACGTTCACCTACGAGAAGATCTTCGATATCCCCGATTTGGCGGGGAATCAGGTCTTCCTCGTTTTCGAAGGCGCGATGCTGACGGTTCGCCTCGTCATCAACGGGGTCGATCTCGGCACCAAAATCTCGGGCTGGGTGCCTGTCAGCTTCGATGTCACGAAGCAAGCCAAAGCCACGGGAAACCGGGTGGTCGCCATCGTCGATTCGCATGAGGACCCCACGATCCCGCCTTTTGGGAATGCGGTCGATTATCTGACTTTTGCGGGGATCTATCGTCCGGTTTATCTCGAAACCAAACCTCAGACCTACATCGACACGCTCTTCGCCTTCGGCGATAGCCATGGGCGCCTCTCCATCAAATCCAGCCTGAAGGGAAACGACAAAGGCACCCTGTCTTATCGCGTGCGGCAGGACGGCAAGCTCATCAAAGAATTCGTCGAGGAGGACACCCTCATCGACTATCCGGAGCTGTGGAGCCTTTCCACGCCCTGCGTTTATACTTTGGAAGCCACTTTTCACGGGCCGGTCGAAGACACGAAGACCATCGCTTTCGGCTTCCGCGACGCCGAATTCAAAGAGGATGGTTTTTATCTGAATGGCAAGAAAATCAAGCTCTTGGGGCTGAACCGCCATCAGAATTACCCTTATGTGGGGCCGGCTTTGCCCGCTTCGGCTCAACGCGACGATGCCGATATCCTCAAGATCAAAGTCGGCTGCAACGTCGTCCGAACCTCCCATTATCCGCAAAGCGAGGACTTCCTCAACCGCTGCGATGAATTGGGCCTCATGGTCATCGATGAGATCCCGGGCTGGCAATACGTCGGCACGGATGAGGCGTGGCGGAAGAACTTCGAATACTTTTTGACCGCCATGGTCGAAAAAGAACGCAATCACCCCTGCCTCATCGCTTACGGAACCCACATCGATGAATCCGGGGACGATGACGATCTTTATGAGAAGGCCGTCAAACTCGTCCATAAAATGGATCCTTCCCGCCCATGCCTGGGCGTGCGGAATTTCAAGACCTCCCATTGCCTCGAGGACGTCTATGCCTACAACGATTTCAGCTGCGGCTCCCTCGACCATGGCCTGGACGATCCGAAGACCATCAAAGGGGCCCAAGGAAAGCCTCTTCTCATCACCGAGCACAACGGCCACATGTTCCCGACCAAGCAAGTCGACAACCCCTCGCGACGGCTCGAGCAGGCCCTAAGACACCTCAAAGTGCTGGACGACGCCTTCAAATACGAGAGGGTCTCCGGGGCCATCGGCTGGTGCGCTTTCGACTACAACACCCATAAGGATTTCGGCTCGGGCGATCATATCTGCTACCATGGCGTTTACGATATCTTCCGGAACCCCAAAGCCGCGGCTTACGCCTACGCCTCCCAGACCTCGCCCGTCCCCGTCATGTGGGTGGCCAACCCTCCCACCACCGGGGATTACGACGAGGCGCTCGTCAAACCGCTCTTTGTCTTCACGAACTGCGATTACGTCGAGTTCTATCGCGGAGGCCATTTCGTCGATGCGTTCATGCCCGACAAAAAAGACTTCCCGAACCTTCCCCACGCACCCGTCAAAATCGACGATTTCATCGGGGCGATGTTCAAGGACGAAGGCTTTTCCAAGAAAGACGGCGAGAAGATCAAAGAAGCCCTCAATTACGTCGGTCAAAACGGCATGGCCCATCTCAAAAAAACGTTCTTCCTCAAATATCTTTTCGTCATCCTGCGAAACCACCTTACGCAGGATAAACTCGTGGCCCTCTATGGAAAATACGTCCAAAAAGCCGACGTTTTCACGCTCAAGGGTTATAAAGATGGTTACCTCAAAGTCGAGAAGAGTTTCGGCCCTTCGACGACCTTCAGCTACCGCTACGAAAAAACCAGCGAGGAGCTCCTCAATGGCGATACTTATGATGTCGCCCGTATTTCCGTCAAATACGTCGACGAATGGGGCAGCCAGCTCCATTACGCTTTCAAGCCGCTCCGCCTCGAGGTGGCGGGCCCGATCCAAGTCATCGGCCCTTCCGAGGTGTCCCTCGTCGGAGGCGACGTCTCGATCTGGGTCCGAAGCCTGGCTGTCAAAGCCCCTTCGCCGGCCGAGCTCATCATCCATACGGACCAAGGCGACGAAACCCTCAATTTCATGGTGCAGTGAATTAAAAAGACGGAAGCCGCGTAACTTCCGTCTTTTTCGGAAAGGTCGATTTATTGAGCGCTCGGATCGATGGCTTCGGCTTTGCTCTTTTCGTCTTCGGCGTCTTTTTGCCGCCGCACATCCAGCTCCTTGACGATCTCGGCGTATTTGGCTTCGCTGAGGTCGTAGCCGAAATGGACGACGAAATAAGCGGCCAAGATGCAGACGATGACGCTGCCGACCATGCAGGCTCCGAGGACGACCTTTTGCCACGATTGAATACCGTCTATCAAGGCATCAATGGTTCCCTTTGCGGTCTCTTGGGCGGATCCCGCTTGGTCCGGGTGGGCGGAGATGGTGGCCGCCATTTCCTGCTCGGCCGCGGAGATGTTCGAGGTGACGGAGGCGTAAAGCCCAGTCACCATGAGCGAGACATAGATGACGCCTTTTTGGATGGCGGAGGAGAATTTGGCGTCCAAAGGCCGCCAGCTGAAGGCCACCGCCTCTTTTCGCTCCCCGTACTTCCATTCGTTATACTCGATGGAGTTTTGCATCATCATGAGGAGGACCAGATAGAAGATGCCCTCCGCGAAGAAGAAGCAGAAAGCCGGGATGTAATTGAGGAACATCGTGCCGCCGAGGGCAAAGGCCAGGCCGCTTCCGCTGCTGCTATAAGCCAAGGGCTCGCTCCCGAAAATCGGGACGCCGACCAAGAAGAAGGCGGCATAAGCAACGACCGCGAGAATGCAGGACCCCGTCAAGAGCTGTTGCTTGGAGAACTTTTTGCTTAAGGAGGTGAAGACCAGCTGCGAAATCAGCGTCCCGAGGACATACATGACGGTGAAGATCAGAGCCACGAGCCCCCCCTTCTCCCCGCCATAGCCATAAATCAGGTAGAAATAGGTCGTTCCGATCCCGATCATGAGGCCGGATCCGATGTAATAAAGAAAGATGCCGATGACGGAAATGCGCAGCGGCTTGTTGATTTTCAGAATGGTGAAGAGATCCCGGAATTTGGTTTTCTGGGAGACCTCGTCCTGCACCGGATCCCGCTTCTTTTCCTTGCAGACGAAGAAGATGACGATTTGGGAGATCCCGAAAAGAACGCAGGCCGGAATCGCGATCCAGGTGTAGATGGTCGTATAGTTCCCGGCGTTCGGGAGAACGCTGCAAAGAGCGTACATCGAGAAGCTGCCGATCGAGATGAAAATCGACATCAGGGTCGTGATGCGGTTTCGTTCCTTTTCATCGGACGTGAGCGAGGGGAGCATCGACCAATAGCCGATGTCGTTCAAGGTGAAAACCGCATCCCATAAGAAATAGAAGACGGCCCAAAAGGCCACGAAAGCCCATCCGGTGGGACGGACGCAGAATAGCAGCGCCACCACAATCGAATTCAGGATTCCCCCGATCAAGATCCATGGGCGGAATTTGCCGCTTTTGAAATGGCATTTTTCGAGGATGATGCCGAACAGCGGATCATTGATGCCGTCCCAAATGAGGAAGATGACGAAGAGGAAGGTGATGACCCCGATTTGCTGATTGTATTCCGCGGTGTTGCTGCTCAAAACGCCGCTGTACATGATATAGGTCATGAGGAACCCGCTCACGAGCGCGTAAAGCGCGTCCCGGAAGAGGCCGGCCGTGCTGAAAACCCACTTGGTGGGCCCCGGGACCTTCTCGCCTTCGTACGTGCCAGCGGTCAGATCGCCTTTGCGCTTAAAAAGTGACATTTAAGTTCTCCTTGAGCCCCTATAAAACGAAACCTTAGTTATACTAGTATCGTTAGCGCTATTTGTAAACGCTTACATTGTTTTTTGCGAAATATTAAGAAAAGTTTTGCCGAAGAAATCACCAGCGGTTATAGACTTTTTCGGCAAACCCCGGAAGATCGACGATCGCCAGGGTTTGGCCCGTCCCGGGGATTTTGATGAGTCCGCTGAATTTCCCGAAAACCTGATTCTGGCGGCTCTGCAAAAACAGCAAATTGCTGTTGCTGTGGCGGTTCAGCACCGGGGTGAAAATGATCTGGATATCCCGCTCTTTGGAACGGAAGGTCCAAGGCGCCAGAAAGTCATCCCCGCCCCAACCGGTCATGGGGATGTCGAATTTGACATCGTTCAGCTTAAAGGCTTTGTCATTGACATAAAGGATGTTCTCGCTGGCCGCCGAGGTGTCGCCGAAGCCATAGCCGAGGTTCCAGCCAATCGTATCCCCTTCTTCGGAAATGGCGCTTAGCGAGGACCAATACCACGTGTTTTCATAGGTCCAAACCCCTCGACCCCAATCCAAGACGCCATAGGTGTCTTTGTTGAAATCAAGGAAATCCTCGCCGAGTTTGGCATAGCCGGTGCTCCGGAGGTTATTGATTTTCTGGTTATAGTAAAAATGTCTTTTCTTGGGCCAGGGAGTGGCGATGACCAAGCTTTGATCGCCCGTGGTTTCCTCGAGGTACAAATCCACCCGCAGCGTTTCCTTCCTCTTGGAAAAACGGGGCCAGAAACAATAAAGATGACGCTTCCCGCCTTCATGGGTGAAACGTATCGTGATGTCGTCCGCCACGTAAATCGAATCCCCCTCCGAAGAGGAGGAAGGAAGATGGAGCGATCCCATGGGGAAAGGCCGCATGTGGGTTTTTTCAACGTAATGGGCTTCTGATCGGAAATCAAAGACGGTGGCCGAGGCCAGATCCATATAGCCATTGTCGGCAATGGTCAAAGCCACGCCTCGATCTTTGTTTCCGACATAGTAATAATCCCATTCTTTGATCCGGGATTTCGGGGCTTTCACCATGTCTCGATCGTATTTTTTGACCAGCGAAAAGGCATACCCGCTTTCAGTGAGGTTGCCCTCCGCGTCAAGCAGCGGACCGGAAGTCAAAACATGCTGATCCATATCGGGAAAGCCCTCCTTATTCATTACTATCGTCTTTTTCGTTTACGTTGGCTAGAAAAAATGCGTTCGAGGCGCCTTTTGGGTTTATGCTATCCTACGTTGGATATGGAAAAAATGAATCCGGAAAAAACCGATGAGGGAAAAATACCCGCTGCCCCAGCGATCATCGTTAAGATCAAAAGCGACCAGGAAGCCATCAAAGAAGATCTGACCTCGCTCAAAAGCCGCCAAAAAAAGAAAAATCGGATAAAAACCTGGAGCGAGATTCTGCTCTTGGCGGCTTTGAGCGCCCTGGTCTTGGTTCTCTTTCTTCAGTTTGGGGATATCGCGGTCATCGCCTCCACTTTCCACGAGATCGCCAACGGCACGAACTGGGTTTGGCTCCTCGTCGCGATCGGGTTGCTCATCATCTACCTCGCCATCTGGCCTTTGCCGCTGAGGTCGTTCACGAAGGCCCTTCGAATCGATTGCTCCTTCCGCGACGTTTATGAAATCGGGGAGGCCGAGCATTTTTATAACGGGATCACCCCTTTCGCGACCGGGGGCGAGCCTTTCCAGATTTATTTTTTCAAGACCGTGGGCGTGGAGACCTCGGCGGCGAGCGGGGCGATTCTGGCCAGTTTCACGGTTCATCTCTTCGTGAGCAATGTCTTCGCGATCAGCGCGCTCTTTTTTTATCCTTATTTCGTCCAAGGGATCACGAATGGCATTGCCGGCGTGCAATGGCTTAATTCCACGACCTTCGGGTGGATCGTCGGCGTTGGCTATCTGATGAATTTTCTGACGCTTTTGTTCCCCCTCGTCGTCGGGACGAGCCGCCATTTCAAAAACGTCGTCATCCGGTTTGCGAAATGGCTTTCGAATTTCAAACTGTTCCGAAAAGCGCTATTGAAGCAAATTCCGGTTTTTGAAAAATTCTGCGATGACACGCAAGAGGCCTACCGCCAGATCTTGCATCACCCCAAAGCCGCGCTTTGGGCGGTTTTTTGGCGCTTCATCGCCGACTTTTGCTACTACGCCATTCCTTTCTTCTTACTTTTGTCCGTAGGAGCCGATTTCTCCGCAAATCCCTTTTTTTCCTTTTGGTTGGTTCTCTTTGGAACCTCCTTTGCCATCACTTCCGTGGTCTGGGTCCCGGTCCCCGGATCCACCGGAAGCGCCGATTACGCATTCGCGATTGTGGTCGCCTCGTTGGCTTTCGGCGAAATCGGAGGCCCTGTTTTTCAAGGGGCGGCCTCTTTCGAAGCCGCGAAAGTCGTTAGTCTTTTATGGCGGATGCTCACCTTCTATTTGGTGCTTTTTGTCTCTTTCGGCTTCTCGATGTCGTTCCAATTAAGGAACGAGCGGAGGCAACGCCGCGAATTGAAGGAGCTGGACGGGAAAGCCTCCGCCCTTACCCAAAAACTGGCTTCCGAGAAAAACGATCCCAGTGAAATCGAAAACAAGAATAAATAATCCCAGACAGGTTTATTTGTTACCTAATGATATCGATCAGAGGGCTAGCAAAAAGTATCCTAGGAAAGCCCCGGCCAAACTCAAGAGGGAAATGGGCGAAAGATAGCGGAAGTAATCCTTGAAGCCGAATTGGACTTTGTAGTTTTTGAGGATGCTCGTCCACATGACCCCCGCCAAAGCCCCGACCGGGGTCAAGAAGGCGCCGATGTTGCTCGAGATGATGGCGAGATAAATCATGGTATAAGGAGTCCCGCCCATCGAGCGGAAGATCTCGGTGTAGAAGACGCTCATGGGGATATTGTTCAAGAAGTTGGCCGCCAAATAACTGGAGAAGCCGACGCCGAGATAAGGATTGACGTTCGCCAAAGCCGTGGCCAAAGAAGCAATCACTCCGGTATTCTTCAAACTCGTCACCAAAATGAACATCGAAAGCAGAAAAGGGATGACCGAATAAGGCAGACGGACGAAAGAATCCCCTAAAGCTCCGAAACCTTTCTTTTTGGCCAATTCGTAAACAAAGGTCACGACCAAAAGGAACAAAGCCCCAGACATCGAGACGAGCCACATCGGGAACGAGAAGAAATCGGTCAAAGCCATGGAAACGATGGTGACGACGAGAATCGTCAGCGCGAAATAGGCTAAAAAGGGGTCTTTCAAAACGGGTTTGTCGGCGCTCGAGGAAAAAGGGGCCTTCAGCATTTTGTGGAAAACCAAAAGCATGGCGAAGAAGCCGATGAGGCCCGCCAAGACCGCGGCCAGCCACATCTTCGAAAGGTATTCGAAAAAGCCGATGCGGAAGGATTCGCCGAGGTAGATGTTGGTCGGATTCCCGATCAAAAAGAGAATGCTCCAGCTATTGGCGGCCACGAATTCGCTGACGAGATAAGGGACCGGATTGATCTTCGCGTGCTTGGCGAAAAAGATGATGAAAGGGGTGAAGGTCAGGATCACGATGTCGTTGGAGGTGAAAGTCGTGAGGACGCTCGTCAGGATATACAAAAGAAGGAAAAGCATGAACTGGCTGTTCTTGGCTTTCAGGGCCACTTTGGCGGCGATGAACGAGAAGAACCCGGCCTCATCCAAGACAATCGACAAAAAACTCATGGAAAGGAAAAGGACAAGGATTTGCAATGGATTTATGCTGCTTTGCCCAATCAAACTGGCCCCCAATTCCGAATAATCGATAAGGCCCAACCAGCCAAAAGAGAGGACCGCGACCGCGCCTAATAGGGGGGCGATGAAGAAGGTATCGAGGCTGAAATTCCCGATTTTTATCTCGGGATGGAGGATCAGCAGGGCGAACATCCCGATGATCGAAAGCACGACAATAATGATGCTGGCTATCATGGCGATTGGAGTATATCACCATTCTGTAAAGAAGAAGAACCGGAAATCGTTTTCTTTTCGCGATTCATTCTTCTTCGAAAGGCTTCACGTAAAGAGGGATCAATTGCCGAATGTCGTCGATCACCTGGTCCGGCTTCTTCGCCAATAAATCCAAATCGCCCATGCCTCCGAATCCTTTTCGGATCCACACGGCATGAAGGCCCACTTCTATGCTGGGGATGATGTCATTGTCGAGCCGATCCCCTACCATCACCGCGCGGTTGGCCCGAACCTGGGCCCTTTGAAGCCCCAGTTCATAAATCGCCGGATCCGGCTTTCGAACCCCTTCTTCGGTGCTGGAAATGATGACGGAAAAATAAGATCTGATGCCATAATGCGCCAAGCGGGCCTCGGTTCCCGCCGGTTGGTTGGCGATGAGGCCGAGCCGGTAACGCCGGGCCAGGGCCTTGAGCGTTTCAACGGCCCCGGGCTGCAGCGTTTCCAAAAGGAGCTCGGCCCGCCAAGGCAAGGGCGTCACCTGAAAAAAACGGCAGGCTTCTTGATAGGAGCTTTGGTTCCTTTGGGCGAAATAAACCATCTTCTGACGGAACTCTTCGTAAGTGACGCCGGGAAGAAAAGACAAAGTCTCATGGATCCGGTAATCTTCGAGGGGCTCCTCGTTGGTGAGGGTGGAGCCCATATCCAGGAAAATGAAATCGGGTTGGAGCACGAAAAACATTCTAGAGCAAGGGCGAGGGAAAAAACAAATGAAAATCCCGTAAACCGAAGCGGTCTCTTTTTATTTCCGAGTTTCCTTTTCTTTGAACCTTTTCCGCCAAACCTGAAGAGGATCGCTGATCAAGACCGCGGCGGCCCAAACGATAAGGCCGGCGATGACCACCAAGAGCCCTAAGCGAGCGTCGCTGGCCCCTTGATAAAAAGCGGCCTGAAGATCGGCGCTTCCGACCACGAGATTTCCAGCGGAATCAAAGCTGTATTGCTCCATCTCCAAAAATTTATGCGCGGATCCGAAGAAATCGAAACAGGCATCGACGAACCACATCAGGGAAGCCCCGAAATACATCAAGGCCAATAAGCCCAGATGCCATTTCCTGTCCCTTCCTTTGAAATACCAGAGCAGGATGGCCGCGAGGGCGGCGATCTGGCAGACGATGAGGGTCATAAGCTATTTGGTTTCTGGCTTAAGCTCAGGAGCTCCGGCTTTTTTCTCGACGAGGAACCAATAGAGCAATACCATGACGCCCCAAACGGCGGTCACCGCCAAAGCCATGGTCACGCCGACCGTCAGCATTTCGTGGAGCATCGTCGCGGTGTCCGCGGCATTATCCATCGCCGTGAGGAAAGGCCAATAGGCTCTCACTTCCCCATGCCAGATATGCTCCAGGGCCAATAAGAAGGCGCCACCCCAAAGCATGCCATTGAGCCAACCGATTTTTTCGCTCCAAGCCGCGGTTTTCTTCGCGTCTTTGCTTTCGATGGCCTCGCTCCGAGAGGCCAAGGCCATTTTCTTTTCGCGCTGATGAAGCATGAGCTGGGCGGCGCTCACCACGATCGCCTCGCCCGTCGGAACTAAAAAACAAGCCATGAAACAGCCCTCCATTTTCCGTTTCCAGTATAGCATCGACATTTACTTGAAGAACTAAATACTTACTTTTGTACGATATTTTAATAAAGATATAGAACGCAATGTTTGATTAATTCGATTTATGATAGGATGGAACCATGGACAAACGCGAAGAAAAAACGCTGGAGAAGATCTATGAGGCCTTCAGGGAGCTCATCCTCGCGAAGAAATATGGCGACATCTCCATTCAAGAGATCCTCGAGAAGGCTCACATCTCCCGCAGCACTTTCTACGCCCATTTCAAAAAGAAAGAAGATGTCCTTTCGAGCGTTTGCTCTACGATTTTCGACCACGTTTTCTCGAACTCTCTGAAAAAAGAAAAAGACCATGATTTCTCTTCATCCTCGGTCTTTGATTATAAACATTACCTGACGCACATTTTTTACCATTTCCAAGAGGAGAAGTCCCTCATCAACGGGATTCTTTCTTCGGAAGGGAAAGAGATCTTCCTGAGCGATCTGAGACCCCATATCCGCCAGCTCATGAAGGCTTCGGTTGAAGCTCACCAACTCGGCAGAAAGGGCATTCCCGAGGATTTGGAAATCCACCAGCTGACCGAAGCTTATATCGGGATGGTTTCCTATTGGGTCAAGAAGGGCTGCCTCGAGTCCCCCGAAACCATGACCGCCTATTTCGAAAAACTTTACGCCTGAAAATATTTTGTTTTTTTTGCGAAAACAGTTCTAGAAAAAGCCATTCTTTTTCCTCAAACAAAAGGGCGGAAAAAATATTTGTCTTTTTTCTTTGCTTTCATTCGCGCCCGCGACTATAGTGAAGGCGCGTAAGGAGAAACCGAGATCGATGGATTATCACCTGTGTCTCAACATCGAGCCATCCATCGCCTTTTCTCTATAAGGCTTGGCCGGCTCTAAAAAGGCCAAAACCATGCCAGATAACAAACAAGTAGCCGCCGCCAAAGTCAAAACACCAGATGCTGCCGACGCTGAAAAGCGCTTAGGTCTGGCATCCTCATCCTCGCTCGATGAGATTTTTTCTTATTACGGGACTTCGATGAATGGCTACTCCGATGAGAAGGCCGAAGAGTCCCGCCAGCAATACGGGATGAACGATTTCGGCAAAAACCGCAAAGACCATTGGTATCAGCGCCTTCTTATGGCGTTCCTGAATCCTTTCTCGATCGTTTTGATCATCCTTGCCGTCGTCACGATCGTCGGAGCCACGATCAAAAACGACCCCGGCGACGCCCAAAACGATTACATCACCGCCCTCATCATCTTCGCGCTCGTGGTCTTGAGCAGCATCCTCCGCTTCGTGACCGAGGAGAAGAGCTCAAAGGCCATGGAAAAGCTCACCTCGATGGTCGAGACCACGGTCTCTATCACCCGCAATGGCAAAGCCAGCGAAATCCCGCTCCGCGAAGTCGTGGTTGGGGATATCGTGGGGCTCGCCAACGGCGATCTCATCCCGGCCGATCTCCGCATTCTCTCATCCAAGGATTTCTTCGTCTCCCAAAGCGCGCTCACGGGCGAGAGCCTTTCCATCGAAAAGACCGCCGACCCCGATGATCGGAACGTGACCTTCACCGACAAAAAAGATCTGGCGTTCATGGGCAGCACCGTCCTTTCCGGCTCGGCCCAGGGCATTGTCATCAACGTCGGCCGAAAGACCATCTTTGGCCAAATCGCGGCCAAACTCGGCACCAAAAAAGAAAAGACCGCCTTCAATAAAGGCGTCGACTCCGTCTCCAAGTTGCTCGTCCGCTTCATGCTCGTGATGGCGCCGCTGGTCTTCATCATCAACGGCTTCACCAAAAACAATTGGCTTGAAGCCTTTTTATTCGCCATCTCCGTGGCCGTCGGGTTGACCCCCGAGATGCTGCCGATGATCGTCACGAGCTGCCTGGCCCGCGGCGCCATCCAGATGAGCAAGAAAAAAGTCATCGTCAAAGGCATCGACTCCATTCAGGATTTCGGAGCCATGGATGTCTTATGCACCGATAAGACCGGGACGCTGACCGAAGACCGGGTGGCCCTCGAGGACCACGTGAACCTCAAAGGCGAGACCGATCCCCGAGTGCTCCGCCACGCTTACCTGAACGCCTATTTTCAGACCGGCCTCAAGAATCTGATGGATAAGTCCATCATCGCCAAGACCGAAGAGCTCTCCGCGACCAATCCCTGCTTGGCGGGCTTGGCCACTTCCTTCCGCAAAGTCGACGAGATCCCCTTTGACTTCACCCGCAAACGGATGTCGGTCGTGGTCGAAGACAACACCGGCAAGCGCCAGCTCATCACCAAAGGCGCGGTCGAAGAGATCATGGCCATCTGCACGTACGCCGAATTCGATGGGGTGGCCCAGCCCTTGACCGATGCGCTCAAGCTCCAAGTCCTCAAAACCGTCACGGATTTCTCCGCCAAAGGCTATCGCTGCATCGCCGTCGCTCAGAAGAACAACCCGAGTTCCGCCTCGGTCTTGGGCATCAAAGACGAAAGCGACATGGTCCTCCTTGGCTATCTATCCTTCTTTGACCCGCCCAAAAAGACCGCCAAGGAAGCCCTTGACCGGCTGAATTCTTATGGGGTGCGAACCGTGATTCTGACCGGCGATAACCCCGAGGTCACGCTCTCGGTCGCCAAGGCCGTCGGCATGGCCAACACCAAAGTCTTGCTCGGCAAAGACATCGAGATGATGGATGAGGCCACCTTGGAGCAAGAAGCCGAGACCACCGATATCTTCGCCAAACTCTCGCCGGAAGAAAAATCCCAAGTCGTGATGGCCCTCAAAAACAAAGGCCACGTCGTCGGCTATATGGGGGATGGCATCAACGACGCCCCGGCCCTAAAAAGCGCGGACATCGGCATCTCCGTCGACACCGCCGCCGACATCGCCAAGGAAAGCGCCCATGTGATTCTGCTCGAAAAGGACCTCAACGTCCTCGTCGAGGGCATCATCGAAGGCCGCCGCACCTATGGCAACATGATCAAGTACATCAAGATGACGGCCTCAAGCAACTTCGGCAACATCTTCTCGGAGATCCTGGCCGCCGCCTTATTGCCCTTCCTCCCGATGCTCCCGATCCACCTTTTGCTTCTTAACCTCGTGGGGGATATCGCCTGCTCCGCCATCCCCTGGGACAATGTCGACAAAAGTTTCCTCACCAAACCTCGGAAATGGGATGCCTCCTCGATCGGGCGCTTCATGCTGGTCTTCGGGCCGGCTTCCTCGATCTTCGACTGGGTGACTTACGCCGTGATGTTCTGGGTCCTTTGCCCGCTCATGGTGGCGGCGCGCTTTGGGTTGGCTGACGGCACCTGGTTCGCAATATTCCAGTCCAATAACGTCGAAGCCCAAACTCTTTTTATCGCCCTTTTCCAGACGGGTTGGTTCGTCGAAAGCATGTGGACCCAGACCCTCGTCATCATGTCCTTAAGGGCCCGGCGGAGCTTCAACCGCGACAATCTCCCGAGCCTTCCTCTTGTCCTCGCCTCCTTGTTCGCCGTCGCCGTCGTGACGGTGCTTCCCTTCATTCCGTTCTTCTCTTCCATCCTGGGCTTCTCCCCTTTGGGATGGCAATACTTCCTCTTCCTGGCGGGGGTCGTGATCGCCTATCTCTCGCTGACCGCCCTCGTGAAACACATCTTCGTCAAGAAGGTCGGAAGCCTCTACTGAGCGCCGTTAAAAGAAAAACCCGATGATGAATCGGGTTTTCTTTTTCTTTGGCGGAGGCATAGAGATTCGAACTCTAGCTGGGGCAAGCCCCACTATCGGTTTTCAAGACCGACCCCTTTGACCGCTTGGGTATGCCTCCGTATGTTGGTGGACCATCCAGGGCTTGAACCTGGGACCTAGCGATTATAAGTCGCTCGCTCTAACCCCTGCGCTAATGGTCCAGTTGCCCGCAGGCAGCGGGCTTATTATAGCGAGGTCAGGGCCTCGCCTCAATGCGAGGTTACGCCTTGAGGAGTTCGGAAAGTTCATTAACCAGCTCGTCTAGCCGGCGAATGACAGCGAGGAAAGGCTCTTTGGACGTGAGATCCACCCCGGCGTGGGCCACCTCGGCGATGGGGTAGTCGCTGCCCCCGCTCTTGAGAAGATCGAGGTAATGCTCAAAAGCCTGGGGCTTCCTGGCTTTGACGTTCTCGTAGAGGAGCATCGAGGCGGTGAAGCTCGTGGCGTATTGATAGACGTAGAACGGGGTGTAGAAAAGATGCGGGATGTAGGCCCAGACGAGGGGCTTGACCTTCTCTTCCGCGATGTCGATGCCATAGTAAATCTTATAGAGCTTTACCATCTCATTCGACAGGACCTCGTAGCTGATGGGCTCGTCCTTCTCGGCCAAAAGGGAGATCTCGTATTCGTATTGGGCGAAAAGGGTCTGGCGGTAGAAGGTCGAGACGATGTTGTCGATGGCCTTCTGAAGAAGGAAGATGCGGTCGTTTTTGGAGAGAGCGCCTTTCGCCATGAGGTAGTCCAGGAGGTTATGCTCGTTGAAGGTCGAGGCGATCTCGGCCACGAAAATCGTGTAGTCCTGCTTTAAAATCGGCTGGCTCTCCTCGGCATAGAGGGTGTGGATCGAGTGGCCGGATTCGTGGGCCAGGGTGAAGGCGTCCTCCACCGAGGACTCGAAATTCAGAAGGATGAACGGATGGATGTCGCTGCCCCCGGAGGAATAGGCCCCGCTCCGCTTGCCGAGGGCCGGATAGACATCGACATAGCCCTCTTTGGTGGCTTCCTGGGCTTTGGATTGAAAGTCCTTGGGAAATTTGGCGATGGAGGCGTAAAAGAGCGCTTTGGCCTCGCCATAGGTCAGCTTCGTGTCGCTATGGGCCAGCTGGATGAAACGATCGTAGGACCGGTGCTTCTCGAGCCCGAGGGTTTTCCGCCGCAGCTCGTAATACTTCTGTAGCGGAGCGGCGTTACGGCTCGCCACGTCGATGAGATTCAGGAAGACGGAAGTCGGGATCTTGTTGTTATAGAGATGCTCTTCGAGGATCGAAGCGTAGCCTCGGGCCTTCATCTCGGCCAATTGGGCCTTGAGGACGGCGTTATAGATCTCGCCATAGGCGTTTTTGTGTTCGTCGTAGTATGCATAAAGGCCCTCGAAGATCTTGCGGCGGTCCTCTTCGGAAGCGGCCTTTTCCACGAGGTTCGTCCAGTTGGACATCGAGACTTCCTGCTTCCGGCCGTTGCTGAGCGTGACTTTCTTCGGAACGTAGTCCGCCACCGTCAACTGGGAATAGAGCGAGGAGCCCGCGCTGCGAAGCGGCTCGAAATGGCTGATCAGCTTCTCCTGGTCGGAAGGCAGGATGTGGCTGGCTTCCCGGAAAAGCTTGTCGAAGGAGAAATCGAATTCCGCGAATTCGGGGTGCTTGCGCAAAAACCCATCGACATAGGGCTTGCCCAGCTTCAGGATTTCCGGATCGGCGAAAGCGGTTTTGCTCGAGAAGTCGCTTTCGGCCAGACGGACCTTGGTGAGATCCTCGGCGTTTTTGACGGCCTTCTTATCGAGGTCGCTCCGGAGGGAAGCGAACATGAACAGATGATCGAAGGCCACGAAAGCTTCTTTCTCTTTCGTGAGATAAGCGGCCAGGTCCTTCTCGTTTCCCAGCTTGCCCTCCAAAGCGGAAAGGGCGGGCGTGAGCCTCTCCCGCACCTCCCTAAGCGCGGCTAAGAAAGCGTCTTCGTCCTTGAATATCTTCGTTAAATCCCAAGTATCGGCCATAAAAAGCCCTCCTGACGTTTACGCTAAGTATAGGACGATCATCCGCTTTTTTGAATGTTTCGCGCAAGAAAAAAGCAAAAGGCCAGCGGGAGGATATCCGAAGGATGGGCCCGACCGCTTTTGAAGTTCATTTCGAAAGAAAAGCCTTCGCTTGAAATAAAGTATTTACAACTTTATCCTACTAAAGTATAGTGGGTCAGTACTTTATTGCGATGAAGTGATAAAAAGGAAACCTATGAAAAACAAAAAGTTCGGATTCTTCGGCCTCGCGGCCCTGAGCGCGGTCCTCTTGGCGGGGGTGCCCTCCTGCGCAAGCCAAACCTTGGTTGGCTTTGATATCGACCTCAGCAAAGCGGTCGCTGCCGCTTTGGGGGTCAAAGTCCAGTTCCAGGAAATCGTGTGGGAGCAAAAAGAGATCGAGCTCAACGCCAAAAACATCGATTTGATTTGGAATGGCATGACCATCACCGACGACCGGAAAGCCGCCATGGATTTCAGCATCCCCTACTTGGAGAACAAGCAAGTCCTCGTGGCCAAGAACGCCTTCGCCGCCACGATCACCAGCAGCTCCGCCTATCAGATCGCCGTCGAATCCGGCAGCGCCGGAAGCGACGCTTTCGACGGCAATGACATCTTCAAAGGCTCTTCCAAAGTGGAGGTGACGGATCAGGTCACGGCCTTGACGGAGGTTTTATCCGGCACTTCGGATTTGGCCATCATCGATTCCGTGATGGCCGGTTACTATCTTTCATCGAGCAGTTCCTACGGCTCGTCTTTGAAGATCCTTTCGTCGTATTCCTTCGCCGGCGAATACTATGGGATCGGGGGGCGCAAAGGCGAAGACGCCTTCTTGGCCAAGATCGATGAGGGGCTCGCGAGCCTTTATGCCGCGGGAACGACCGCCACGATCGCCGCCAAATACGGGCTTCAGGAGGATCTTGTGGCGCCTTCTTCTTTCGACGCCTATTCCGCTTATGCCGACACCTCAAGTTGGGATAATATCGTCAAGAAAGGCGAGATCACGATCGGCTATACGATCTTCGCCCCGATCGCTTTCGAGGGCTGAGCATGAGTTTCTCGGAAGTGACGTTAGAGCTATTGGAGGGCTTTGGCTATACCTGCCTTCTCTTCGCCGTGACCTGGGTTTTGGCGGTTCCTTTAGGAGTGGTCTTCTGTCGACTCTCCTTATCCAAGAGCAAAGTCCTCACCAAGGTCATGCAGGTCTTCATCTGGGTCATCCGCGGGACGCCTCTGATGCTTCAGATCATCGTGGTTTTCTACGTTCCGGGCCTCTTGTTCAACGCCCCCTCCACCTCGCGGATGATCGCCGCCATCGCGGCCCTCGTCATCAATTACGCCGTCTATTTCTCGGAGATCTTCCGGGCCGGCTACCAAAGCGTTTCCAAAAGCCAAACCGAAGCCGCGGAGGTCTTGGGGCTCACCCGGTGGCAGATCTTCACCCAAGTCATCCTCTTGCAGGTGATCAAGAAGACCATTCCGCCGATGTCGAACGAGACCATTTCCCTGGTCAAAGATACGGCCTTGGCCCGGGTCATCGCCATCAACGAGGTCCTCATGGCGGCCCAAACAATCGTCTCCACGTACGCCATCATCTGGGTTCTTTTCTATGCCGGCGTCTTCTATCTGATTCTCAATGGGGTGCTCAGCATCCTCTTGAAATCGTTGGAGAAGAAACTGTCTTTTTTCGAGGCCTAATATGGCATTTCTGGAAATCTCCCATCTCACCAAATCCTTCGGCGGAAAGAAGGTGCTTGATGGAATCGATATCACGCTTGAGGAGGGGAAGACCCTCTGCCTCATCGGAAACTCCGGAAGCGGCAAGACGACCTTGCTGAGGATCCTCGATTTTCTGGAGAAAAAAGACGGGGGCGTCATCACCCTGGACGGAAAAACCCTCTCCGGAAACGAGAAATTGGCGGCCTCGGAGATCGCAGAGCGGCGGAAGAACTTCGGCTTGGTCTTCCAAAGCTACAACCTCTTCCCCCAATACACCGTCCTCGAGAATATCTTGCTGCCCCTTAAAATCCAATTGAAGCGGGAGATCAAGGAGGAAACGAGGATCCTGCCCTGGCGGGAGCGAGGGCAGGCCTTCCAAAGGGAATATGCGTCGAAACTTCGGGAAAAAGAAGCCGTGGTTGAAGGGATTTTGGGCAAAATGAACCTTCTAGCCAAGAAGGGCTCCTATCCTTATTCCTTAAGCGGAGGGGAGGCCCAAAGGACCGCGATCGTGCGGGCTTTGGCCCTCCAGCCCAAGATCCTTTGCTTCGATGAGCCCACGAGCGCCCTCGACCCCCGCCTCAAAAGCGAGATCGCCGAAACGATCCTCGCCCTCAAGAAAGGCGGGACCACGATGATCGTCGTCACCCACGAAATGGCTTTTGCCCTAAAGGTCGCCGATGCGGTAATCTATATGGAGGACGGAAAAGAAATCGAAAGCGGAGACGCCTCGATCCTGCTCCATCCCAAAACCCAGGAACTGAAAGATTTCCTCTCGGGGGAAGCGGAGTGAACCATGGACAAAAAACCGACGAAGCTGAAAAAAGACGAGACCAAAGAGCTCTACGCGGCCATCGTGGCCATCGATAACGTCGAAGACTGCAAGTATTTCCTCGCCGATCTTCTCACCAAGCAGGAGCTCGTCTCCTTGGCGGGGCGGGTCCATTCCGCCAAGCTTTTCATCGATGGCAAGACCTACCTCGAGGTCAACGCCTTGACCAAAGTCAGCTCCGCCACCTTGGCCCGGGTCAGCAAATGCGTCAAAAACGGCAAGGGCTATAACCGCATCCTCCGAAAAATCAAATCCTAGAGTGAATTCGCCCACGCAAGAAACCGTTTGGAACCGCCCCGAGATTCTTCTAGAAAACAAACCTTGACCCCTTTATGAGCATAAAAATGAGATAAATATTCCTGATTTTCGCTATTTTTTGACACATTTTCAAAAATGGTAATATCATTGGCGGTGAAGTAATCGGATCATGGAAAGCCCCGAATCGGACCACACAAAGCGAAAAAGGTCGATTTCCGACCTTGTTTCGTCCTTCATCTCGCTGTCCTCTATTTTGCGGAAAAGCCATTTGTCCAAAGAAGAGGAAATCGAGGTCAAAGCCGCCCTCTTGAGGAAGACGATCTCTTCCCTCTTGCCCGTTTCCATCGTTTTGATCATCCTGGGGATCTTCTATTTCTCTTTGGATTGCACCGCGGGTTTGCTGACCTCCTCCGCTTTCACGTCTCCGGGGCTGGCCCTGGCGGGCGAGGCGCTATTGATCTTCCCGTCCTTGCTCCTGATGGTTTTCGACCTGTGCCATGGCTACGAAAGGCAAAGCTCCCAAAAGCGGAACCGCGCCATCTTATTCGTGTATTACCTCTGCGTTCTGGCCTCGGCCTTGGTGTTCACCTATAAGGATTTCCTCTATATCGCCCAGACCGACGGCAGCATTTACACCTTCTCCATATTCCTTTTCGTGATCTTCGCCTTCTTCCCCGATTTCTTTTGGCCCGAGGATTTCCTCTTGGCGTTCTTCGAATTGGCCTGCCCCCCGTTTTTCGTTTGGCTCTCGGGGGCCTCCTGGGTGGGCTTTTACCAGATCGTCATCGTCAGCCTGGCCTGCGTCCTAGGCTCTTTCTTCATCAAGACCAAGAACATCGAGAACGAGATTCACCTTTTGGAAAACAGAAAAACCAAGGAAGTCCTGGAAGAGATGTCCAGCGTCGACCAATTGACCAAGGCCTTCAACCGCTACGCCTTAGTGAAGGATTACGCGAAAATCGCCAATTCCGACAGCCTCGACCCCTCAGCCACGCTTCATCTCTACATGATCGACATCGACGAATTCAAGGAATACAACGATGCCTTCTCCCACGTCCAGGGGGATGTCTGCCTGGCCATGATCTCCCGCTGTTTGATCAACATCCTCTCCGAAAAAGGCCTGAGGCTCTACCGCTACGGCGGCGAGGAATTCATCGCCATGTACGTCGCCGGCGAAAAGGAGGCTTTGGCGCTCGGGGAAAAGATGCGCGAGGCCGTCAAAGGGCTCAAGATCGAGAATCCCCCCGCCGTCGCGAAACGGAAATATCTGACCATCTCCATCGGCATCGCCTCGGAGAAGCTCAAGGAATGCCCCTGCCTCGAAAAATTCGTGGCCGCCATCGACGAGCAGCTTTATAAATCCAAGGAATCGGGAAGAGACGCCGTCTTTTTCGATGACCGAAAAATTACTTTGGTCTAAGACTTCCCATCTAGAAACAACACCTTTGTTGAATTGTATCCCGAATAGGAATCGGGCTTCCGAAGGCAGAAGAGCGATCAAGCTATCGAAAACGCGGCCATCCGCAAAAAAGGCGAAAACGAAATCAGGTTTTTATGGTTTTCTTTTCCCATGGCCTTCAAAAAAGAAAATGAGAACGCCCAAAAGTAATGAGGCGATGGCAATCCCCAGCATCAGATAAAAATCGCTTGAGGGACCAATGCCATGGACGCCAATCATGATTGTCATAAAAAGCGAGGCAGCGAAAATCGTGGCAAAGACGACCTCGATGGTTCGGAAGATCGTCTTTTTGACCTTCTCCCCCCGGCGATAGAGAAAGGCGAATAAAAGAATCGAGACCAAAAGGAGAATCGCGCCGATGATGCCCCCCGCCAAATAGCCGCCGCAAAAGGGAAAAAGCACGTACAAAATGAAAAACCCGAAACTCCCGACCAGCCCAAAGGCCCCCAAGGCTATCGTGGCCCCATGCAGAAGAACCTGAAGGAGATCCCTTCCGCACATCATGGTTCTCTTTGGCGACCTCATACTCCTGGACGGAGACGAGTTCATCCATGCCCACCCCGAAATACCGGGCGATCGAAAGGAGGACGGGCAAATCGGGGTAGCTCTTCCCGGTCTCCCATTTCGAAATCGTCTGATGGGTGACGAAAAGATCGTTGGCCAGTTTCTCTTGCGTGAGGCCTCTCTCCGCTCGGAGTCTCTTCAAATTATCCTCGAACATCGGTTTATTTTACCTCCTAGGATGGTCGACTGATCTTTTCCCGAAAGAAAAGAAACTGAAAATGGAGTCTTGAAAAGGAGTTGGATTTTTCTTTGGCTGGCCATGAAATGGGACCTTCTGCCAACATCTTCGAAAAAGGAAGGCCGCAATTCAAGCAACGGACCGTTGCCAAAAAAACAAACCCGGGAAAAAAAGAAGGTCAACACCTTATTTCTTGCCAATCCACAGGGCGTGCTCGCTATAGGGAAGCAGATAATCGACCCCCAAAAACTTTTTGGAAAATTCAATCCAGAGGCCGCGTTCCTTCCTGGGACGCTTTAGCAGGTCTTTCTCGTTAGGAGCCAGAATGCCTTCCTGCCCGAAGAGAATCTCTTTCTTAAGGGGGAACTTCGCCATGAAAGGCTCGAGGCTGTTTTTATCGATGAAGAAAACGTCCGTGAAGGCCATCCCGGCGTAGTCCTTTTGGGAGGCCACCGCTTCCGCGAAGGCTTCCCCGATGGCGTTGTCCGGATCGAGATCCTTGGCCAGGCACCCGCCGTTTTTCAGATCGTAGATCACGCCGGCGAAACTCAGGACGAAAGAAACGTAAAGATGGCCGCCCTTTTTAAGATGCCGGAGGGCGGCCGCCACCGCTTCGATCCGATCTTTTTCAGCGAGCAAATGATAAAGCGGGCCCATTAAGAAAACGTGGTCGAACGTCCCGAGATTCAATGCCTCGAGCTTCAGGCAATCCTGGGCGTAAGCCTTGAGATGGACCCGGTATTGGCGGGCTTTTTTCTTGGCCAGGCGGATGTTGCCCTCGCTCAAATCCACCAGCGTGACCGGGTGGCCCTTTTTCGCGTAATGGATCGCATAGCGGCCCGGCCCGCCCCCGAGGTCGAGGATCGAATCCCCGTCCTGGATGAAACGGTCCATCTCATAGGTCGTGAAAAGGAATTCGAAGGGATGCTCCCTCAGACGGTTCCATTCCTTGGCGGCGTTTTGATCGTAATGCGCTTTGACCCGTTCGTTCATTTTCGTTCTCCACTCATTCCTTTATTTGAGGTCGGAATCCAGAAAATCCCCTTTTCTTTCTTCGAAAACCGCTCTTCCGTTGGCCCGTCATTGACGAAGGCAACATAACATCCATTTAACCTTTTTGCAATAATTCAGTTAACCTTTTTGTGAAATAGAAAATTGATATTACGCAGCAGTATATTTCTATTTTTCATTGACCTTGCGCAGGTTTTTTATCGCATAGTCGGCTGAAATAAAAAACTCGCGGCCAGCAATGCCAAAGGCTTTCGTCGCATGATGGCGCGGGGGAATAAAAAACAGACGAGGTTGAGCAAGACATGAAGGTGCCCCTTTTCCCGAGATCATCGCCAACATCCGCTGCGGCCCAAGACCAAAAAAGAGGCATCCGCTGCGGATGCCTCGATTTATCTTTTGGTGGCTGAAGGGGGATTCGAACCCTCGACATGCCGGGTATGAGCCGGCTGCTCTAACCAGCTGGGCTACTCAGCCACAAGGTCGTCAATTGGTGGAACTTAGG
>Ga0224525_1000109_pt1 | contig 42895 bp, 37 predicted proteins | sample CFST100metaG_FD_179874 | JGI IMG/M metagenome (GOLD analysis project Ga0224525, IMG submission 179874) | Peat soil microbial communities from Stordalen Mire, Sweden - C.F.S.T100 | ecosystem: Environmental > Terrestrial > Soil > Wetlands > Peat | place: Sweden: Norrbotten County, Stordalen Mire...
CGGCAAGAGCGTGGCCATCGTCGGCAGCGGTCCTTCGGCTCTGTCGGCTGCTGGAGACCTCATCCAAAAGGGACATCGCGTGCGGGTCTTTGAGGCGCTGCATGAGATTGGCGGCGTGCTTATCTATGGCATTCCGGAGTTTCGTCTGCCCAAATCCATCGTCAAGAATGAGGTGGACAATCTGCGCCGCATGGGCGTCGAGTTCGAGACCGACGTGGTCGTTGGCAAGAGCGTCACCATTGACGAACTGCTGCGCGACGAGCATTACGACGCGGTTTTCGTGGCCACCGGCGCCGGTCTGCCGCAGTTCCTCGGCATTCCCGGCGAGCACTTCAACGGCGTTTACTCGGCCAACGAATTCCTCACGCGCGTGAACCTGATGCGCGCCTACCAGTTTCCCGTCTACGATGAGCCGATCTACGACTGCCATGACCGCGACGTGATTGTGGTAGGCGGCGGCAACACGGCCATGGACGCGGTGCGCACGGCGCGACGTCTGGGCGCGCGCTCGGCGACGCTGGTCTATCGCCGTTCCGCGGCCGAGATGCCGGCCCGCGCCGAAGAAGTGAAGCACGCCCGCGAAGAGGGTGTTGAGTTCCATCTGCTGACCGCGCCGGTCGAGTTCCTCGGCGACGAAAAGGGCTGGCTCACCAGCGCCCGCTGCATACGCATGGAACTGGGCGAGCCGGACGCGAGCGGCCGCCGCCGTCCGGTGGAGGTCAAGGGCTCGGAATTCGATTTGCCCGCGAATGTGGTTATCATCGGCGTCGGCACCACCGCCAATCCGCTCATTCAGAGCACCACGCCGGATCTGACTACCAACAAACGCAACTACATCGTGGCCGACCCGGAAACTCTGCGCACCAGTAAGCGCGGCGTCTTTGCCGGCGGCGACATCGTCTCCGGCAGCGCCACGGTGATTCTGGCCATGGGCGCGGGCCGCAAGGCCGCCGCGTCCATTCACGAGTACTTGACCACCGGCGAGTGGCAAAAGTCAGCGAACAGGGAACACGGCGCTCTTGAGTGATGTGAGGCAGTAATTCTAAGTGGACCTTCGCATAGGCTATTCCGAGAGCACCCCACGGCTCTGCTCCCGTAGGGAGCCATCGAGAATAGCCCAGGGCCAGCGAAGCGCAGCCCTGGGGAAGAGGCAAAAAAGAAGGTCATCCGCCCCGGAGGGGCGGAGCGAACGCTAGCGCCACTGACTCCGAATCCATTGACGGCGCTGATTTTTCACGCCGTCCTCGTGGCGAGAATTCCTTGACCGCGCAATTTTTCCACTTAGAATTGCGGGGTGTGAGGCACTCTGTAGATTTGTTGAGACTTTTGTATCCCATGCTCATAACATCGGGACCTCGAAAGTTCGCATCAAACCTGACTTACTCTTCGTAGGGGAATCCGAGATTCTGCAGTGCCTCCCTGTCGCTCAACCAACCCACATGTCCATTGATCTGTAGCTTTAGCCACACCCTTGCTGGCTTCTCGTAGCCATAGACACCCAACTCCCAAGCATCGGAGACCGGTGAAACTTCCGTCGGTTGTTTCGCTGACTTATTGGGATAATCCTTCCAATCAATCAGGGCAAAGCTGTCGAGCATCTTGATGCTCGGCTTTGCGGCCAATACCATTGTTTCCTCTTTGAGGCAGGGCGATGTATGCTCCGTACAGAGATGCAATGCAAGCGGCCAAGGCTTCAGAGAATCCGGAAAACTTCTGATCGGATCGACGGCATATTCGCAAAAGGCGTGGGGTTGCCGTGAACAGGCTTTGAGAGGCATGAGCTTTCCCTGTTTCCAATCGACGCGAACGGGATAGATTACGTCGAATTTGCTCGCCCATACACGCAAATTCCACGCATCGGAATCCGCATCGAGCGGCGCGATCCCCGCCTGTAACTGGTCTTCTGTATTTTCATTTCTCAAAGAAACAAGAGTCATCGGAACATTGAATGCCTTGAGATGGCCGCCGATTACGCCGAATAATTGGTAGGAGTTATCGGCGTCATAAGGCAGATCGACGCAGCACGATTGATAGTACATTTTGTAATCGATCAACAAGCCGGAATGCGTGGCGCCTTTCAGCACGGAAGCAAGGACATTAACCGAGTCGCATTTCAAGTACGGAAAGCTCCGCTTGTATTCGATGACTCCGGAGCTGTTGCGGATTTCCATGGAAACGGCCGTTGCGTTATCGCACCCGGTCCCTGCGTCGTCCGGATCGGCATCTGGAATGGCCTGACGGTGCAGCGCGACGGTAAACGACTGGCCCTCGATGGAAAACGGTCCAAGCGTCTCATCGAGTTTTGGTCCTTCAGCGCCTTTCTGTTGCGCATACAGACCAGACGGAATCATCCAAAGACAAACTAACGCCAAAGCCGCAAGCATCATTCCGCGCATAGGCCAAACTCCCAGACGAATGAATAGCATTATATAGATCGGTGCGCCGCAATGTCCTTTTTAATTGGTACTGAAGCGAAGTGGAGACAGATTCGAGGCAGATGTACTTACGCCCTGTCCTTTGTCCAAAAAATGGGCGGCAAGGGGAATGCCCTTGCCGCCGCCCGTCCCTGGGTTGTCTTGAAGTTACTGCAATGTTGCGTTTGCTACAAACTTACTGATTCTGCAAAAGCTTGGTGACTTCCTGCTGCACGCTGTTGGCCTGCGCCAGAGCGGCAATGCCGGTCTGGGTCAGAATCTCGTACTTCGACATGGCCGAGGTGGCCGAGGCATAGTCGGTGGCCTGGATGGCGTTCTGCGCCGAAGTTACGTTCTCCTGCTGCGTGGTCATCACCGAGCTGAGCGAATTCAGCATATTGATCTGCGCGCCGATGTAGCCGTCCATCGCCGCCACATCCGAAACCGCCGTGTTCAGATCGGTCAAAGCGGTTTTTGCGTCATCCGTTGTCAACAGCGATGTACCAGACAATGAGATACCGGCCGCATCCGAATAACTGGTCGTCGCGGTTCCCGAAGTACTATTTGTATCCGCGGTCATGCTCGCAACCGAGCTTGAAGTCTCGCCCGTGGAAGTGTCATATACGCCAGCGGTGCTGGTAATTCCCGTACTGTAGTACGAAGTCGACGCAGTCCACGTCAGGCTTCCACTCGTAGCGTTATCGCTGAGATTGCTTCCGGTAACCTTGAGCGATGAGTCGGTCGAGGTCAGCGTCAGAACAGAACCGCTGACTGAAGCCGTAGCCCCGTAGTTGCCGCTATTGATCGTTGTTTCAATATCGGCAAGCGTATCAGTCGAACTCGGCGTGCCCAGCGTAATGGTCTTGCCGCCGATGGTGAGCGTGCCGCTGAACGTACCGCTTCCTGAATCCGTCAGCGTGCCAATCTCGCCGATAGTGCTGGTGGCTCCCACCTTCGTTCCGGTGATCAGAATGCCGGTCTCCGTGCCCACGCCCGAGGCCGCGGTAACCGCGTCGCTTCCCGCCTCCGTTGCCGTGGTAAAGGATGCGTTCAATCCCAGGCCGGAGTTATCAATGGCGTCAATCAAGCCCTCCGCCGTGTTTGCATAGCTGGTGCCGGCGCCGGCGCTGATCGTCGCCGTCGCTGTCGTCGCCGAACTGCCTGTCCCCGTCAGATATGTGACCTTAAGCGAAGTCGTGCCGGTGCTTCCGGTCGAAAGGCTATCGCTCTCCGACGCGTTTTTGGAGCTGGTCGAGAGATTGATGAAGACGTTGTCTTTGCCTGTGCTGTAGGTCATTTTTCCGTCCGTGTCGCCCACGCTGGACTCTGACAAGGTGCTGATGTGCAGTTCGTCAATCGAAGAGCCTGCCGCCGAAGAGTCTCCGGTGTAGATTGCAACCGTATTCCCAGAAAAGACCTGTTGCTGGTTATATGTAGTCGTTGACCCAATGTTATTGATTTCGGAAAGGATCGACGTGTATTCTTCGTTTGCCGCAGCCTCCTGCGTGCTGTTCAGCGTGCCGTTGGAGGCCTCCGTGGCCAGGGTGATGGCGCGGTCCAGCAGGCTGGTCACCTGCGACAGAGCGCCGTCGGCCACGTCCAGCAGCCCCACGCCTTCCGTGGCGTTGGTCGCCGACTGGGTCAACGCCGTCGAGTTGGCCTCCAGACCGTTCACCAGGGAAAGACCGGCGGCGTCGTCAGCGCCGGAGTTGATCTTGGACCCCGACGACAACTGCTGCAGAACTGTCTGCAAGCTGTCGTCCGTCTTGTTCAGGTTGTTCTCTGCGTAGATCGCCGACAGATTGTTCAAAACACCGAGGGCCATGGAAGGTACTCCTTTTGGATGCCTCGAATTGCGCCCGTCCGCCGGTGCATTTTGCGTTCCGCCAGGCTCTCCGGTTCTTCCGGATGGGCTTTCTTGCATCCAACCCCTTCATCGGTCCAGGCGGAAATAACTTTAGTCACAAAATTAAGAGCCGTACTTCCTCTTATCTGTCGCAGATTAAATCAACCTGTCCGGCATTCGTCCAATTCGTGTCTGGATGCGATTCAGCATCTGTACTGTTACGCTCCACCACGCTGTCCCGCTACGCGACAGAAGCGGAGCGCCTCCCGCCCTGCTTGCGCCCTCCCGCGTCCGTCGTGTTTCCAAAAAAACGGCGGCAAGAGAATCTCTCCTGCCGCCATCGGTCTTGACTGCAACCGTATTTGCTCTCTGCCTTAATCTTGCGTAAAGGACCTCACTGCTACTTGTCTTCCGCTGCGGGGCCTTGTGGTTCCTCGCCTTGCGGAGCAGCCGATGGAGGTGGCGCCTGTGGAGGAAGCTGGGCGTCCCTTCCTGGACGATTTGGTTCCCGGCCTTCGTGATCTCCATCCCCATCGCGGCGTTCCGGTCGATGGCTGGCGCGGTCAGCCTGCAACTGCTTCCGCTGCTCTGGCGTCAGTTTGGCGCCAATGGCCAATAGGAAACGCGCATTCGCCTTTTCCAAGTCCGCCCGAGCCTGTGCTACCTTATCGATCTGGGCCAGAATTTTAGCCTCGTTCGCCGGATCGGCGCTCATCAGCGGCTCCAGCTCCAGTTCCGCCTTTTCCACGTTGCCTCGCAGGTCGATTAGCTTTTCCCTGTGCTCGAACAGGATGCCGTCAAACGCCTTCCGCTGCGCTTCGGTCAACTTCAGCCGTTCCACGAGCTTGGGATTATTCCACCAGCGTCCATGTTCCCCATGAGGCCCAAAGGCCCTCTCCATCGGAGGCCGATGTTCCCCGAATCCAGGTCCCATTTCATGCTCCGGCCCCATTTCGCCGCCAGGGCCTTGCGCCAGAGCCGTTCCCGCCAGCAAGACTCCCGCCATTGCCAAGCCTGACCACATCGCTGCAAATGCCTTCATGTCCTTCTCCTTTGTTGCCTCGACCTTACGAGGGGTTGCATCTGTTTTCCGCGTTCACTCTTGCCGAGTCTCATCTCCGGCCATCAGTTGAGCCAGCGGCTCCATGACGGCCGGAACCTGTTGCGATACGTCGCTGTCCACACTGGCCAGCAAATCCTCTTCCTCTTCGCGCGCCGGTTGATTCCGCTGCACGGCAGACGGACGATCCGGCTCGACGGCGCGGGCCACTGTGATCGGCGCTTCTTGCGGATGCTGCTCCCAGCCTGCTGCCAGTTGCCGGTGAAGATGCTTGTAAATTCCTCCGGAGACGCCGCCAGCGATCAGAACGCATCCCAAAGCCAGCGCGGTTGCCAGTTGCCAGTTTCTGCTCCGCCTCATCGCAACCGCGGCCCGCGGCCGGCTGATGGCGGCCTCGCTCCAGGCGCAAACGCTCAAACGGAAATCCCGGAGAGCCTCGTCCATCTCCACGTCCTGGGCTGCCTTGCCCGCGCATTCGTTAACCCCGCTGTTTGCGCCAGCCTTGTTCTCGAATCTCATCGTTTTACTCCCAATTCCGCGCGCACTTTCTCGACTGCCCGCGAAAGGTGCGCCTTTATCGTGCCCTCGCTGAGGCTGGTTGCCTGTGCAATCTCCTTCAACTCCATCTCTTCCACGTAGCGCAGCAGGAAGACCGTCTGCTGGCGCTGGCTCAATTTTTCAACCGCCTTCCACACCTGCCCCACCCGCTCCCGCGCCAGCAGTATCTGTTCCGCCGAGCGCTCGCCGCTGGGCAGCCACTCGCTGGCATCGTCCAGATCCACCGCGTGGGTCTGCGTCTGCCGCCAGAACTGCATACGCCGGTTGCGCCAGTAGTCCTTCTGCAGGTTGATGGCGATGCGCATCAGCCAGGTCATCGCGCTCGATTCGCCGCGAAAGCTTGCCCAGTTGCGGTGCGCCTTCAGAAAACACTCCTGCGTCAGCGTTTCGGCCAGGTCCACGTCACGCGTCAACGAAAGCAGAAAACGGAAAATTCGCGGACGGTGCTCCGTGACGACAGCCGTGAATTCTTCGGCGGCAATCTTCTCTGCCGTTGCCATGATGATTGGTTCCAATGCTGTGCCGGCTGCCATCACTCTGGTAGACGCCCGCGCTGGCTGCAAGTTTACAGTCTTGGTAGTATTTCTCATCTATATAAAAATAAGATAAACATCAAGCTAACTCTGGCATTGCGGCCAGCGGGTTGAACGGACAAGGTTCTGTAACATTCGTCCACCGGCAAAGCCGCCCCGCTGGCCGTTTTCCCGCGGCATGCTTTACTTGGGCGCGCTCACCCCGGCAGGCTTCTGAGCGGGAGCGGGGGCCGTTTCCACCGGCTCGTTTTTGCCGTGTTCCGGATCGTACTGCACCTTCTCCATCCACAGCTTGTACTTGGCCGCCGGTTCCTCGCCCAGCAGGCCATTATGCCGGTGGTAGACGGTGTCGGCCTTCATCAGCACCTTCAGTTCGCATGCGTCGAAGGCCCCTGGCTTGCCAAATTGCGGCAGCAGAATCTCCAGCGCCTTGTCCGGCTTCTTCCACCGCGCCGGATACGTCTCAAACCCCGCGGAGCTCCTCAGCCGCTGGCCGCAGCGGTAGCTGAAGTCGAAGCCGCGTGGTACACCATTTTCGAAGAGATTCGCCCGGCCCTCCCCGTCCACGTAATCCAGCGTTCCACGGCTGTAATGCGAAACCCCATTTTCCTGGTAGAGATGCACCCGCAACGGATCATCGGCGGGATTATGGCCACCGGCCAGCGCCGCCGTTGAAAGCAGCAGACAACCCGCAACTCCGATTAGTCCACATGAGAAAGCACGACGCATTCGACAAGTCCTCCGCACAAAAAAATAAGCCAGCGAATTTCCCGCCCATTCTATCCTTGTTCCGGCAAAATCCGCAACCACGCTGCCGGATACCGCAGGGCAAACGCATCTAAAATTCTCGGCAATGGGTCGCGCAGCCGTTGCTTCTGCTTGTTCTTTCGGAGGGAGCAGTGGCCTTTAGGCCACTGAGAAGCAGACGCGAAAAGCGAGGGGGCTTTAGCCCCGGGCCTTGTGTTAACAGCCAAACCAGTACCCGCGCCTGAAGGCGGCCCTAATTTGCGCCTCAGATTTAGTGGCCTGAAGGCCACTGCCCCCTCCGAATACCGCGCCGGTATCGAATCGCAATCCAAAATCACTCTTGCGGCAACATTGGAATGGAAAACTTGGAATTAAGATGCGTTTGCCCTGCCGGATACCGTTCCCAGAAGCTCCACGCCACCGCTTGCCAACCTGCAAGAGCCTCCCGTGACATCTCCAAATCTCGCCTAACCCTCGTGAATGCTGCCGCGGGTCCAGCAGCTACCAATTTCAGTAGGCAATACTATTTATCGTAGACACTGTGTGGGTTATTGTATTTTCCAGGCTTTTTCCCCGGTCCGAGTTGACGCTTTTTGGAACCAGACGTCTCTATCTAACGTATTCTTAATAAAATGTCCATTGTTTTTTCCCTCTGGGTTTATTTTTTTCAACATGGCAACCTGCGTGCTAGATCATGGTGGCACAATAGTGGAGTAAGGCGTTCCCCCGATGGAGACAAGCTTCATGGACCGTTTGCAGTTGACGCTGCTGGCCGTGGTTACGGCCGGTCTGGTGGTGTTGGCGGGGATGAATTTTTGGCAGGAACGCCACTCCCAGCAGCCCGACGATGGCGTCTGGTGGCGCGAGGCGGCCAATGGCGGCGGACTGGTGGCAGACAAGGTGCTGCCCAACAGCCCAGGCGAGCGCGCTGGCATCCGTGCCCATGACCTGCTCACCGGCATCAAGCATCCTCCTGAAAATTCCAGCCGGCGCGTCAATGTTCAGAAGCAGTCCCTGCTCAACGGAACCACCTCGCCCTCTGAAAGCGCGATCAGCCCGGTCGATCAGGCCAGCGCCCAGCTTGAAGCGCTCAATGCGCGGCGCGAGGCGCTCAATCAGGCCTCCGGCACGCCCATCCAGCGTGTCTCCGACCTGGAGCGGGCGCTCTACCGTACCGGCAGCTACATCAAGGTCGACTACTCGATTACCCGCAATGGCGTTTCCACGGCCATCGAGGTCATCCCCGAACCGTCGGACCGCAGCCTGGAACTAGGCATGCGCGTGATTGGATTCATCTTCCTGGCCATCGGCGTCTATGTCCTCTTCCGCCGCTGGACGGCTCCGCGCGCCACCCACTTCTATCTCTTCTGCCTGGTCTCTTTCGCCCTCTATGCGCTTAAATACACGGGCACGCTCGACACGCTTGACTGGAGCGTTTTCTGGTTGAATGTGCTGGCGGAGTCGTTGCAGCCGGCGCTGTTCCTGCACTTTGCCCTCAGCTTCCCCGAGGAGCGGATGAAGAAGCTGGGCCGCCGCTGGCTGCTGCCGCTGATTTACTTGCCCGGCGCGGCGCTGTTCGGCTTGTGGGTATGGTCCATTACTTTCTGGCAGGCTACGGGGCTGCTCAAGCATCGCCTGGATCAGGTCAGCACCGCCTACGACGCCGTTTTCTATGTTCTGGCCGCCACGCTCTTCCTTATTAGTTACAAACGCGCCAATACGCCTCTGCTGCGCCAGCAGTTGAAGTGGCTCACCCGCGGCGCGGCGCTGGCTATCGTTCCTTTTACGCTTTTTTATGCCGTGCCCTTCCTGCTCGACTGGCAGTTTTATGGCTGGCTCACCAACCTGGCGGGCCTCTCCATGATCTTTCTGCCGCTCACCTTCAGTTGGGCCATTATCCGCTACCGGCTGATGGACACGGACCTGATCTTCAAGCGTGGCGTGGCTTACACGCTCTCCACCGGCCTGATTCTCGGCGTCTATTTCGGCATCATTGCGCTCAGCGGATTACTGGTTCACACGACGGCCCCGCAGAGGGTGCGTGAAATGACCCTGGTGATCACGCTCCTGGCGGTCGCCGCCATCTTCGAACCGCTCAAGCGCAGGATTCAGAGCTGGGTGGACCGCGTCTTTGACCGCCAGCGCTATGACTACCGCAAGGCGCTGATCGAGTTTGGCCGTGGCCTCAGCTCGGAGACCGATCTCAACGCTCTTTTGCAATCGATTGTCGAGCAGTTGCCGCACACGCTGCTGGTGGCGCGCGTGGCTGTTTTCATGGCGCAGGAGCAGGGCGGCCTGCGCCTGGCCGCCTCTCAGGGGTTGACGGCCGAGGCCATGGCCGCGCAGAACCAGACGGGCGCTGGCGCGCTGGCGCTGGAGTTCCTCGACTTTGATCACGCCACGGACCACAGCCATATCTTCCTCGAAAACGCGCAGGCCGCCCTGCATCTGCCCGAGGACCAGCAGCGCACCGCCGCCCTGCTTGATCTGAATTATTACCTGCCTTGCCGCGTCCAGCATCAGGCCACCACGCGCACCATCGCCGTCATCGGCTTGGGCCGCACCCTTGGCGGCGACTTCCTCTCCAGCGAAGACGTTGAACTGCTCGAATCCCTGGCCAGCTACATCGGCATCGCCCTGCAGAACGCCAGCCTCTATGCCCGCCTGGAAGAAAAAATCGGCGAATTCGAGCGCCTGAAAGAGTTCAACGAAAACATCGTTGAGTCGATCAACGTCGGCATCCTGGCCCTCGATCTCAATAACCGCATTGAGAGCTGGAATGCGCAGATGGAGGCCATGTACGCCCTCAGCCGTTCCGAGGTTATCGGCCGCGACATGCGCTCGGTTTTCCCGGCGGAGTTTGTCGATGCCCTGGAAGACTTCCGCAACGAGCAGGGCGTCCATCATCTTTACAAATTTCCGCTTACCACCCGCGCCGGTGAGCAGCGCACGGCCAACATCGCCGTTGCTCCCTTGCTCTCGCGGGATTTCGTTTCGGTGGGCCGCATTATCCTGGTTGACGACATCACCGAGCGCGTTTCGCTTGAAAACCAGCTTGCGCAGGCTGACAAGCTCAGTTCCATCGGTCTGCTGGCAGCTGGCGTGGCCCATGAAATCAACACGCCGCTGGCCGTCATTTCCTCTTATGCGCAGATGCTCTCCAAGCAGCTCAAGGGCGACACCCGCTTGGGGCCGGTCCTCGACAAGATTACCCAGCAGAGCTTCCGCGCTTCCGAGATTGCCAATGGCTTGCTGAATTTCTCGCGCACCTCGACCACGGAATTTCGTGATACCGACCTCAATCAGGTCATTCACGACACGCTTTCCCTGCTTGAACACCAGTTCAAAACCGCCAAGATCGCCGTCGATCTCGATCTGGACGGAGAGTTGCCCCTCATTCACGGCAATCCCGGCAAGCTGCAGCAAGTCTTTCTCAATTTGCTGCTGAATGCCAAGGAAGCCATGCCCAGCGGCGGCAGCTTGCGCGTGGCCACTCAGGCCAAGCAGGACGGCAGCTCTGTCGAGGCTCTGGTGGCCGATTCCGGCGCCGGCATTGCGCCCGAGCACCTGAAGCGCATCTACGATCCTTTCTTCACCACCAAGACAAAGCCCGCGCCTGGCGCCCGCCGCGGCACGGGCCTGGGCCTTTCCGTCTCCTATGGCATCATCCAGGAGCACGCTGGCAAAATCCATGTCGAAAGCGCGCTTGGCGCCGGCACTACCTTCCATCTTGAGTTTCCAATGTTGAGGAATTCCGTACATGCCTGAGGCAGAACTTTCTCTGAATTCGTCTGCATCCTCCCCCGCCGCCGGCAACTCCGGTCTGGGCAGCATTCTCGTCATTGATGACGAGGCTTCCATCCGCGAGTCGCTGGAGGTGCTGCTCACCCTCGAGGGGTACGCGGTAAAAATGGCCCCCGACGGCGTCGAGGGGCTGCGGATGCTGGATACGGAGAACTTCGATCTGTTGCTGCTGGACCTGGCGCTGCCCGGCCAGAGCGGCCTCGAACTGCTGCCCCAGATTAAGGAGCGCCAGCCCGAGCTGCCGGTCATCATGATTACCGCCTACGGCACCGTGGACAACGTCGTTGACGCCATCCACGCTGGCGCGGAGAACTTCGTTCAGAAGCCTTGGGATAATGAAAAGCTGCTGGCCGACATCCGCTCCGCCGTCGCCCTCCATCGCGCCGAGGAAGAGAATCTGCAACTGAAGCGCACCCTCAAGCAGCGCTATAACTTCGCCAATATCATCGGCAAGAGCGAAGTCATGCTGAAGGTTTTCGATCTGGTGGCCCAGGTCGCGCCCTCGCGCTCCACGGTGCTCATTCAAGGCGAAAGCGGCACCGGCAAGGAGCTGATCGCCAAGGCCATTCACGCCAACTCGCCGCGCCGGGACAAGGCCTTTGTCCCCATCAATACCGGCGCCATGCCCTCGGAGCTGCTCGAATCCACGCTCTTCGGCCATGTCAAGGGCGCTTTCACCTCCGCCATCGCCTCCAAAAAAGGACTTTTTGAAGTCGCCAACGGCGGCACGCTTTTCCTGGACGAAATCGCCACCATGGGCATGGACACCCAGGCCAAGATCCTGCGCGTCTTGCAGGACCGCCGCTTCATGCACCTGGGCGGCATTCAGGAGCTTCAGGTGGACGTGCGCATCCTGGCCGCCACCAATGTCGATCTGCGCCAGGAGGTCCGCGAGGGCCGCTTCCGCGAAGACCTCTTCTACCGCCTCAACGTCATCACCGTGGACCTGCCGCCCTTGCGCGCCCGCCGCGAAGACATTCCCCTGCTGGCGCAGCACTTCCTCGAGTTCTACGCCAAGGAAAACGATCTGGCGCCGCGCCGCCTCTCGGCCGACGCCCTCCGCGCCCTGGTCGATTACGAGTGGCCCGGCAATGTCCGCGAGCTCGAAAACGCCATTGAGCGCGGCGTGGTGCTCTCCTCGGGGCCGGTCATCGGTTCCGATCTGCTGCCCGGCCACATCACCGGCCGCAGCTTCCAGGATGCACTGCTGGCGCACAACCCTAACGCCTCGCTCTTCAACATCCTCGAAGACATTGAGCGCCGTATCATCATCGAGAAGCTCGAGCGCTGCAACTGGAACCAGACCGAAACCGCCGAGCAGTTCCACATACCCCTCTCCACCCTCAACCAGAAGATCAAGCGCCTCAGTATCGAGATTCACAAGAAGAGCAGGGAGTAGCTCGATGGAATCGGAACAAGAAATTCTGAAAGATGAGCCCGTGCTTCAGATGGTTGGAGTCGAAGACGCGGAAGAAATCCTCGTGCTGCAGCGGCTTTGTTTTCAAAGCGAGGCCGCGCTGAACAATAACAGCAACATTCCTCCTCTCATGCAAACACTTTCCGAACTTGCGCAGGAATTTAAAACTTGCCGGGTATTCAAGATGACGCTCGGCGGTAAAATCATCGGCTCGGTGCGCGGAAAGATCGTTGGAGATACCTGCCATATCGGGCGTCTATTCGTTCATCCAGAGTTTCAGGGACGTGGCTTTGGAACGCGGCTCATGAACCGGATAGAAATCGAGCTTGGCTGCGCGGACCGGTTCGAGATCTTCACTGGGAGCCGGAGTTTGGATAACTTGAGACTGTATGAACGCCTCGGCTATCGCGAAGTGCGCCGGGAAGCAATCTCCGGTGATCTTGAAATGGTGTATTTACAAAAGCCATCGATCCATACAAAATGAGCTGGGTGCCCCATCCATTCCGCTCCTGAGCGCAGTCGAGGGATCTGCGTTTTCCATTCGCGGACTGGGTGGGAGAGCACAGGTCTCAATCTCGACTGTAAACAGTCAACCGGAAAACGCGCTAAGGCGATTGGCGGCAATCGGGACGGCCGCGGCGTTTGCGGGTATGAAGCTGAGTTACGCCTGGTTCCAACTGACATAAGACTCACTTCATGGCGGGTGCCCCACCCTCGCCGCGTATTTGTTTTTGCGGCTAGGGTGGGATTCCTCTACACCGTCAGGAGAAATGTTCTAAACAGGCTGCCCGCGGCAGCGAATCGCAATCCAAAATTACACCCAGAAAAAATTGGAAGAAAAAGAAAAATAAGGCGCGTTTGCCCTGGCATGCCGCACGGCTCACTTGACGCGCCCCTTGCTCCTCTGCTTTACTTCAATCAAGGTCATGCACATATCTGCCATCATTTCGAGTTCCACACTGGCTTATTGTGCCGCTGCGCTTATTTCCGCACGGCGAATGAGCATTCCCCATGTGCGCGCGGGATGTGCAGCCTGACGAACCGGATTTTCGAGTGAAGTAACACTCTGGCCACCCCCCGCAAGCGCGGTTGGTGGCTTTTTTGTTTCGATTCAGTCTCTAACCGCATGAAGTTCGACCAGCGCTGAGTGCTCCGGTTCCCGATTCTGGAGGGGGGTGGAAAGCACGGACTCAGGCATGAATCATTCGCTGAGAGAACTAATTCTGAAACAATTTAGGGCACGATTTCATGTGTTCAGGAGGTCTGTTTTGCAATCCGTTACTCTTGCCAGTATCCAGGCGGCGCGCGCACGTATCGGCGAAACCATCTATGTCTCTCCTTGCCAACTCTCCAGCGATCTTTCCGAGATGACCGGCCTGCAGCTGCACCAGAAGCTGGAAAACCTGCAACGCACTGGCTCCTTCAAAGAGCGGGGCGCGCTGAATAAACTGCTCACCCTCAGCGAGGCCGAGCGCCAGAGCGGCGTGGTTGCCGCCAGCGCCGGCAACCACGCCCAGGGCGTTGCCTTTCACGCCGCGCGCCAAGGCATCCGTGCGCAAATCTTCATGCCGCTGGCCACGCCGCAGATTAAAGTGGACGCCACGCGCGGCTTCGGGGCCGAGGTTGTTCTGTACGGAACCAGTTATGACGAGGCCTGTCAGGAAGCCTTGCGGGTTTGCAAAGATGAGGGCCGCACCTTCATCCATCCCTTTGATGATGCCGAGGTTATCAGTGGACAGGGAACCATCGGCCTGGAACTGCTCGAACAGGTTCCGGAGTTGGAAGCCGTGGTTGTGCCCATCGGCGGCGGCGGGTTGATCGGCGGCGTGGCCTGCGCATTGAAAGAGAGCAATCCCAAGATTCGCGTCATCGGCGTTCAGACCGAGAAACTGCCCTCGATGCTGCGTGCCCGTGAGGTTGGCGCAGCGGTCACGTTGAAGGCCGGAGCCACTATCGCCGATGGCATCGCCGTTTGCCGTGCTGGCGACCTGACTCTGCCCCTGGTCTCCCGTTACGTGGACGAGATCGTCACCGTAGACGACGAGGAGATTGCCAACGCCATTCTGATTCTTTTGGAGAAGGAAAAGACCCTGGCCGAGGGGGCGGGCGCGGCGGCGCTGGCCGCGTTGCTTCAGTCCAAGATCACTCTGCGTCATCAGCGCACCGTGGCTCTGGTCTCGGGCGGTAACATCGACGTGACCCTGCTGGCCAAGATCATTGAGCGCGGCTTGGTGAAGGACGGTCGTCTGCTGCGCCTGCGAGTCAGTCTGAAAGACCGCCCGGGCGCGCTGCTCGGCCTCATCCAGATCCTCTCCCATGAACACGCCAACATCATGAAAATCACTCATAACCGTGCCTATTACGGCGTCATCCTGGGCGAAACCGTGGTCGATGTCACGCTGGAAACACGCGGCGCGGCGCATATTGCCGCCATCCGCCACGCCTTGTGCGAGGCCGGTTTTGGCTTCGAGCGCATCCAATAGCGAAAGCCGCTCCGGCGCGGCGCAAGATTTTGCAAATTCCGCCCCCCGCGCCGCTCACGGCTTTTGCTATACTTGTAAAGTTCACTGTAGTGCGAATGAACAGCTCACCGTAGTGCGGGGGTGGTGAAATTGGCAGACACACCAGCTTGAGGTGCTGACGCCGAAAGGCATAGGGGTTCAAGTCCCCTCCTCCGCACCAAATTTCTCGCGTCCGGGTCAGCCGGACTGCTCTCGAAAGCAGCTTTGAATATGAATGTCTTACTTGATGTCATCGTCGTCGTGCATGTGCTCGTCTGTTTCTTCCTGATTGGCGTTGTCCTCGTGCAGCAGGGGCGCTCGGCCGATCTGGCGGGCGCTTTTGGTGGCCAAGGCTCTCAGACGGCTTTCGGGCCCCGCGCCGCGGCCAACGTGCTTACACGGCTGACTACCTGGTCGGCGGTCATTTTCATGTGCACCTCTATCGCCTTGACCGTTCTTTACTCGCGTTCCGTTGCTGGCGGCACTCATTCGGTGCTGGGGGACTCCAAGTCAGCACCCATTTCCGCGCCCGCCAAGTCCGGAAAGTAGCGCGCAATCCTTCTCTCCGTATCCCTCCGATCTGCAAAGCGGCAAGCCACTGGCCTGCCGCTATTTTTTTGCACACAATCCTCTCGCCAGTCTGTGGACTCAAGGTCCAAGTGCAACAACAATGGGCGGTCAGAAACCTATAGAGCATTTTAGAAATTACTGTGGACCGGAAGCCCGATGCTAAGTGGCTTTTTTCTCAAGAAAAAGCCACCTCCCAGCACCATTGAAAAGACTACGCGTATTCTGAAAATGCTCTAGAATGAAGCCATGATTCTTGAGACCATCCCCGTAGGCCCGCTGCAAGCCAATTGCATTTTTCTGGGCGACGAAGAGAGCGGCGAGGCTATCGTCATCGATCCCGGCAGCGAGATCGACCGCATTCATGGCCGTCTCACCGAACTTGGCCTCACGGTCAAGCAGATTCTGCTGACGCACGGCCATATTGACCATGTGGGTGGCGCGCGAGAGCTGAAGCGGCTGACCGGCGCGCCCATTCTGCTGAATGAGGACGATCTGCCGTTGATCGAGCGCATCGCCGAGCAAGCCAAATTCTTTGGCATCCCGGCGCCCGATGAGACCGGCCTGCCTGACCAGTACCTGACCCAGGGCCAGAGCGTGGGACTCAAGCGTTATCCCGCGCAGGTGCTTTGCACCCCGGGCCACACCCCCGGTTCGGTCTGTTTCTACTTTGCCGCGCTCAAGCTACTGACCTCCGGCGACACGCTCTTTGCCGGCAGCATCGGCCGCACTGACCTGCCCGGCGGAAATCAAGAGAAGATCATTGACTCCATTTACTCGCACCTGCTCCCGCTTGCCGACGAAACCCGCGTTCTTCCCGGCCACGGCCCGGAAACCACCATTGGTCGGGAGCGCGCGAGCAACCCTTTCCTGCGCGGAATGTGAGCGGCGGCGAAATGGCTGGCAGTATTGATCCAGCATGAAACGAATTCATTGTGGTATCCCACATCTGCCGCACAAAACGCGGCAGATATGGGCTACAGCAAAAGAGAAATGCTCTAGTCGATTCTTCCAGCGAGCTTCAGATTTTCTGTCTGTTCGCGCCAATTGAGATACTCCGCCAGCCCGGCGGCTCCGGCGCTGAACTCCGCCTCCGGCCCCAGCAGGCTTACCACCAGCCAGCCTGACTCGGGCATCCCGAAAAAGTAGCCGGGATGGAGCCAGACGCCGCGTTCGAGCAGTGCCAGCACGGCCTGTTCGTCCGGCTCAATGGCCGGAATGCGCACCACCGCGTACCAGCCGCCCTCGACCTTCAGACGGCTCACGGCTGGCAGCGTTGCGAGTTGCCGATCCAGTTCAGCCAAATTGGCCGCCACGCGCGCTGAAATCTGCCGCCGGACCTCCTCGCGGCCTTTCATCCAGACGGGCAGCGCCCACTGTACCGGTGCATTCATCGAGAGAAAGGTGTCGGCGACGACCTCCAGCCGGTCCAACGCCGCCGTGGCTTGCGGTCCAGTGGCCACAATCCAGGCGGCCTTCATCTGCGGAAGCCCGGCAATCTTGCTCATTCCGCTGACCACGTAGACGGGCACGCCCTCAAGCCCGGCGGCAAAGCTCTGCGTCGGCTCGTCCAGCGCATAGTCCAGAAAAACCTCGTCGACAATCAGCGAGAGATCGAACTCCCGGCAGAGCCGCGCCAGCTCTTCGGCCTCCCACGGCTTGGTGTAGTGGCCTGTGGGGTTGTTGGGATGGACCACGACAATGGCCCGCGTTCGGGGCGTGATCGCGCGGCGCACACTCTCCGGATCGATCTGCCAACCCTGGTCGTAGATCAGCGAGGCGGAGTTGAGCCGCACGTCGTCCAGTACGGCCAAAAAGTCGAAGAGCGGATAGCCGGGCTGATTGAGGACAATTTCATCGCCCGGATCGCAGAGCAGCCGGAAGAGAAAGCTATAGGCCTCGCTGGTGCTGGTGGTCAGCACAATCTGCCCGGGTTGAAGCGTCACGCCGTGCTCCGCGTAGTACGCGCAGACGGCCTCGCGCGCCTGCGGCAGTCCGCGCGGCTGTGGATTGTAGTCGAGCGCCCGCGCATCCGTGAGCGCCGTGAGCAGGACGGGCGCGTAACGGAAGCCGCAGCGGGTGGGGTTGGCGGCCGTCAGATCGGCAATCGGCAGTCCGGCCTCGGCGCGCAGCCGGTGCGCCCGCGCCAGCGCGATTTCTTCCGTCTCCCAATTTGTTCTTTGTGAAAAGCGCATCATTCCCAGTTAACCTGTAACCTGATTCCACTAAACCCTCCCCGGCGGGGATCGGTCACAATAGAAACAGGCGTCCCTTTCAACATTACACGGAGCGCCCAGGGGAGGAACATTGGCTTTGCGCGCGGTTGTTTTCGACTATGGAATGGTGCTGACCGGATCGCCGGACCCAGCGGCATGGGCGGCGATGCGGCGCATTACCGGCTTGGCGGAGGAGCGCTTTGAGCCGCTCTATTGGGCTGACCGCACGGCCTATGACGAGGGCACGCTGACCGGCGTCGCTTTCTGGCGTAATTTTCTGCGTAAGGCCGGGTTGCCGGCGGATGATGCCATGGCGGAGGAGCTGAACCGCTGGGACTGCCGCTTTTGGACTGTTCAGAACCCCTCCATGGTGGCCTGGCAACTGGCGCTCAAGCAGCGCGGCCTGTTGACGGCCATCTGCTCCAACATGGGCGACAGCACGCTGGCCAGCGTCGAGCGCGAGTTCGACTGGATTCACCGCTTCGACGTGCTGGTTTGGAGTTGTCAACTGCGCATCGTCAAGCCTGACCCGGCCATTTATCGCCATACGCTTGCCAAACTCGGTACACTGCCTAGAGAGACGCTGTTTATCGACGACAAGCAGGAGAACATCGAGGCCGCGCGGGCGCTGGGCATTCAGGCCATCCAGTTTTTCAGCGTGGAGCGGCTGCGTCAGGAGCTGATTGATGCCAGTTTCGACCGTGAACTGCCGCTGCCTGCCTGAGGCCATGAGCAGAAAGAAGCGGATCGGCTGGCTGCGTTTTCGCGACGTGCTTATCCGTCCAGACATGAGTTAGCAATTCATAAAGGTGAATTCATTGCAGACAACAAGGGTGGTATTGCGCGCGGCCATTTCGGCCGTGCTGGGAGCTGCTTGCGCGCTTTGCGCGGGCAGTGCGCTGGCGCAGAGCGCGCCGGTGGTTACGGGCGATGCGCGGGTTGACAAGCTGCTGGGCCAGATGACGCTCGAGGAGAAGCTGGCGCTGATCAACGGCGCGCATGAGGATCCGGCGGTCTATCAGGGCCAGGCCGGTTATCTGGCTGGCGTTCCGCGGCTGGGCATTCCAGGAATGCGCTTTGCCGACGGGCCTCCGGGCGTGTTGACGCGCCATCCGTCGCAGGCCGAGACGGCCACCATGGGCGTAGCCGCCACCTTCAGCGTCAAAACCGCCGAGGCGAACGGCCTTGTGATCGGCCGCGAAGAGCGCGCGCTGGGCATGGATGTTTCCTTGCAGCCGTTTGTGAACATCGATCGCGACCTTCAATTCGTCCGCGGCTACAACACCTTCGGCGAGGACCCGTTCCTCACAAGCGAAATGGGCGTGGCCGAGATCAAGGGCATTCAGTCGCAGCACGTCATGGCCCAGATCAAGCACTATGTTGGCTATGACTCTAATGGGACCAGCACATACATTGACGATCAGACGCTCCATGAAATCTATGTGGCGCCTTTCGATGCGGCCGTTCGGGCTGGCGTCTCGTCCGTCATGTGCTCCTACAACCGCATCAATGGAACCTTTGCCTGCGGCAATGGATCCACGCTCACCAAAATTCTGCGGGATGAGCTCGGCTTCAAAGGCTTCGTTACTTCCGATTGGGGCGCGGTCCACGCCGTCAACTTCATCAACGCCGGCCTGGACATGGAGATGCCCGGCGAGCAGAAGCCTGGCGGTTGGCCCATTCCAAGTTTCTTTAACTTGCAGCCCGCAACTCCTCCTCTTCCTCCGGCCGCGGCAGCGGCCGCCAGTGAAGATAACGCCAGCATGTTCGGCAGCCACATTCCCGAGGAACCTATGCCGGAAAAGGCCGGAATGGGTGACTTCGGCCTCAAGCTGGATTCCAGAAAGATGGCCGAAGCCCTCAAGGATGGCACGGTCAACGAGGCCGTCATCACCCGCGCCGCCGGACGCGTCCTCTATGAGATGGTCCAGTTCGGCTATCTCGACGGCCAGCAGAAACATGACGTTACCGCGCAGTCCATTGAGGCCAACGCCAAAATCATCGAGAAGACCGGCGAAGAAGCCGCCGTGCTGCTGAAAAACGAAGGCGGTGCGCTGCCTTTGAAGGCCGCTGATCTGGATTCCGTGCTTCTGATCGGCCCCACGGCTCTTCAGGTGGACGCTATCGGCATCAATGGCGAACGCTCCGTCGGCCTTCCCCAGCGTCAGGTTGGCCCGCTGGCGGCCCTCAGACAGATTACCGGCAACCCGAAGATCAAGTTTGCCGTGGACGACGATATGACCGGTACGCCGGTTCCTGCTTCCGCGCTGAGCCATGACGGCAAGCCGGGCCTGCTTCGCACCGGTTCGGGCGTCGCGCAGAACGATGCCGAGCTGAACTTCACCGGCGCGAATGCGCTGGCTCCCAACGCGACGGTCACCTGGAAGGGCTCGCTGACCGCGCCTCATGCCGGGACCTACTGGCTCTATCTTCAGGCCTTGGGCACAAATGCCAAAATCACTCTCGATGGCAAGGGTCTTGCCAAAACCGGCGTCGTCCAGGGCGGCGTGCATGGCGACATTCTGCAAGCCAACCAGGACAATGTCCTGCCCACCGTCGATGGCCTCGACAACGTGCGCCGCGCGGTGGAGTTGACTGCCGGACCGCACGCCATTGAAATCAGCACCAGCCCGGACACTTCCAACTCGCCCGTTCAGGTGCGGCTCAACTGGTATACCCCCGAGCAGCGCAAGGCCGACCACGAGGCCGCCATTGCCGCCGCGAAAAGCGCCAAAGTTGCGGTGGTTTTTGTGTGGACGCGCCTGCAGCCGGTCTTCGGCCTGCCTGGTGAGCAGAATAAGCTCGTCGAAGAAGTCGCCGCGGTCAACCCCAACACCATCGTTGTGCTTAACACCAGCCAGCCCGTCGCTCTGCCCTGGGTGGACAAGGTGAAGGTGGTCCTGGAAATGTGGTGGCCGGGCGATGAAGGCGGCTGGTCCACGGCCAACCTGTTGGCGGGTAAAGCCAGTCCCGCCGGTCGTTTGCCGGTTACCTGGGCCAAGCGGCTGGAGGATTACGCGGCCACCGACCCCAGGCATCCGGAGCGCTCCGCCAAGGGCGTGAACGGCAAAACCACCTACAGCGAAGGCGTGAACGTGGGCTATCGCTGGTTCGACCATGAAAAGATCGAACCGCTCTTCGCCTTCGGCCACGGCTTGAGCTATGCTGCTTTCGCCTACTCCGATCTGAAGGTCGAGAAGACCTCCAATGGCGGACTCGACGTCAGCGTAACCGTCAAAAACATCGGCGGCGTGGCCTCGGATGAAGTGCCGCAGGTCTACCTCGGCGCGCCCAGTGAGATTCCCGCGGGAGTCCAGTTTCCGTTGCGCGCTCTGGCCGCCTTCGACCGCATCCATTTGGCCGCGAATGAAACCCAAACCGTGACCCTCCACGTCGCTCCGCGCCAGTTGCAGTACTGGTCCACCAAGGATGGCAAGTGGGTTACCGCGACGGGCAGGCGCACGGTCAGCGTCGGCGCATCCAGCCGCGATCTGCGGGTCGAGCAAGTCGTCGACTGAGGCGTTTTTGCTCTATTGATCCGGCCCAAAAGATTTGTGTCGTGTTCTCCCACCCTGGCGACAAAAACAAAGGCGTCGCGAGGGTGGGGCACCCGGCGTCCCCGCCCGCGCTTCTCTATCCAATAAAACAAAAATATGCCGCCAGAACTTTCCTAAATGAATCCAATCCGCTAGAGCGGTTCTCCAATAGCTGTACACCGAAGCCATAAAGCTGTTTGGCTTTTTCCTCAAGAAAAAGCCACTTCCGCTAAAGCTGGTTAGTGTATATCAATTGGAGAACCGCTCTAACTGAGGGTGTGGTACTGTTAGTTCCAGAACTCCGGCCACTGCGGTGTGCCGTCAGCTTGCCGGTTTCACGAGGTGAAAGATGAAGATCAGCGCGCGAAATATATTTGAAGGCAAGGTCCAGAATGTTATCAAGGGAGCGATCAATGCGCAGGTAACTCTGACGCTGCCCGGTGGAGAACAAATCGTCTCCATCATTACCAACTCCAGCGTTGACTCGTTGGGCCTGGAGGCGGGAAAGACGGCCTACGCGATTGTAAAGGCTAATGAAGTGATTGTCGGCAAAGGCGTGGATGGAAGCAAGCTGAGCGCCCGCAATGTTTTGCCGGGCGAAGTCATCAGCTCTCACGATGGAGCCGTCAACAGTGAAGTTGAGATCAAACTGACGGGAGGCTCCATCGTCGTTTCGTCGATTACCAGGGAAAGCGTTCATAGGCTCGATTTGAAGCACGGCGACAAGGTGAGCGCGATTGTGAAAGCCTCCAACGTGCTGATCGGCGTTTAAGGAACCTCTGAATAAGTTGATGTTTTGAAGGTATGGGCTTTAGAGCATTTCACAGTTAGTGTGATGTCATGGGTGCCCCACCCTCGCCACGTTTTTGTTCTTGTGGCTAGGGTGGGATAGCACGATCCCTGCATTACAGAAACTGTGAAAATGCTCTAGCTTGAAGGGTACGGGCTTTAGCCCGTACATAAAACCCTCAAATCAGTGGGGCTTTAGCCCCCGAGGGAATGCGGATTTTGAAAGGGCCACTTGTTCAGAGGTTCTTAGATCGTGCCACAGGCGCGCGACTTCTATTCCCACGCGTGGTCATTCCGCACAATAATGGGTGCCCCATATCTGGCGCAGTTTCATCGCGCCAGATGTGGGAGAGTACGAACCCCGTTTCTTATTGCCGCGCAGTCGTCTTCCGGTTCGCGATCCACGCGTCGATCCGGTCGCTCAGCACGTCCAGCGGCAGAGCGCCTGAACCCAGCACCTGGTCGTGAAAGGCGCGCAGGTCGAAGTTATCCCCCAGAGCCTTCTTCGCCCGTTCGCGCAGTTCCAGAATCTTGAGCTGGCCGACTTTGTAGGCCGTGGCCTGACCCGGCCACGCGATGTAGCGGTCCACCTCGGTCTGGATGCTGGTTTCGTCCACCCCGGAGTGATCGTGGAAGTAATCGACCATCTGCTGGCGAGTCCAATGCTGCGAATGAACGCCGGTGTCAACCACCATGCGGATTGAGCGCCAGATGTCGTTTTCCAGCCGTCCGTAGTCCGAGTACGGGTCCTGATAAAATCCCGCGTCCTTGCCCAGCCGTTCGGCATAAAGCCCCCATCCCTCCGTATAGGCCGTATAAAACTGGTGCTTGCGGAAGGTGGGAAGATCGCTGAGTTCCTGCGCGATGGAGATTTGCAGATGGTGGCCGGGAAGGCCCTCGTGGTAGGCGGTGGCCTCCACGTTGTCGAGGTTGCGGCTGACGGCGTTGTACGTATTGATGAACAAGCGGCCCGGCCGGCTGCCATCCGGCGCGCCCGGCTCGTAGTAAGCGGGCGCGGCGGTTTTTTCCTGGTAAGACGGAACCGGATCAACCTCGAAGGGCGCCTTGGGCAGCCGTCCGAAAAGCTGCGGCAGACGCGCCTGCATGGGTCCAAGGTAGCCGCGATAGGCCGCCAGCAGCGCCTCGGCCGAGGCCGGATGCAGCTTGGGATTCGTCTTCAGGTTGGCGCGGAAGCTCTTCAAATCCGCAAAGCCGAGCTTCCGCGCGATGGTCAGCATTTCCGCCTCGTCGCGCTTCACTTCGTCCAGGCCAATCTGGTGAATTTCGTCAGCGGTCAGATTGGTTGTGGTGTAGTGGCGAAGCAGAAATTGGTAGTACTTTGCCCCGTCGGGCAGCGCGGAAATGCCCGGCTGCTCACGCCCGGCGGGAATGTAGCTTACTTCCAGAAAACGTGCGAATTGCCGGTAGGCGGGCAGTACCTGCCGGCCTATCGCGTCCAGCATCTCGCCCCGTATGCGTTCCCGTTCGGCGGCGGGGATGGCGGCCGGGAAGTTTTTCAGCGGCGCGGCCAGCGGCGAGTCCTCCGGCTTTTGACCGGCGAGGGTTTTCACTTCCTCCAGCGACTTTGCCAGCAGATATTTGGGTGGCACGCGATGGTCTTCCATGCCGATGGACATGTTCGTGGTGACCTGCTCGAAAGCGTGGGGAATGGCGCGCAGCCGAGCGATCCAGTCGTCGTAGTCCTTCACTGAAGTGAAGCTGAGCTGGGCCGCCAGTTCCGGGTAGGTGGTGGCAATGCCGCCCATCTGGTCCAGGGGCATTTCCCACTCCTTGAACTCCGCCTCCTCCTGATCGTCGGTAAACTGACGCAACAGCAGATCGCGGCTGGTCTTCTCTTCGTCCGTCAGCCCGGCCGGATCAATCGCGGCCAACTGCATCAGAAAATGCTCTTCGCGGGCCAGTCCATCGTTGACAGCCTTCACTGAGTAGTCGCTGATCTGGTCGTTATATCGCTTGTCGCCCAGCGAGGAGGCAAACTCGGGATTGTGCTTGAGCATCTCCTGCTGCCAGTACGCCTCAAAGAGCGCGTTGAGGGCCTTGCGGTTGGCCTCCACTGAGGCCGCCTGAGCCGGAGCGCTGACTGGCGTCTGCGCGGTGAGCGCGGGCAGAAAAGGAAACAGCAGAAACGCAAGAACAATCAGGGAAGGGAACTGAATTTTTTTCAACGGAGCGGGACCTCGGGGTGAATTTATGCCTTGCGTTGAGTGTAGAGCAACCGCCCCGGCGGGTCGAGGTTCGCGGCTGTTGATTCAACCGTGTCAGGGTGCCCCATCCATTTCCGCGTTTTTTGCGGAAATGGGTGGGAAGCAATGTCACTGTTTTCTTGCCGGATCAATAGAGACCTACGAGTTTTGGCGTTTGCAGTTAATTGCGCGAATTCCGGTAGGCTAAAAAGAAGACATAGCGAATGGAAAGTTGAGCGGAACGGAGGGTGGGAGCTTGCCCTCCTGATCTTCATCAGGCCATCTCCGCGGCGCGCGTGCGCAGATGAGACAAAAAGCGCCGGATTGATCGAGGTCACGGAGCACAATCCTGACCGTATTTTTTTGGAGCGATTCCGGGGTGGAATTGCGGCATATTCTCCTATTCTGCGGGCGCGAAAGTCCGTGGAGCAGTGGCCGGAAATGGCGGAAAGATGGCCGAAGAAAAGCAGAAGCCGTGTACGAGGAAGACGAAAGTAAAAACCGGCAGCACAACCAAAAGCAGGACGCGGGAACCGGCGATCCGAAAGAAAGAGGCGAACCAGGACGGCGCAGAGCAGTTGCGGCAGGAAGCGGACAAGCAAGTGGGCTTGAACTCAGAGAAACTTGCCGATCTGCTGGCGCAAAAAGCGCTTGAAGGAGACCTGGCCAGCACCAAAATGTTGCTGGGGCTGGCGGAGAACAAAAAGCCGCGGGCAAAGCCGGGGAAGAAGCGGCGCGGGCCGAGCCTGGCCGAGCAGTTGACGGCGGAGCCGGAATGGCAGGAGCCGGCCGGAGGCGAACAATCTCTCTGACCGCGTGAAGCCGTATCAGTGCTGGGTGCCCCAGGTCCCGATTTCGGGACCTGGGAGACCATGTATCCAAGGTACAGAATTATGTTGTCAGGGACATAAGAACTGGGTGCCCCACATCTCGATTTTGAGATGTGGGAAAGCACGAACTCAATGAAACTTCTTTACCTTGTCAGAGACACAAGAGCAGCCGGGGCAGCAGCGCCGCAAAGGCGCGGCCTCGATGACTGAGTGTGTTCTTGGTTTCAAGATCGATTTCAGCCATGGAGCGGTGAAGCCCAGGCAGATAGAAGAGCGGGTCGTAGCCGAACCCTCCGCGGCCGCGCCCAGCTTCCAGAATCATTCCCTCGACCGCGCCTTCCGTGGTGTAAAGGATCTTGCCGTCGCGCGCCACGGCCAGCACGCAGCGGTAGCGCGCCGTGCGCTGGCCGGCGGGAAGACCCGCCATCTGCTGCAACAGAAGCAGATTGTTGCGTTCATCGAGGGTGTTGTTTTCGCCGGGTGCGCCGGTAAAGCCAGCATCGGCGGCAAAGCGCGCCGAATGCACGCCGGGCGCGCCTTTGAGGGCATCCACTTCGAGTCCGGAGTCGTCGGAGACGACCAACTGTCCGGGGGCAAAGCGCGAGTAGTAGACAGCCTTCAGCGTGGCGTTGGCGGCAAAGGTGAGGCCGTCCTCCTCCGGCGCGGGAATTTCTTTGAGCTTTGGAAGCGTATCAATGACGAGTGAATGAGCCGCGGCGGCCGTGCGGAAATCGCGCAGCTTGCCCTGATTGCTGGTGGCGGCATAAAGACGAAGGTCCATGAGATCAGTTTAGATTAGCGCAGTCTTCCTGGCCGCGTAGCGCCAAGTCTCTGACCGTTTGATTTGTACCTGTGTTGGGTGCCCCACATCTCGATTTTGAGATGTGGGAAACCACGAACTCAATGAAACTTCTTCATCCGGTCAGAGACCTATAGCATTTTAGGAATTGGTGTAGACCGAAGACACAATGCTAAGTGTCTTTTTCCTCAAGAAAAAGACACCTTGCACACCGCTCAAAAAGTCTATATGTATTCCTAAAATGCCCTAGAGATATTCCCGCGCCATGCGCTGCCAGGTGGGCCAGTCATGGGAATTCCGGTCCTCCCAGACATGGAACTCGTGAGGGATCTCCTTCTCATTCATGATTCTGTCAAGCTCTTGACTCTGCCCCAGGCACTGGTCGTCGCGGCCGGTGGCCAGCACATAGCTGTTGCGGCGGAAGCGGTCGAGATACCATGGGTCGGTCAAGCGGGGCAGATAGTGCGTGGGCAGGTTGAAATAGCAATCCTGGTCGTAGTAGCCGCCGAGAAAGCTCACCATGTCAAAGACGCCGGAGAGGGAAACAAAGCCCGAGAAGATTTCCGGGTGGCGCAGGGCGATGTTGACGGCGTGATAGCCGCCGAAGCTGCATCCGAGCGAGAGCAGCCGCGGGTCGGAATTCTTCTTGCGAATCAGAGGCAGCGCTTCCTGCAACAGGTAATTTTCGTACTGTATCTGGCGAGTGATGCGCCAGCGCGGCGCGGCGCGGCGGTTGTACCAGCTTTCCGCGTCAACCGAGTCGGCGCAGAAGAGTTGCAACCGGCCGGCGTCGATCTTGTCCGAGAGAGCGGCCACCATGCCCCGGTCTTCAAAGTCGAAGAAGCGTCCGCAGGAGGTGGGAAAAACCAGCACGGGCAGGCCCGCGGCCCCAAAGACCAGTAGCTCCATCTCCCGGCCCAGGCGGGTGGAATACCTTTTGTGATACTCGCGAATCATGCCGTGCGCGCTCCGTGGCGGACAATCGATGGTCAGCCGATTCCATTTATGTTACAGCCATGAGCTTACCGCGCCGGAAGATGGCTTTTTCTTGACGAAAGAGCCACTTACTTGTTGATTCGGCCTTTGGAATTGCAACCATGTCCGGGTGCCCCATCCTCGCGACGTTTTTGTTTTTGTCGCTAGGGTGGGAAAGCACGATGCCAACTTGCGTGCCTGTTGTGGACCAACGGATCTGGTGCTTATGAATTTGAACACTGTCCGGGTGCCCCACCCTCGCGACGTCTTTGTTCTTGTCGCCAGGGTGGGTGAGCACGATGCCAATCCTTTGGGGCGGATCAATGGCGGTGCGGCTTCGCTCCATATCAATTCCGGCAATGCTCTGGTCTCTGCTTCCCCAGAATCTTCAAGTTACGGGCCATGGACCGAATTGTCCGCGGCCAATTGAGTCAGATTTGCCTCAAGCCCCCATCTTCGGCGATACTTAGGTGTTGTGTCTTATGCGGCTTGGCAGTCCTGCCTGACCGTTGATCCGGCTGGGCGCGTCTGACAACAGGCTGCCGCCATCCTGGAAGACCCCAAAAAGCCGCAACAGAGTACTGCATTTTGAAAGGAACCGTATCGCCGTGGTGATGATTCGTTTGGCGCGTATTGGCGCCCCTAAAAAGCCCTTTTATCGTATCGTGGTCATTGAAAAGGACCGCGCTCGCAATGGCCGCTCGATTGAGGTCGTCGGCACCTACAACCCCCGCTCCAACCCGCCCGCGATTGAGCTGAAGCGCGAGCGCATTGACTACTGGCGCGGCCAGGGTGCAAAGCTGTCGCCCACCGTCGAGAAGCTGCTGACCAAGGCTTCAGCCGCCGAGGCCGCTGCTCCCGCTGCTCCCGTTGCTGAAACGCCTGCGGCCAGCACTGTTGTACCTGTTGCTGAAACGCCTGCGTTGGCCGAGAAGCCAGCGCCAGCAGTCAGCGCGCCAGCGGAAGAAACACCGGCGGCCTGATTCTTGCCTCCGCTGACGATATGCGCGCCATGCGTGAGCGTCGGCGCATACAATTGCTGACGGCGGCCGGTGTGCGCTGGGCTTTGCGCTTCGTTTTTGGCTGCCAATCCTCGGTTGCACTGGTGTGGAGCAAAAACATGACCCAAAACGCAATGGGTGAAGTGGAAGAGCTGGTTCGCGGAATTGCGCGGGCCCTGGTGGATGAGCCGTCAGCGGTTGAAGTGAAGAGTGAGGAGCGCGACGAAAGCACGCTTCTCAAGCTCCGCGTGGCTCCGCAGGACCTGGGCAAGGTCATCGGCAAGCAGGGTCGCACCGCCCGCTCGGTGCGCACGGTTCTGGGAGCGGTCAGCATGAAGCTGCATCACCGCTACATGCTGGACATCCTGGAAGAAGACGAAGCCTGATATGGCTCTGGGCGCATCCAGTCCAACTCGGACAAGCGATACGGCGGCGCCTGATGCAGCCTGGACTTGGCTTGGGCGGATTTGCCGTCCGCAGGGGCGCAAGGGCGAGGTCTTCGCCGAAATTCTCACTGATTTTCCGGAAAAATTTGCTGAACGAAAACGGCTTTGGCTGCTGGGTCCTTCCGGCGGTGGAGTCTCTGCCGCCCCGCGCGAAGCGGAACTGACGGCCTATTGGCTGCACAAGGGCGGCGTGGTACTGCACTTTGCCGGGGTGGACTCCATTACGGCGGCGGAGGCCCTCAGCGGGCTGTTGGTGGCCATTCCGCGCGCAGAGCGGGCCGCCTTGGGCGAGAATGAGGCTTACATCAGCGATTTGCTCGGCTGCGCGCTGGTGGATGTGGCTGGCGCGCAGCCGTTGGCTGTCGGCGAAATCGCGGACGTGGATAGAACGGCTGGGCCGGTGGCGCTGCTGGTGGTGCGCGGCGCGGCGGGCGAGGTCCTGGTTCCTTTTGCCAAAAGCTATCTGCGCAAGATCGATCTGGAAGCCAGGCGCGTCGAAATGGCCTTGCCCGAGGGGCTGGTGGCGCTGAATGCGCCCGCCGGCTTGAATTCCAAACAGCAATAGAGAAATTTCAGAATACATCCAGACCATTTGAGCGGTGTGCGCGGGCCTTCTTATTGAGAAAAATGCGTTTGTCCCCGGGACTTTTTCTTCTGCCGCAACAAGCAGAAAATCGCTTGCCGGGCCTCCCTGAAGGAAAAAAGCCGCTTGAGTTTATCAACTCGCATGACAGCAATTCTAAAAATGTTATAGTTCGTGCAGGGCCAATTGCAAGGGGTGGAATCTCGTAGAATGAAGCTGAGAGCCTTGCGCCGCAGCGATCCGGCGGCCTGGCCAGAGCCCGGACGCGGACTCTCTGTTAGAAGAAAGGTTCTGGAAGGGAACACATCATGGCAGTTGAAAATGCTCCAGCCCGCATCGGCAAGACCATCGTGATTCGCGGTGAAGTGAAGGGCAATGAGGACTTGATTGTGGATGGGCGCGTGGAGGGGACCGTGAACCTCCCGGAGAGCCGGTTGACCATTGGCCCTCTTGCAAATGTTGCCGCCGATCTCACCGCCAAAGATATTCTGATCCTGGGCCGGGTTCAGGGGAACCTGTTCGCCAGCGGCCGCATTGAGTTGCGCGCCGGCTGCGCAGTGGAAGGCGATATTCGCGCCCTCCGCCTGGCGGTGGAGGAGAATGCGGCCTTCCGGGGCAAAGTTGATCTGACGCAGGCCGTTTCCAAGGGAACGGATGGCTCAAGCGCGCAGCGGGTTGGCGGCATCGCGTGACAAGTGGCTGTGCGCCGGCGCGTCAATGTGCCGCGGGCAAGGGGATTTGAGGGTGTTTAGCCATTGGTTTGAAAAAAAACAGGGAAGCGATGCTCCCGCTGCTGGAACGGAATCGAGCCGAATCAGGCTGCCACGCCACTCGGGCGGGTGGGCACAACTGCGCCAGCGGCTCCAGACGGAGTCCGGCCTGCGCGTGCTTGACACGGGTTCGACCTCTCCGACCAACATCAACTACCTGACCGGCTTGGGGCAGAGCGTCTATCTGGCCGACGTGGTTCATGACGCCTGCACGGGAAACTGGCAGATCGGCACGGACGAGGATGGCAATCCGGTCTGGAATATCGAGGGTTTTCTGGAGCAGTCGCTGAAGTTTTCAGGCCGCATGTTCGACGTGGTTTTGTTATGGACCAGCCTTGACTATCTGCCCGAAGCCCTGGTGGCGCCCGTGGTGGAGCGGCTCTATGAGGCCACCAATCCGGGCGGACAGGTGCTGGCCTTCTTCCACACCCGGGACCAGGGCGAGGAGACGAGGCACTGCCGCTTCCACGTCACCCCCGGCGACGACGTCGAGATGCAGATGGCCGAGCAGTTTCCCATTCAGCGAGTCTTTACCAACCGCAGCATCAAGCAGTTATTCTCCGCCTGGTCCGATTACCGCCAGTTCCTGGCCAAGGACAGCGTTTCGGAGCTGCTCATCACGCGCTGACGGCCGGGGCATAAGGGGGCGTCACAGTGTCATTCAAGGGAACGCGCATTACGTGGCTGGGACATGCGACCGTGCTGGTCCAGACCGCCCAGGGCACAAACATCTTGATCGATCCATTTATCGCGCAGAATCCCAAATATCCGAAGAATTTTCGCCTTCCGGAGTCGATCCACTACATTCTCGCCACCCATGGCCACGGGGATCATATCTCCGATGTCGTCCCCGTGGCTGCCAGGCACAACTCGACGGTGGTGGCCGTCTTTGAGCTGGCGGACTATTTCGCGCGGCAGGGCGTGGCCCGGACCATCGGCATGGGCGCGGGCGGAACCGTGCAACTGGGCGATGTCGCGGCGACCATGGTGGCCGCCACGCACTCCTCCAGTGTGCAGGATGAGCAGGGAACGCATTATGCCGGAATTGCGGCTGGATTTGTGCTGACCGTGGCGGATGGACCGGTGCTCTACCATGCCGGTGACACCGCCGTTTTTGGGGACATGAAGCTGATTCACGATTTATACCGTCCGGAAGTGGCCATGCTGCCCATCGGAGGGCATTTCACCATGGGGCCAAAGGAGGCAGCGCTGGCCGTGCGCCTGCTGGAGCCGGAAATCGTTCTTCCGCTGCACTTCGGAACCTTTCCGCCGCTAACGGGAACGCCGGAGCAACTGGCCGCCTTGGTTGATGCCGGTGTGCAGGTGGCGCGCTGCCTGCCGGGCGAATCCATCTAGGTCGCTGACAGGATGAAGAAGTACCTTGAGTTCGTGGTTTCCCACATCTCAAAATCGAGATGTGGGGCACCCAGAGTTGGTGCAACTTTAAGCTGTCAGAGACCTCGTGTCATGACTGCTTCTTGGGGACCCCGGTCAAGAGGCCGGCTCTAGATTCATGTCACACGGTTTGAATTTGTACCAACAATGTAATGTTGGCAGCCACACAATGGGTGCCTCAGGTCCCGCTTTTGGGACCTGGGAAAGCATGGACTCAAGGTACGAAATCACGCTGTCAGGGACTTAGATATAGCGCATGGGCTTTTGCGGCGGCAGCTCGGGGGTGGGTGAGTCCGGCGCCGAGGGCAGCCGGGAAAGATTGTGGCCGCCAAGATGGATGCTCTTGGGAGTTTCCGCGGCGCGGTAGTTGCGCAGATCGCGCAGAATCTCCTCTTTTTCGCGGGCATACTGGCCAGCCAGATGGGTCAAGGCATACGTGATGATGTCGCTGTGGTGCAAATCCTGCATGGACGGGTCGCGCCGCATGTTCAGCCACAGCCGATGCACCAGTTGCACATCGTCAGGGCTCAGCGCGGGCGCGTGCGGCCCGATGAAGAAGACCTTGGTTTCGCCGGTATGGCTGATGACATAGAAGTTGAACTGGCGCTTGGGCTTGGGCAGCGCCTCCCAGGCTTGTCCGAGGTAGAAGGCCTGATCCTCGGCGGTCATTGAACTGGAGACTCCAGAGATCACCGAGTCCACCTCGAGCGAATTCGCGCCCTGCGCCAGCGCGGCGAAGACGTCTCCGGCGGGAACCACCAGCAGCGATACCTTTTTGCCGAAGCTCTCAGCCACGGCGACCGCCTTGGTGAAGACCATCTGCTCGTGTTCGCTGAAACTCTGCTGCTCGGCGCTGAGGTATTCCGGTCCGCCCGCGCCCATCATGCGCACGCTGAGGACGACCACGTCCTGCTCCTCGGTTTTGGTGTGGGCCAGTGTCCACTTGAGCGCCAATGGATTGGCGGCGTCGCGCATGGTCACCATTACGCCGCCGGGGCGGATGGCCACCGACTCGCGGCTGATCGTGTCCTGGTGCTCCAGTTGGAACTGATCCTTCATCTGCCGCGCGGTGGCGGCGTGCTTGCGCAGGTTACTGCGCTCGGAGACGGAAAAGACGATGAAGAAGGCCGCCGCGAAGGTGATGCCGCTCACTGTGGCTATCGACTTGGTGAACAGGTTGACGATGGCGGTTGAGAGCAGCACCATGAAGACCGAAAGCAACCCAATAGGAATTTCGAATTTGCCGATGCGCAGATTGGGCGGAACTTTCCAGCCGCGTTCGCCCTTGTACTTCCAGCGCAGCACCAGCATGGCCAGGCTGTTGAAGGTGAATGACCAGATGACGCCGAAGGCATAAGCCTCGCCCAGGATGATTACGTTGCCCTGGCTGATGATGATCGTGAACATCTGGAAGATAAAGACCATGTTGATGATGCGGCTGCTGGTGCCGTACTTGGCGTGGGGCTTGCGGAACCAGTCGGTCAGCACGCCGTCCTCGGCCACGCGCATCAGCACGCCGGTCGAGCCGATCATCGAGGTGTTGATGGCGCCCGACAGAATCAGAAAGCCGACCAGAACCACGAAGATGCGGAAGGCTATCCGCCAGAACATTGGGCCAACCATGTACATGGCCAGGCCGGCGATCAGGTTGTCCTGGTAGATGTGGGTGCGTTCCCAAGTGGGAATCAGAATGGAGGCCAACAGCGTGGCGCCGCCGGTGAAGACCAGACTGTAAATGGCAATGACCAGCGCCGCCCGCTTCAGGTTCTTGAGCTTGGGGTGCTCGATCTCGCGATTGACCTGGGCCAGGCTCTCCTCGCCGCTCATGGCCAGAATGGAGTGGCCGAAGGCCATCAGAATGCCAAACAGGCCGAACAGCGGCATCAGCTTTGTCCCGCTGAGAAAGCCCAAGGCATCCTTGCTGAACTTGAGGTGGGAAGGCGTGGGCGGAGGAGGCAGATGAGCGCCCGGCGTCATGAAGACGGAATAACCGCCCCAGGCCAGCAGGACCACCACCATAACGGTGGTGATTTTCATGACATTCAGAGCCTTGCCGCTGGACTCCTCAATGCCCTTGATATTCTCCCACCAGTAATAGATGGTGACGAGGGCCGCAAACAACGCGGCGGTGTGATTCATATTGAACTGGAAGGGATTGTTTCGCGCGTCCATCAGCGCTGGAGGAAGCCAATGGCTCTGGGCGGCAGTCATCAGCAGTTCGTTCATCAAACCTGTAATGTATTGCCCGGCTGAAACGCCGGATATGGGGCCAGTTAAAACGTAATCGAACATCAGCGCGGAAACGCTGATTTTGGCGAAGGTGCCTCCGAGGGCCTCCTTCACCACACGGTAAACGCCGCCGCGGGTGTACATCGAACAGCTTTCAACGTAGACCGAGCGCACCGCGAAGCTGAACAGCATGATGCCGAGGATGAACCACGGCGCGGAATCGCCTATCATCTGCTCGGCGATGCCCCCGGCATAGAAGGCCGAGGAACCCAGATCGTTGAGAACAATGGCCGCCGCGCGCCAAAAAGAAATGAACGTGAGCATCACGGAGGATGCCACGATTAGCCGGACGCGGTCGGAAGAAGGGGCTACTGTGGTTCGGTTAGATGCCATCGCTATTGTGCCGGTGCGACTGCCGGCTCTCTCGAATTATAGGAACAGAAATCATCACCCGCCCTGCATGAGTTTATTTCTGAATCATGGTGGAGTCAATAAAAATAACCGGCTGGCAACGGATTGGATCGTCAGGAGTTCTGGTGAGCCGCTTCGTCCTTGTCGTCCTTGCCGAATAGCTCCTTGCCATCCTCAATGAAACTGATGATGACAACCACGGCAGATCCCGTGAGTCCGAGAAAGAACGTCACTTCCAGCGCTCGCATTGCAAAAACAGCCAGTGACAACATATATAAATTGTAAACTGTTTGCACCTTTTTCAGCGTGTTTTCATTGCGTTTCCCCGCTGGCGGCGTTTTCTGAACCTAAAATTGTATGCCGGGGACCCCGGAGAGGAAAAAACCTCTCGATCAGAGCTTTCTGCCGCCCTTTTCATAAGTGAGACTGCTCCAGCGGCCAATATGCGATACTCGAAAAGGCATGTATAAACGGATTGTTCTCAAACTTTCGGGTGAAGCGCTGGCCGGCGCGCGCGGCTTCGGCCTGGATGCCGATAAGATTGCCGGAATCACCGGCGAAATCGCGGATGTTCATGCGTTGGGCGTCGAGATTGGCATTGTCGTTGGCGGTGGCAACTTTTTCCGCGGCATGGCCCAGCAGGCCAAGGCGATGGACCGCGTAAGCGCCGACAACATGGGCATGCTTTCGACGGTCATCAACGCCATTGCGCTGCAAGACGCCCTCGAACACCACAGTGTGCAGTGCCGCGTGATGAGCGCGGTTTCCATGGATCAGTTGGCCGAGCCTTATATTCGCCGCCGCGCCCAGCGTCATCTGGAAAAAGGCCGCGTGGTGATTTTCGCGGCGGGCACCGGCAATCCGTACTTCTCCACCGATACGGCCGCCAGCCTGCGCGCCATGGAGATCAAGGCCGAGGTACTGCTGAAGGGCACCAAGGTGGATGGCATCTACAATGCCGACCCCGTACTGGTGAAGGATGCGGTCAAGTACGACCAGATCACCTATATGGACATTCTGAACAAGGGGCTGAAGGTGATGGATCTAACCTCCGTCAGCATGTGCAAGGATAACAATCTGCCCATGATCGTTTTCAACATGAACCAGCCGGGGAACATACGGCGGGTGGTTCTGGGCGAAAAGGTCGGATCGCTGGTAACGGCGTAACTACAGCTAACTGTTTGTAGTTGCCAGTTTGCGCCGCACAGAGTAGCGTTTCGCGAAGGGCCTTGCCAGCCGTCCGTTGATGTTCGCTTAACCAGGAACTGCCAGGGGCCTCTGATTAATTTCTTGTTCCACACCGGGTATTCCCTTAAGGGCTGAAGCCCACGTTGATTTGCTCGCATTTCCGGCACGACTAAAGTCGTGCCCTTTCAAAACATCAACTTTTTCAAAGGTCTTTTTGCTGTTCACTGTCCACTGTTAGCTGTCTGCTGTCTGCTGTCTGCTGCTTTTTATGCCCGGAAGAGCCTCAAAACCCGTGGAAATCCGCAGGCCATCACGGCTGAACGCGCTGACGGGATTGCGCTGCTTTGCGGCTGTGAACATCGTCCTTTTCCATTTTTCCAACCCCAACTGGTTTGATTTCCGGTACGATTTCCGCGTACCTGTTTTCAGCGCGCCAACTCTTCACTTCAAACTTCTTTTGGCGCCCGTGGTTAACGCCGGCTATGTGGCGGTGAGCTACTTTATTCTGCTTTCCGGCTATGTGCTCGCCTATAACTACAACGCCAAGGCGCGGGCCGGGCAGTTGGATAAAAAACGTTTCTGGAAGGCGCGGTTTTCGCGCATCTACCCCATTTACCTGTTGAGTTTGCTGCTGGCCTGGGGGGAGTTGCCCAGGGAATACGCCAGCCATTCGCACGGCATGTTCTGGGCGGGCGTGGTGCTGACGCCGCTGCTCCTGCAGGGCTGGATTCCGGCCATTGCCACCTTCCTGAACACGCCGGCCTGGACCATGTCGGCCGAGGCTTTCTACTACTTTCTCTTCCCCTGGATCGCGGCCTGGAAAGAAACCAAGCGGCTGAGCGCGCTGCTGTGGAAGATGGCCGGGATATGGATTCTGGGCATGGTTCCCGGCGCGCTCTATATGGTTTTCAGCCCGGATGGGATTTCCAACCCCAGCCGCTGGAGTTACGGCCCTTGGCTGTGGGCGCTTAAATACACCCCCTACGCGCACATTTTCAGCTTTATTTTTGGCGTGATGCTGGCCGACCTGAACGGGATGATTGCGCACGACAGCCGTTTGCGCCTATGGCTGGGCCTGGGCGGTTTTGCCGGCATCTACGGTCTGCTGACGCTGGGGCAGTTGGTGCCCTACGCCATCATTCACGACGGTCTGCTGATGCCGCTGTTCGCCTGCATCGTGCTGGGCCTCTCCGGAGAAAACCTGCTGGCCCGCGTGATTGGCTGCCGTCCGCTGGTCTTTATTGGCATGAGCAGCTACAGCCTCTATCTGCTGCACTTCAACATGTGGAACCTGCTTCACAAGAGCCATGTGCTGGTGTGGCTGGGCCTGATGCGCTTTGACCCCTGGATCAGCTATGTGCTGCTGATTGGAATGGCGCTGGTGGCTCTCTACACCATTGAGAAACCGGCGCAGCGCCAACTGCGCAAGTGGATGAGCGCCAATACCTAGTCCCTGACCGGAAGAAAAAGTTTCACTGAGTTTGTGGTTTCCCACATCTCAAAATCGAGATGTGGGGCACCCAGCGATGGTGCAAAATCATGCGGTCAGAGAGCTAAAGCATTTCTCTTTTAGGTATAGAGTTCGGGTGCCCCACCCTCGCCGCGTCTTTGTTTTTGCGGCTAGGGTGGGATTCCTCTACACCATCAGGAGAAATGCTCTAGTTTCCCAGCAAATCATCGATTTTCTGCCGCAGTGCGGTAACTTCCTGCCGCAGCTCCGCCGCCGTTGTTTCCAACTGCGCGATGCGCTCTTCGTGGCTCGCGATCACGCCCGCCGCCGGAGCGGCCTCGCGCCGCGCGGAAGCGGGTTCAGCCACAAAAGCGGCCGCGACCTGCTCCAACGGTCCCAAGAGCAGATGCGTGTAGCGCGACTCCTTGGTCCCGGCCTGCCGCGGCAGGACGGCGGCCAGCGGCGGCTCGCGCTCCATCAGCTTTTGCAGCGCGGCCAGCACCTCACCAATTTCGTCGAAGTGGTGCAGCCGCTCCGTCCGCCCGCGCAGCTCACCGGGAGTCTGCGGCCCGCGCAGAAGCAGCGCGCAGACCAGCGCCGTTTCCGCGCGGCTGAAGTTGAAAATCTCATCCAACCAGTGCTCGTACTTGGTCACGCGCCCGTCCGCCGAGCGCGCCCGTCCGGCCAGTTGCAGCTCTTCCAGACGGTGCAGCGCCAGGCGCACCGCCTCCTCATCCAGATTCATTACCGGCTCGCGGTTGGAGCGCTGGTTGCAGGCGTTGACGAGTGCGTTCAGTGAAAGCGGGTAGTACTCCGGCGTGGTTGCTTCTTTTTCCATCAGAGCGCCCAGAACGCGGGCTTCGGCGGCGGATAGCACAATGGGTTCGGTCAGCGGCATACCTCTATTCTGCCATTTTCCGCTTCCGCTGTTCCGTCCAAAATCAGACAAGGAAAAGCCCCGCTCAAATCAAGCTTGAACGGGGCTTTTCTTGTGCAGTGAAGCTTTTCTAGCGCTTACCGCCGGCCCTGGATGGTCTTGGGTCCGCCTTTTTTGGCGGCGCGTTTGGCGGCGTGGGCGAACATCTCCTTACCCATCTTGGACTGGTTGATGCCAATCTGGATGACCAGGTTGATGATATTGCCGACGCCCCAGTAGAGAGCCAGCCCAGAGGCGAGGTGCCACAGCATGAAGCCGAAGATAACCGGCATCATCACAGCCATCATGCGGCGCTGGTTGGGGTCCATGCCCGGCGCGGGCGTGATGTACTGCATCAGGAACATGCTGATGATGATGAGAATGGGCAGGATGTGCAGCATGTCCGGCGAGGAGAGGTCAGTGAGCCAGTACCACTGGGCCTGGCGCAACTCAACCGTATTCTGCAGCACGCGATAGTAGGCGAAGAAGAGCGGCATCTGCAGTAGCATCGGTAGACAGCCGCCATACATGTTCACGCCCTCCGTCTTGTAGAGCGCCATCATCTCGGTGTTCATCTCGGCCCGCTTGGGATCGGTTGCCTTGAGATTGGCGTAGCGCTTCTTGATGACATCCACCTTGGGCTGGATGCGCATCATTTTTACCTGGGACTTGGTCGTCCAGATTCGCGTGGGCAAAAGAGCCAGATTGAAGAGGACGGTAAACAGGACAATGGCCCAGCCCCAGTTGCTGATGCCGTGCACATAGAAGAAGCGCAGGCAGAGGTAAAGCGGCTTGGCGATGATGGTGAGCCAGCCATACTGGATGAGCGGCTCGAGCGATGGGCCTTCGGGTTTGCCGTCGGAATCGGTGGCGCGGATGCTCTTGAGCAGGTCCAGCCGCTTGGGACCGGCATAGAGGCGCAGACGGGTCGTGCCGCTGGTGTCGCCCACGGCCAGGCCCAGCACGTCGGCCGGCCGCTTCTGGCTGCCGGGGTCGTTCGGATCGCTGGCCGCTTCGACCGAGTTGTGCAGCGTGACCACGGTGGTACGCGAGGGCGCGTCGGGCAGGAAGGCCGCGGCAAAGTACAGGTCCATCACGGAGGCGTAGTCGTAAGGCTGATCGAGCGTGGCGCCATCGCTGACCTTTTTGCCGTTCGTCGAGTCGTCCTTGCCATTCAAGGACCAAGCGTACTTGCCGTAGGAGAAGTCCAGGGCGCTGGCCTGATCGCCCAGTCCGCCGGGCCAGGCCAGAAGGGCTCGCACCGGAGCGCCGTTGCGCCGGACCTGAAGTTCGGCCGTCACCACGTAGCTCTCGTCGAAGCTGAACTTCTTCACCACGTCAAGGCCGTTGGCGGCATAGTGGAAGGTCACCGCGCAGGGCGGCTGAAGCGCGCCGGTCGACGCATTGGCGCCGGAAACCGTGACCTGATAGAGAGCCTGATTCAACTGTTTGGTCAGTTCCGGCTCGTATGTGTACACACTGAGCGGCAGACCGAAGGCCGCTGCCTTGGCGTTGATCAGATCAAGCGGATGGCCGCCTGGGTCGGGATGGTCCTTGTACTGCGGGCCATTCAGAATCCAGTGTTCCACCTGTGCGCCCTGGTTGGTGAGAACAATTTTGTAGTTCTTGTTCTCGACCGTTGTCTCCGTGATTGTCGAGGCGGCAATGGACGGAGTGGCAGCCGGAGCCTGTCCGGCAGCGGCCTGAGGTTGCGCTGGCTGGCCTGAAACAGCGGGCTGGGCCGCGGCTGGTTGCGGCGCGGCCTGCTGCGCGGTCTGCGCCGCGGGCGCTGGCTTTACCGGCGGCTTGGGCTTAACAAAATACTGAAAGCCAAGAAGAATGATGAGGGCGAAAATACTCATCGACACCAGGCCGTGCATGTCTCCGCCGCTGCCGCCGCTTTTGCCGCCCGGTCCTGCAAGATTGGGATTACGAAATTCTGCCAATGGATAACTTCCTGTTCGTGAATGGGACGCGCCGTCAGGCCGCCGCTCTTCTTATTATCTTATGGTAACGGTTCGCGGGGAAAACGGTGTGAAATCGCTCGCGGCGGCACAGGGTCCAGGCCGCCGCGGGCGAAAGGGTTGCACCGGAGCAGCCGCCACAGCGCCAGCGCCACGCCGCGCAGGGGGCCGTGAATGGCGATGGCCGTGGAGGCATACTCCGAGCAGGTGGGCACATAACGGCAGCCGCCGGGCTGAAGCGAATGAATCGCCGGAGAAAGCCAGCGGCGATAAAAAACCAGCAGGCCGAGCAGAATGCGGGTCAATACCGGCGGCGCGGCCTGTTCTGTTTCCGGCTGATTCGCCGGGCGTTGTACTGACGCGTATGCGGCGCGGGTCATGAAGTTTTCCCTGCCGCCCGCAACGGCCTGGGGGGCGGCAGGCGCGCCGCATCGGTCTGGGACTGATGCAGAATACGCACGACCTCCGCTTCAATTTTCTTGAAATCAAGGGTGAGAACCGTGCGGCGCGGATGAAGAATCAGATCGCAGCCCGGCGGCAACAGTTCCACATGGCGGCGCAAGGCCTCTCTCATGCGGCGCTTGATGCGGTTGCGCTCATGCGCCTTGCCCAGCACCTTGCCGACGGTCAGGCCGACGCGCGGGCCGGTTACGGACTTGATTGCAACTGTTTGCGGAGCCAGGAACCAGCTCATCGACGCGGATTGGCGCTTGCGGCTGGCCGCGTAAGCGCGCTGATAGTCGGCGTGCTTTCTGAGGCGCGCGCCTTGCAGCGAACGCCCGGAAGAAAAGCGCTGATCAGACGGGGAAGCTATGTCCATGGCAATGCCGCGGGAAGGGAACTGGTCCTGAACGGAGCCGGTCTCGAACCAACTCCGGCGCCCGCCATCAGCAAGAGAAAAAAAGATAAGCAATACGGCGGGCGGCTTTCGATGACTGCAATCCTGAAAGCGCTTTAGGCTACTGACAACATAAATTCCAGCTTGTGTTTTCCAAGGGGCCAAACAGCTCCCAAAATCGAGACCTGTGCCGCTCCATCGCTGGTACAAACCAAAACTGTCAGAGGATTAGTCGCGGAAGCCCGCGCTGACGGCCACGCGCTTCCGGCCAATGGCGCGGCGGCGGCTAAGAATGGCGGCGCCGGCCTTGGTCTTCATGCGTGTGCGAAAGCCGTGGATTTTCACACGTTTGCGGCGGTTGGGTTGAAATGTGCGCTTGGGCATGAAAACTCACTCCTGTTTCTTAAAGAAAATCGGTGCCTTGACGGCAATAACTAAGTGTATCGCAGATTGCGCGAGGAATCCAGCGGGAGGCGGATTTGCTTTCGCCGAAGAGCGACCGCGGCGGGCTTCCAAATGCAAAAATACCGTCTGTCAGCACGGCTCCGGCAGGCTTTCCTGTGACATTTCTGTAACCTTCGCGGCGGGTTTCACCATCAATGGTGCAACTCGTTCCTGCCAACGAAAAGTTGTGTGAATGGGGGATTGCAACGCCACCAAAATGTGCTACTCTTGGGACCGTTCTAAGAAAGTTTCCCAGCGCCTCACTGAACCGGTTTCATCCCAGACCCCAAGGTCAATTCCAGGGGGTCGTCCAGTGGTAATCAAGATGTCGGTAAGAGCAGTCGGACGGAAAGCTTACAGCTTTGCGCCGCCGCGATTTTCTTGCCAAAACTGGAGGAATAAACCCTGCCGGCAGTGAACAGATGGCGCAGGCAAGGATCTGCACGATGGCATTTGCAACATCGCCGGCAACGGCTCTCAACCCCTGGCTCCAGATTCTCTCGGCTTTAGAGAAGAAGGTGATTCGCCAGTCTTTCGAGTCATGGTTCAAACCCACTCGCTACAGCCATGTGGCCGGCCGCACGCTCTATGTGCGCGTGCCCTCGCCTGAATTTCAGCAGCTTGGCGACAGGTATGGCGACTTGATTCAGGAGGCCATCGAACAGCAGGAACTGGAGCTGGACGACGTCTGTTTCGTGACCGCCGAGGAGGATCCGTCGATTCCGCCCAAGCGCAAGGACGGCGGCTTTGGCCCGGTGGCCGCTCATGCGTCCTCCGCGCCCGTTCCGCCGCGCACGCCCGAGCAGGCGCGCTTTGACTGGTCCAGCGCGGAGCAGCTCAACCCGCGCTACACCTTCGATGCGTTCGTGATCGGCAACGGCAACCAGTTTGCCCGCGCCGCCTCTCTGGCTGTGGCCGAGCGGCCCTCCCGCGCTTACAATCCGCTGTTTCTCTATGGCGGTGTGGGCATGGGCAAGACCCATCTGATGCACGCCATCGGCCACGAAGTGAAGCGCCGCCAGCCTTCGGCCAGCATCTGCTACGCCTCGGCTGAAAAATTCACGAATGAGATGATTACCTCGCTGCGCAACGACCGCATGACCAGCTTCCGCGACCGCTTCCGCACCGTGGATGTGCTCTTGATCGACGACATCCAGTTCATTGCCCAGAAGGAGCGCACTCAGGAGGAGTTCTTCCATACCTTCAACGCGCTGCATGAAAGCATGAAGCAGATCGTGATCGCCTCAGACCGTCCGCCGAAGGAACTGGCGGAGATTGAGGACCGTCTGCGCTCGCGCTTTGAGTGGGGCCTGATCGCCGACATTCAGCCGCCCGACCTGGAAACCAAGGTCGCCATTCTGCAGAAGAAGGCCGAAAGCGAGCAGGTGCAGTTGCCCACGGATGTGGCTCTGTTCGTCGCCTCCAACATACGCACCAATGTGCGCGAGCTGGAAGGCGCGCTGGTGCGGCTGATTGCCTGGTGCCAGCTCAATCGCATGGAAATCACGCTGCCCGCGGCCCAGCAGTGCCTCAAGAATTTCATTGATCTGGAGGTGCGCAAGGTCACCATCGAGGCCATTCAGCGCGCCGTGGCGGAGAACTTCGGCATGAGGGTCGCCGACCTGAAGCAGAAGAACAACTCGCGCAATGTGGTGGTGCCGCGGCAGATTGCCATGTATCTGGCCAAGCAGATGACCGAGGCCAGCTTGCCGGAGATCGGCCGCCAGTTCGGCGGCAAGCACCATACCACGGTGATGCACTCAATCGCCAAGATCGACGAGCTGCGCCGCACCGACAAGGACCTGCACAGCACGCTGAACAAGCTTCAGGAGCAGCTAAACGCGTAGCCACCTGCAAAATAGGGTGCCCCACCTTCGGCGCGTTTTTTGCGCCTAGAGCATTTTCACAGTTAGTGTGATGTCATGGGTGCCCCACCCTCGCCACGTTTTTGTTCTTGTGGCTAGGGTGGGATAGCACGATTCCTGCATTACAGAAACTGTGAAAATGCTCTAAGGTGGGATAGCTATAGCTTTTTATTGTTCCTTACAGAAAGCGAGACCCGGCCGCGTCTGCGATTACAGGCCTGAAAATCCGGACCTGGGGCGCCCGGTCGTATTCATGAGAATTCAGGCCACCGTGATTCGTCCCTGAAGGACTCTTTCGCGGCAGGATGGTGGACTTTTTTGCATCGAGGTCTCTGACCGCTTGATTTTGTACCATCGCTGGGTGCCCCACATCTCGATTTTGAGATGTGGGAAAGCACGAACTCAATGGAACTTCTTTATCCGGTCAGAGACCTAAAGCATTTCTCCTTTAGGTATAGAGTTCGGGTGCCCTACCCTCGCCGCGTATTTGTTTTTGCGGCTAGGGCAAATTCAGAATTAGTGTAGGGGAAGTTGATGCGGCAATCGCCGTTTTCCTCAAGAAAACGGCATCTGCGCACTATTTCTGACTGCACAGTATT
>Ga0224525_1000110_pt1 | contig 42851 bp, 38 predicted proteins | sample CFST100metaG_FD_179874 | JGI IMG/M metagenome (GOLD analysis project Ga0224525, IMG submission 179874) | Peat soil microbial communities from Stordalen Mire, Sweden - C.F.S.T100 | ecosystem: Environmental > Terrestrial > Soil > Wetlands > Peat | place: Sweden: Norrbotten County, Stordalen Mire...
GCATTATAATTAGCAATATCTTCATTACCGCGCAGCCGCCAATACGCATAAACGGCATTGAAGAACTGGATTAAAACGCTTGCAAAAAACACTCCGTGGAAACCGAATTTCAAAATTATGAGTCCCCCGATCGCTGGCGCAATAGCAGTCGCATAATCCGGCATCGAGTAGAACCAGCCGAAACTTTTTGTCTGACTCTTTGTCTTGCTGTTCATCAGAATGAATCGGAGTGACACCAGCCAGGCCGCCGCCGAAATTCCGAGTATGATCTGTGCCGTATAAAAAACAAAAATGTTCTGACTCATGAGCATCAGAAGCGCAAAAACTCCGTATCCAAAAACTCCCAGCGCCGCAGTTTTGGCGGGATTGATCTTGTGTATATAAAAATTGATCACGAAACATGAAATGGAAATTATGAAATAGGTCAAAAAATAAATATTGCCGACGTTCAGCACAGAGACTCCGACCGATATGAGATACAGCGGATAATAAAGCGAAAACAGTTTGTATCCGAACATCAGAAGAAAATGAACCAAAGAAACATCAAAAGTAGTCTTCTCCAATTCAGGTACCTTCAGCAAAGCCGCACCACTACCACCCATCATTTTTAGCATTTTGGTTTTATGAGATTATTATATAAACCTTCCTTTTTGTCATTCCGGCCTCCGAGCCGGAATCTTCGTTATAATACCACTAAACTTAAAATCCTAAAAATGCTTCTTACTACATTGCATTTAGCATTTAATAAAACATGTGAGTAATATAAAGAGGATTCCGGGTCAAGCCCGGAATGACAAAATATAGTGAAATATTACAAAAAGGAATCGCTACACTCGCAATGACAAGTAACATCAGACATTTTAGCTAAATATACCACATTTTAGACAAAAAAATAAGAGACAACAATTCATTTGCTTTTTGCAAAATCACTGTTGCCCCAAAATATTAGATCAGTTTAAATTTTTATTTGATAATACGTTTCAAGCAATAAAGGCGTTTCCATAAATGGAGGTGCCTCTACGGTCCCTACATCTACTCCAAAGGGAGTAATAGAGAATATTTCTTCTTGAGAACTTCCGTATGCAGCCAATACAACCACTTCTTGTGTACAATTTATTGAGACTATAGGTGATATAATAGTACTGCAATGGTTTTTAGATTTTTCTATATTTATGTTTATACGCGCATTATGAGTTAATTCTGTAAGTTGCGCAAGACGATCTTCTGCTCCTTTCCTAGAACTGATGAAATTCGAATTCTCTGAATCGCGAGACAATTGCAAATCCCAAAGCGTTAAGGATTCAGTAGCCGCAGGAATAGCCGCTTGAGGTCCGAATAATTTTTCCATTATTTGTGACACCCAGAAATTTGCACTTGCACGGTGATGAATATTTTCCGTACCTATACCATAAAGTTCAATGGCACTGCGCATAAATCCGAGAGCTAGCATCAAATCCTCTTTACCTTCGCCCTTGGCTAAAAGCCACCGCGCAGTGTTATTCATTAAATTGGCCGTATTGATTCTATCAACAATATCGCCAACCCACTGGTATGCTAATGCCAACACTTCTTCTTTTGACGTGGTATCCTTTGGATTCCTGAGCCCGATCATCCTTGAATTTGCCTTTCCGGGAGAATCAGGAAGTTTTTCAAGATAAATTTTAGCCTTTTCAGTATTTCCTAAGTAATTTGCCATTGCCGCAAGGCACCTAATTCCCCTTTCTGTATTTATTGCTTTAAGAGCTTCTTCTTCTGACTTCTTGAATTCTTTCTGTCTGTAGAATGCCCATGCTTCAAAAGCATGCATCTCTTCAATCTGTTCTTGAGAAAGTGATTCGGTTTTTAATATACAACCAGCCTCTTCGATAACTTTCGCCGTCTCCCCTTGATTAAGAAGACTATCCAGCTTTTTTACTAAATAAACAAAATTTATTTCATCCAATCTATAAGCCTCCTTTATTCAAAAACCTTAGTTTTGCTATTGTCACTGTCTTTAAGTATCTGTTCATCGGTTTTGGTTGATGCTCCACATATCCTTCGGATATCAAGATCTCCGTAATATTCATTGTTATAAGCTATAGCTGACACTTACTTTTACGAGTTTTTATTTCTGTTTTTAGCTCTATCAGCTATATAAGTCCGCAAATTTTGCGGACTTATACGGCCGACAAAGCTTTTGTCTTTATTGTTAAAGAACACTAAATTATACACCTTTTAAGAAACAATGTCAACAACAACTACCGGACATGATACCGGCCTTTGACACGAATATCTCAGGTGCTATAATAGAATGGCATTAAAAATACCCCCTAAATAAAAATCAAAATCCCTATAAGGAGATATTAAAGTGTCTGATGTATGTATCCCCCCAGAAAATTTGAATTTAGACGGTAGAAGACGTGAAGAAACCCCCGATCCAAGATTTAAAGAACTTCGAGAGCTATTAGATGAAACGGAAAATAGTAGTTTTGAAGAAGTTACAGAAACCATAGAAGAATTGATGGATTTCTTAGAAATCATCGATGTTTTTGAGGCGCTAAAACTGCAAGATGTCATATGCGCTAGAAGATTCATGATACTCAAAGAACAGTATGACGTTAATAGAACAATTGAAAAAGTGTGCGATATAATGGAACGTGGATGTGTAAAGTATAAGTGCCTGACAGAGGAAGAAGTTAAGCAGTTTGTCACAGAAAACTCGAATAGAGAAGTTGTTTTGTTGTCTGAAGAGCAGACATTGATAACGCTCAAAAAATATTATCAGACTCTCCTTAAATATTTTAAAGAAACAAAAAGAATAGGACTAGGCCTTCCCGATAATGCCTCAATGAGAACGGCCGGTGTGCTTTTATCATTAAAAGTTCATCTGGAAAGAATGGGCATGGAAATTGCATAAAAATTAAATAATTTCCAATATATAATTTAAAACTGCCAATCCAAAAAAGGAAAGGCAGTTTTTCTTGCACTAAATATTTGCAGAATCCGCACGTTTGAGAAAATATTTCTTATTTTCTGCGACAAAACCTACTTTTTGTCATTCTGAGGTAATCCGAAGAATCCCTTCATGACATTGAGTCTTATCCAACATCACATATTTCTATTGTATGAGAGGGATTCATCCGCAGAGCGTGGCAATCCCAACGCCATATATAAATATTATGTAAAGTATAGCGAATTATAGTAACGGGATTCCGGATATTTGCTGCGCAAATTCCGGAATGACAGTATTAGAAAGAATGCGAGTAAATTTAAAATCCTACATATTCAATCTCTTCATTAAGCTGGATGTCGAACTTCACGCGGACTTTCTGTTTGATTAGACTTATCAGTATTATTACGTCTTCCGCGGTTGCATCGCCGACATTCACGATGAAATTCGCATGTTTTTCCGAAACCATCGATCCGCCGATCTTTTTGCCTTTGAGTCCGACATGTTCGATGAGCCAGCCGGCAGGAATAGTGTTGTTCTTGAAGGTATCTTTTACAATCGGACATTTCTCAAAAAGCCTATTCATTTCCGCATCGGAGAGAACTGGATTCTTGAAGATGCTTCCCGCATTCGGATATTCAAGCGGTTGTTTTTCTCGGCGATTTTTCATGTTTTCCTCAATCGTTCTCTGCAGTTCGCTTGCGTCGCCTTTTTGAAGAGTAAGCGTGGCGCCCAGAATCACAGAATTTTTCTTTTCCTTGAAAACGCTTTCTCTATACGAAAATTCGCATTCGTCTTTCAATATCTCCCGCATTTCATAACTTTCAAGATATTTTTCTTTTTCGTTAATTTTCATCTCGATAGCTTTCACGGATTTTATCGATTCGCTCATATCTTTTCCATGTGCGCCGGCATTATTACAAACGGCTCCACCCAAAGTTGCCGGAATTCCCGCCGCCCACTCGAGTCCGCTTATGCCGTCTTTTGCAATATCCAAAATGAATTTTGTAAGGTAGACTCCGCAGCCCAGCTTTGCCTCGAATCCGTTTTCGACTTCTTTAATTTCAATCTCCTGATCATCAATCTTCAAAACGAGTCCGTCAAAACCTTTATCTGAAATAAGCAAATTACTTCCTTTGCCGATCACAAAAATTTTTGATTTATTTTCTATGGCAAAATCCAAAGCAATTTTAACTTCTTCCTCCGTTTTCGCAACACAAAGATATTTAGCATTTCCACCGATTTTGAAAGTAGAATAATCCTTCAACAAAACATTCTCTTTTACATCCTCCGGCAAATTTTGCATCTTGATATTTTAAAAAATAAGTTCGTATGCTTTTATTTTAGGCCATTTTGTCGATGTTGTCATTATAATCACATGCGCTCGTATTGATTCCCCTCTTGAGAGGGGTGGCGCAAAACAGCGTCAGCTGTTTGTGTGCGGGGTGTGTTAAAAACTGTCGATATGAATTGTAACGTTCGCTACACACCCCTCGCCGTGTATAGCTTCGCTATAACACAAGCTCTTACCCCTCTCAAGAGGGGAATCAATACACGTTTTCCAATAATAAACATACAAAATATAAAAAGGACGCAAAACCCTGCGCCCCCTGCAAACACCCTATCCCCGTTTATCCCGCGCCAGCGATTGCAAAGTATAAAGCTTGTAATATACCCCTTTCTTTTTCAAAAGCTGCTCGTGCGTTCCTTCCTCCACGATCTGCCCTTTGTCCAAAACCACAATCCGATCCGCATGAGTGATCGTACTTAGTCTGTGAGCAATTACGAAAGTGGTCCGGTCTTTCATAAGCCTCTGCATCGCCTCTTGCACCAACATTTCAGATTTCGAATCAAGAGAAGAAGTCGCTTCGTCCAAAATGAGTATCTTGGGATTCTTGAGGATTGCGCGCGCAATTGCGACCCTTTGTTTCTGCCCGCCCGAAAGCTGGACTCCGCGCTCGCCCACCTGTTCATCCAGGCCATGAGAAAAATTCTTGATAAAATCTTCGACATGAGCTGCCTTGATAGCGTTTTCGATTTCCTCCGGCGTCGCGTCCGGTTTTCCATAAATCAGATTATTGCGCACCGTATCATTGAACATGCTGACGTCCTGCGGAACTATCCCGATATTCTGGCGAAGGCTTCGCAAAGTGACTTTCTGGATATCGATATCGTCAAGAAGTATTTTTCCCGAAGTCGGAATTATATATCTCGAAACAAGATCCATAAGCGTAGACTTTCCCACGCCGCTCTCGCCCACCAGCGCAATCATTTCACCGGCATTCACTTTCAGATTTATATTTTTCAAAACTTCGCGTGTCTCGTTATAGGCAAAAGAAATTTTTTGGAATTCCACTTTGCCTCTAACGTTCACCAGATCAATCTTTCCTTCCGCTCCATAATCTTCCATTTCCTCTTCAAGGAGAGAATAACCGCGCCTGATAGTTGCCATCCAACGGCGATAATGACCGATATTGCCTCCAATTTTTTGCATAGGCCCTTTTATCAGCCCTAAATATCCGATAAAAGCGACTAATTGTCCGATACCTACCATTCTCCATTGAAAAAACATAATCATCGTCAGGACAGAAAAAAGAATCAGAAGGGAAACGATATTGTCTTGGATCATCCATGCCCTTCCGGCTAATTTCCAGAATTTTTGAAAATGCAACGAGGTTTCTTTATGCAAAATATCCGAGATTTTCATGTTTTCATATTTTTCTCCCGAATTCGCTTTGACCAGTTTGATATTGGAAACGGAATCATTCATGGCGCCATATACTTCTTCGTATGACTTATTGCCCGCAGATACGCATTCGCTAATAGGCGCGGAATATTTTATTGCAACAAAAAGATATAAAAAGATACCCGCTGACATTATAAGAAAAATGGCCCAATGAATATAAAAACCAATCAAAAATAGAGCGATCAACATCATTAAAATATCGCCACCAAACCAAAAAACGATGCTTTCCAGAAGCATTTCCAATGAATCACCGGCATTGATATAGCGGGATGCGAGTTTTCCGCTTTTGTTTTTATTATGATAAGACAATTTTAGATTTATGGAATGTTCGTTCAAAAGCAGCAAAAAATCGTTGAAGCATTTCAAAGAAACTTCGCCGCCACGGACGAGACTGTAACGAGTCGTCCACTCATAGATGCAAGAAAAGACAAACCATAAGAGAAGCCATTCAAAAATGACCGGAGTCACACCTTCAGAAAGGATCAAAGACACCATTCTGCCCTGTATATAAGGAATCAAGGCTCCGAGAGCCGCACCGAAAATCACGACCGCAAAAATCGCGTAGAATTCTTTTTTATATTTTGACAGGAAACGCCAAATAATTTTAACGTCTCCCCGCAATCCTTGTTCCATATCTTTGATTTAAAATTAGAGACTTTAGCACTGACAGCCATATCAATCCCCAATTTTTTATTTACCACGATAAATCACACATTTTTGTCATCCTGTTGAGGATCCCTTGCAGTATCACTATTCCAAATTATTACTTAAATCTTCCCATTTAGGATTCACTTCTTTTATCAGTTCTTCCTTCTTTTCTCTTATAAAATTCTTTATTTCCTTTTCCCTTTCGATTGCGTTATAAATATATTGATGCTGCTCATAATAAACCAGTTTTGTGCATCCGTATCTTTTGGAAAAACTTCCGACCTTGTCCTCCTTATGTTCTGATACTCTTCTTACTAAATTATTAGTTACTCCGGTATATAAAGTGCCTTTCGGACTTGCCATAATATAGACATAGAAAATGTATCTTCTTTTAGACATTATGAAATATTAAATTTGATGTGTATGCAAGGGATTCTCAACAGAATGACAACATGATGGTTATAGCGCCAATAGCAAAGTTTGGTAAATTTGAGTTTGAATTAAGCATAAAAAATATTATCCTTACTTCACCAACTCATCCGCAATCTCGAAAATATCTCCCGCGCCCATTATGAGGAGGACATCACCCGGTTTTATTTTTTCATCGATAAGCTTTCGGGTTTCGGCCAGATCTTTGGCGTAAAAAATATGTCCTTTGAATTTCTCATTTCTTTTTTCAATATCTTCAGCCAGATTGGCAGAGCTCACGTTCTGATCTTCCTTTTCTTCCCTCCCGGCAACATCATAAATTTCCGTGAGTATAACTTCATCGGCAGAATCAAAACTCTTTAAAAAATCCTGATATAGCCCGCGAGTTCGGTTATGCTGGTGCGGTTGGAAAACCGCGACAAGTCTTCTTTCGGGATAGAATTCTTTCGCCGCCTTAAGCGTCACACTGACCGCAGTCGGATGATGCGCATAATCAGAAACGACCAGAGCGCCTTTATAATCCCCCTTGATTTCAAATCGGCGCCAGATGCCGGAAAAATTTTCCAAAGACGATTTTATTTTTTCAGGCGGAATGGCAAGATAAGTTCCCAAAGCGATCGCTGCCATCGCATTTCGCGCGTTGAATTCTCCCGGAACTTTCAGGAAAAATTTTCCCAGATTCTCTTCCTTATAAAAAGCTTCGAGCTCCACTTTGCCGGAAGAAACTTTGAAATCTTTGAAGTAAAAATCATTGTTCCCGCCTCTGCCGAAATAGAAAATTTCCACTCCCGGCTTTTCCGCTCGCAACCTTGAAGAAACTTCTTTCGCGTTTTCATCATCGCCGTTGCAAAACAGGACCCCATCATCGGGCAGGTGCCGCAAAAATCCCAAGAAAGATTCTTTCATCTCATCTATATTCGCATAACAATCGGTGTGATCCAGTTCGACATTATTGAGAATGATAATGCGCGGATAAAGAGCCATAAAATTGTGCTGATATTCACAGGCCTCCGCCACAAAATGTTTGCTTGCGCCGATGTGAAGATTGCTGTCATAACGAGGGACAATACTTCCCACCAAGACCGACGGATCGATTCCCCCGTCTTCCAATACGCCGCCGATCATCGCTGTCGTTGTGGATTTCCCATGGGTTCCGCAAACCGCAATTCCATTCTTGCCGTTGAAAATAAGTCCGAGTGACTCTGAATATGTGATGGCATTTATGCCTTTTTTCAAAACAGTTTCAAGCTCAGGATTGGTTTTTGGAATCGAAGCCGTGTAAATCACCAAGTCAATATCATCGGTGATATTTTCTGCAACCTGTCCATAGTTTATCTTGATTCCCAACTTCTCCAGCCCCTCTGAAACCCCGGAAGGCTTCAGATCAGAGCCCACAACCTCCTTTCCATGCGCTTTCATAAATCTGGCGATGGCACTCGTACCGATTCCGCCGATTCCGATAAAATAAACTTTTTTCAAAGTTTCAATGTTGATTTTTTCTTCTTTTTCCATAAAATATTTTGTGAATATTATTTCTTAATTTCCCTCTCACGCCCGTCATCCTGAGGTACTCCGAAGGATCCCAGCCTATCCCGCGTAGTATCGGGATTCTTCGGAGTACCTCAGAATGACACATATCAACTTTGATTAAAATTGATTTGCATTTCGTTATAAGTTATCAGTTATATGTTATAAGTCTTTTCTATTTTCCCAGCTTTATAATCTCATCTGCCACGATCGCCGCGGCCTCGGGATGAGCGAGTTGTCTGGCGGCTTTCATCATTTCCATGATTTTAAGCTTGCTTGCAAAAAGATTATCGATGGTTTCCATGAAAAGATGCGGCTTCAGATTTCTTTCATTGAGAAGCACCGCGGCACCGGCTTCGGAAAAATAGAATGCATTCTTATTCTGGTTATCACTTTCAGAATTGGAAAGAGGAATGAGGATGCTCGGCTTTCCGACCAACATTATTTCCGCCACAGTATTTGCCCCCGCTCTGCTTATGACCAAGTCACAGGCGGCGTAAGCGTTGGCAAGGCTTTGCTTGAGAAAAGGAAACAAATGGTAGTCGTCCAAAAATGGAATATTCATCTTCTGCAGGTGGGTTTTTATGCCTTCATAATCGCCTATTCCGCACTGATGTATTATTTCATATTTCTCCAAAAGCTCCGGCAAGATATCCACTACGAGATTATTGATTTCTTTCGCACCCTGGCTTCCACCCATCACAAAGAGAACCGGCTTGTCGCCATCAATCAAAAATTTCTTCCGACTTTCCTCGCGGTCGGCTTTTGCAATAGAAGCATTGGCGGGATTTCCGGAGAAAAAAACTTTTTGCGGATCGTAGAAATTCTTGGTATCTTCGAAAGACACTGCTATCCTCTTGGCAAAACGCGCCATGAATTTATCGATATCCCGGGGAGCGGCATCGGATTCGTGCATTATCACGGGAATATGAAGGATTTTTCCTGCAATCGCGACAGGAAGCGAAACATAACCGCCTTTGATGAATATCACGTCCGGCATATAATCAAAAACGCTGAAAAGAACCTTGAAAAAACTTTTCACGCTCGTCAAAAAGCTGGTTTTTTGATTTTCTTTTTCCGGTTCCAGGCTCTCATATTTGATATCCGTGTCCTGGACGAACGCTTTCAAAAAATCGCTATCGGTGCTTATAAGCATGAATTCGATAGAATCATGCACGGAAAGCTCGCGGGTTTTTTCCTTTAATTCTTCATAAACGGCAACGATTGGGGCTAAGTGCCCCGCAGTAGATTCTCCCGCTAATAATATTCTCATATATTTTTGTTATTTCTTAAAAGAAGTGCTGGATTTTGAAATGTTAAGCAATATCCCAACTCCCATTAGGAGCGACATGATGGACGATCCTCCGTAGCTCACGAAAGGCAGCGGAATTCCGGTCAGAGGAATAAGCGACGTAATAGCTCCGATATTCATAAGCGCCTGAAACATAACCCACGATGTGATTCCGACAGCCATGAACTTTCCGAAATCATCACGGGTGTTTTCGGCAATGCGCATCCCCCGCCATGCGAAAACCAGAAAAAGCGCGAGCAGGAATGTGAGCCCTAAAAGCCCGAGTTCTTCTCCCGTGATTGCAAAAATAGAATCTCCAATCGGCTCGGGAAGATAATTGAACTTTTGCCTGCTATGCCCGAGACCGAGCCCCAAGATTCCTCCTGAGCCCAGAGCCAGAAGAGATTGATTGATTTGATAACCGATTCCCTGCGGATCAAGTTCGGGGTGCAGAAATATGGTCAGGCGATTCATACGATAGGGCGCGAGTTTTATGAGCACCATCACCCCCCCGATTCCGCCCAGAAACATAGCAAGAATATATACAAGTCCGGCACCGGCGACAAAATACATCGAGAAAGATATGGCACAGATCGCCACCAAAGTTCCAAGATCAGGTTGCTTGAGGATAGGAATGGCAACGAGCGCAAGAATCATCAAAAATGGAAAAAAACCTTCCGAGGAATCATTGATCTTGCTTTTCCTTTCCTCCAACCATGCCGCCAGATAGATGATAAAAGTGAGCTTGGCAAGTTCCGATGGCTGAAAACTCATTCCCGCAATCACGATCCAACTATTAGTACCTCTTATATCGGCACGCAACCCCGGAATGAAAACCACCAGAAGAAGCGCAAGTGTCGCTATCAAGAAAAGCGGAGCGTATTTTTTTAGTTTCCTATAATCGAATCTGCTCAAGAAAAATGCCAGGATTATTCCAGGTACGATTCCAAATAAAAATTGATGGTAAAGATAATAATAGTTGTTACCGAATCTGCCATAGCTTAAGACTACGCTGGCGCTCGAAATCATCACAAAACCGAAAAGAAGCAGGAGCGCAACATCGATAACCAAAGTTTTATCACAGCCCTCGAATTTCATGACTTTACGTTTATCCTATACTAGATTAAATTAATCAATACCTACACGAATAATCTCTCTTGTCTGTCATCCTGAGGTACTCCGAAGGATCCCGTTGCTACAATTCATAAAGCGTTATGTAACATTTGTATTACGTGGCAAAGGGATTCTTCACGGAGTTTATCCTTGCATGACGAGGAGATTACCTCCGTTCAGAATGACAAAATGTAGGTTTTATTGCAGAAAACAAAGAATATATTTTGAGTACGCAAATCATAAATCAAATTTAATCCTATACCAAAACCATTTTCTTCAAAATTTCTTCTTTTATCCTCACAAAATCCTCTTTAAAAATGCCGCTTGCCTTCATTATACCACAAAAGACCTGAATATTCGCATATTCCATGTCAGGATCAATAAGTTCTCCTTCGGAAGCGCAATCGATAAAAAATTCATCTTGCGCCATCCCATTTTCTGCAAAATAAGCCTCTCTTTGAAATATTATTTTCCCATCGTTAAGCTTATAAATCCCGCTCGGTATTGATTTCGCTATTTTTACCGGCTCATTTCCTGTATTTCGCAAAATCACCTGCGAAAACTCAAAATTCTGTTTCGGCTCTTTTATCTCAATTTCCTTAAAATCGAAATCCAGGAACGAAAGGATATGAAGAAGTAAAAATGGCATTTCATCTGCAATAAGCTGGAGCTTGGTAAAAACCGGAATGGATCCGACCAATCGCGGATTAACTTCGATAAGATTCACTTCGTTTTCTTTTACTACAAAATCAAATCCCAAAATTCCGCGATAACCGATCTCCAAAAGCCTGGTTGTAACTTTCTTGATATTCAAACTTAGATTATTTTTAGTTTCAATGCTCAAGTTTTTTCCATAAGCAAAATCATTTCCGCAAGTTCCCAAAGTATTCTTGTTAAACTCCGAAAATCCGGTAAGTTGCAAAATCGGCTGGCTTATGAGAGTGCCGAATTCTCCGACACAGACATCAAAAGTATAAGTATCGCCTTCCTTGAAATCGGCAATCTTTATTTTTCTGCCGATGTTGTTTTTCAAAATTTCTTCGAATTCTCCAAAATTTTTAACCAAAAAAGTTGAATTTCCGGAATAACCTCGCGAAAACTGGATGACATATTTTTTGCCGGTTGAAAAATCCGGCAAGTCTTTCAAAATTTGCAAATTTTCTTCTCCTATTTTTAAAACCTTGCTATTCGCATTTGGAACTCCCAATTCTGCCGTGATTTCAGCAAATCTGACCTTGTCTTCCCAGCCGCGATTTATCACCGAATTATTTCCCAGATATCTGAAATCATTTTTCTCGCATATTTTTTCAATCATCGGACTCGGCTTGAAAGTTATGATATTCGCCTTCTTGCCGGCTGAATTGTTTTTTATATAATCTATCGTCTGCGCATCCGCCAGAACCTTTCCGGAATTTTTTATATCCTTTTCCAGGCAAAAAACTTTCACTCCCGCTTTGCGCAAAAGCTCGACACTATCCGATTTCTGCGCGCAAACAATATGGAAATCCAGCAGCTCTTTTTCAAGCCCTATCGCCCGCCCGATCGACGGCGTCACAAAAAATATCGGCCCCGATTCTTTTAAGAAATCATTTATTTTTTCATTCAGCATATTCATTTATATTATAAATCCCTTTTAAGGATTGTGTCATCCTGAATTTATTTCAGGATCTTTGACATAATACCACTACACTTTTCTATCCTGCCGCAGAACCTACAATTTGTCATTCTGGTGAGAATCCCTTCAATATTATTATTCGCATATAAATATTATTTATTTCCGAGTATACTGTTGAAGGGATTCCTACGGAATGACAAAAGGAAGGAGATGTTGTTGATAATAGAGTTTTATTTTTATATACCGAAGATCCTGAAATAAATTCAGGATGACACAAAGTGGAGACAAAGCGGAATAGAAAAGTTATTATATAAGTTTTTTCACAATCTTATCAACCTCTTCAAAATTATCCGCGTTAAATATTTTCGATTCATCAACTTCACTTTCTCCGCTTCGTAGTTTTCCTGAAAGGATACAGACTGTTTTATTGAATCGTATTGTATTAGAAGTTTGTATTGCATCTGCATTATTCCCCTCTTGAGAGGGGTGCAGGGGTGTGTTGTATTTTTCCCTGTTTTGCATTTTCATAAACCCCGCGAAACTCGCGCACCCTTCCAGAGAAGTCTCAATCTTATTTTCAAAAAGAAGTCGCTTGGCTTTCTCAACCTCAATTTCGCTGACATAAATCCCCCTCCCGCCGGTTTTATTTATTATATTCAAAATTTCTTTCTTGCGCCTTGTATCTTTGATTCCGAATTGTCCAGCTTTTCTCGTCCCCTCTCCTTCCAGGAGAGGGTCAGGGTGAGGTGGGAAAACGTCAGAACCTTGCGCTTCATGTTTAGCAATTTCGCATCCATTATCTTCAAACTCCTCCACAACTCCAAAAATTTCCCCGCTTTGCACCGCATACATCCTCGGCAATTTATTTATTTTTCCCAGCTGCTTGTAAGCCTCAAATCCTCTATACATCCCCACAAAAGAACTTCCCGAAGTCACGAAAGTGAAAACCGCATCGACGTCTCCAGCTTCATCGGCAATTTCAAAAGCGATCGACTTGAAACCTTCAATCGAATCATCATCAACGGAAGGACGAAGGTTCGGAATTTTATATTTTGCCGAAACATAATTTGCAAAACGGATAGCTCTCTTGCTTTTGATAACAATCGGATCATATTTCTGTATATCCGCAACTTTCCCACTTTCAGTATCCGGCGATATAAAAACAAAAATTTTGATCCCCGCTTTCTTCGCATAAGCCGCCGCCGCAATCCCGGCATTTCCCGATGTCGAAATCACCAGCGCCCGAGCTCCGCGCTGCTTATTGAGCGACACCTGATAAGCAAGGCTTCTCCCCTTGAGCGACCCGGTTTCATTTTGATCTTCCCTTTTGAAATATAAGTGTTCTACACCGCCCCGTAGAGACGCAAAATCTTGCGTCTCTACGCCTATATCCGCATTTCCCCTCTCCTCCGGGGAGAGGGTAGGGTGAGGGGGTGTATCTGTATGATTCCCCTCTTGAGAGGGGTAGCGCGAAACAGCGTCAGCTTTTTGTGTGCGGGGTGTGTTGTATCTATTATTAAAAATCTTATTTATCTCCCCGCTCTCCAAAAGCCTCGTCCCCCCATCACCAAGCATCAGCCTATTCTTTTCCTCGATTTTTTCCGCATAAAAATCAGCATACTTCCAGATGCCTCCTTTTTTCCTATAAATTTTACGCAGAAATTCAAACATATTATAGATATTCAAATATGCTTTTATTTTATACCAAAAATGCTGAAATGGAAAGAAAAAAACGATGCTTGATGCAATCGCTTGTCATACGAATCAAATCAATAATGCTTAAAATAAAAAGTAGGAAGAACCAAAGTTCTTCCCTATTAATTTTTGTCTATTACGACGAACTCCTCATCTCTTTTGTTTGAGAAGTCCGGCGCTACTTCCAGAATTCCAAATATCACAATCAGAATAAGATAAAGCCATTTTTTTGCTTTCGCTATTCCATAGATATATACAATCCATATGTATATGCCTGCTGGAATAGTGAAAAATACCATTTTCAATACATATTCAAGTGGATATACAGCCGCAGGAACAACGAGATGTGCAACTCCCAGAAGAGGAATAAGCAAAACTGTTATTGCTCCTACTGTCCACAACCCTCCAATTATGGTACGGAAGATTATTGCCAGTTTCATCAAAATGGGAGAATCATTAAAGTTTTCTTTCATCCCTTGCGACCATCGTTTTCTCTGTTTTGCAAGATCAGGCAAAGAGTTGGCCGACAAGAAAGAAATATGACTTTTTGATTGCCATGTTTTACATTTTTTTCTAATAAGCTCAACTGCAAATACATAATCTTCGGCGACAGAAGCTTTATCCAGATCAATGTTTTTAAGGACGCTTCCCTCAATTATCAAGAGATCTCCATGCAACCCCAACAATGGCTTTCCCAAAAGACCTGTAAAAAATCTATATATGAACAAGTCATCAAAATAACGGATAAAATCCATTATATAGGTCATTTTGCTTTTCCCTTCTCTGGGAACGATAATTCCATTGGCTACAGAATATCCCTTTTCTTTATAATAGGAAATTTCCGACATAAACTTCCTATCGAGAAGTTTGGTGTCATCATCCAAAAAAACATACCATGCATCTGATTTGGCTATCCATTTTATGAAGAAACAAAGCGCTCTACCTTTGCCTTTAAGCTTTTTCTTAAAACCTTCAGGTACTAAGATAATTTTTTCTTTTCCTATCTTTCCTTCTAGTTCAGAAGTCAATTCGCTTCCTTCGTTTATCAAAACCAATGGTGAAACTCCCATTATTTTTCTGGTGTTATCAATGCATTCAAATAATGCACCTCTAACCTTTTTGTTCGCTATAGAAGTTATAACAACCTCCACATTCTTGGCTTCTTCTTTGCTGCTTTTAGCCCTATAAAACTGAGCCAGTACAGCCATTATGAAGAAAAAGCCAACGCCAATCCAACCTATGGGAGATATAATATATTCCCAAATTCCTTCCAATATAAGCTTTAAAAGAACAAATATTCCTCCTTGGATATCTGAGCAACATCCTAGCATATTTTATTAAAATTGTCAAGCATTTTTCAACGAAAATCTGCAAACTAAATCACCTTGACATATCTTATTTTTGGCTATATAATGCTAAGTTAAATGGCACTTTAACAAAAAAGAAACAAAACAAAAAAAGGGGGAGATAAAATGAGATATGAGACAAGAGACACCAGTTTCACGGAAGTATTAATGACACTGCTTGCAGCTGCACTTGGAAAAAAAGACAAAGCGGAGATAAAAAAAATAAAGATTGATTATATTGACTTTGAAAACATCTATTTAATGTTGGCTGCATTTATTTTGGTTGCAATCGGAAAAGCAATTTCTTCAGAAACTTTAATTTTCGGAATATATGTCGCAACATTAATTTTTCTTTTTATGAGTCTTTTTATATTTTCTTTTGCCGTGTTAAGGTTTGGTCCTCCTGTTATGCTAGGAATGACAATACTTCTTTCAATAATGCTGATATTAGACACATTCTTCTTGGTTATAATTAGTACAGCAATTATAGCATATGTGGCAATATTTATAGTCAATATAGTTATCTTGATTCGCACTAACAGCATAATGTTCGCAATCAAAATTCCAGATACTGACCAAGACCTGAGAGAATCGACAAACCAAGAGCCTATGTGTGAGACAACACCTTATGGCTCGGTTGCAATACGACACGGTTATAAACATCCTTGGGTAGAAAAACCATTCGATGTTTACAAAATATCATTTGTCAAAAAATACTTGCTCGGCCTGATTCGATACAAAATGACAGCTGATATTGCTATCGACAAGATGTCTAGCCATCCGGAAGAGTTTTGTCTATATTGGGCAATTCATAATCGCCGTTTAACCGTGTTACGGCTAATAAATTTTCAACAAAAGGAAGGAAGAATTTCTTTCGTTGAACAAAAAGAAGGAGAAGAAATTAATCCAGAAAAATTAATCTTGGCCGAAAACGAACTAACGCTACTCCATTATGCTATAGTGGAGATACTAAAAGAAGACGGAAAATATTTGGAGCTAATAAATAAAAAGAAAGAAAATTTGGCAGAAAAACTTAGCCAATATTGGGAGGTTGATATTAAAGAAATATCGCCTTCTTTTTTGTTAACCAAAAAAGCTGATTTATTTCAGCTTTTTTATAATATACACAACCTGCTTACCTTAAGAAATCACTTTCTCTATTTTTCTTCCGTCCCAGTAAATTTTCTCACCTTCGCAATTTCCACATCTTTTATTCTTTCCATCGTATCCTCGGTAACTTCAAGCATGAACAACGTTGATCCTCTATTGTATTTTTCTTTTGTAAACTTTATCGTCAATCCCAACTCCTCAAACATTGTTCTATATTCATCCAGCTTCAAGCGCTCATATTTTCCCCTGCCCCAATTATATATCTTGTTCAAAGACAAATCTTGAATACCGCCAGCGCCCGGCCTTTCGATTTCATCAACGATAATAATTTTCCCACCCACGCCGGCAAGCTCTATCATTTTCACAAGCATTTCCTTCTTTTCCTCCACTGTAAAAAGCTGCAAGAAGTTGGAAGCTTCAACAAGAACCTCTCCACCGGTTCCCGGCTTAATTTTCACATCCTTCAAATCCTGTCCGAGATGTACAAATCTGGAATTTTTAGTCACTTCCTCTAAAGGTGCAGCATTGGGATCAATGAGGATTGCTTTTTCCAAATTCGGCAAATGCTGTGAGATTTCATATTCAATTCTTCCGTCGTTAGTACCGACAGCAATGAATAGTTTAATATTTTCTAAACCGGAAATTTCTTCGATTTTCTTGACTATATCATCCGCGAAAGGTTTTACATCTACCAAACCGCGATCGATCATTCTCTGAGAAAGATTATTTCTTAATCCCTTTATTCGGGACCTGAAAACATTCTTATCCTGGGCACTTAGCTTTTTTAAATCTTCAAATTTCTCATCAAAAGATTGCAATTCTTCCAAAATATTCTCTAAAAGTTTTTCCTTATCAGCTTCCTTGTCTTCCTCTTTTTTATCGCTTTCATTATTATTCTTATTTTCTTTTATATCCTCCCTGACTTTCTTCAATTCTCCGGTTTCTTTTTCCTTTACTTCTTTTTTTAAGCTTTCTAAGCCTTCTTTGCCCCCTTCTATATTTTCATTGTGTTCTTCTATCACTGATTCCTGAGGATTGATCTCACTATCAGTCTCGGGTTCTTTTAATTCGTTAAGATTCTCCATACTTTTTATAAATTTTTAAAAATAGAGTTTGCGCACTTAGATACAATCTATTTTCGTCATCCTGAGGTACTCCGAAGGATTCCAGTCTATCCCGCATAGCAACGGGATTCTTCGGATTACCTCAGAATGACACGAAGAGAAAATTCTTTCTTATTTCTTCTCATTCTCATCATCATAAATATCAAACTCATATCCCACGCGATTTTTCTCGTCCATCTTGCCGTGAGTGATCCAGTAAATCCCTTGCCCGATATCTTGCAGGGCAACTTTCAGATAGCCGTCTTTTTTCAATCTCCTGGGCGATACTTTGATTTTCACAGTCAGCATGAACCGGAATTTTCCCAGTTTGGCGCCACGCTGAGCATAATCGGAATCTTCGCCCAGCATGATTTTTTCATCAAACCCTCCCAATTTTTGATGTAACTGCCTTTTGACGAAAATGCACCAGCCGCCCGCGAGCGGTTTTACAAATTGTGAAGACACAACAAAAAAATTCCAATGCTGGAAAAATATCTTGTCAAGAATATTCCCTTCCGTAATCGCAATCGGAACGCCTATTGAAAGTTTTCTTTTTTCGAATTCAGCCAATGCGTGCAGTAAAAAATTTTCATCAGAAAGCTCGGTGTCTGCGTCGAGAAAAAGTATCATATCTCCTGTTGCAGCCTCTGCGCCGTGATTTCTTCCCGCCGCCGGCAATCCGCCCTGCACGACTTTCGCACCAAAACCCCTCGCGATTTCCTGCGTTCTGTCATGAGATCCGTTATCAGCTACTATGATTTCATAATCCCTATAACTCTGCTTTCTTATACTTTCCAAGAGTTTGGGCAGATATTTTTCCTCGTTTTTAGTTGGAATGACTATCGATAACATTTTTTTAGATTAAGAATTGCACGTTTGACTCATACCTACCAAACTACACTATTTGAACAGCACCATCATTTTGTCATTCCGAGTTTGTCGAGGAATCCCTCTCATACGATAGGACTATACTATATAGATAAGGCTTGCTGTTATAAAGGGATTCTTCGGATTACCTCAGAATGACAAAAGGTGAGCTTTATTTCAGGAAAGAAAGGTTATAGAATTAATATAGTATTTTAAGAACCACATCCAAACGTTTGAGTATTGATTACGCTTAGCTATTTTTTCTCTTTTCTATGAGATCCTTATAAAGATTTGCCACTTTGTTCACCCATGGCTTTATAGAAAATTCCTCGGAATTCAGTTTGGCATTTTCGGACATTTTTTTTCGCAAGTCTCCATCTTCTATGAGCTTGATCGCATTATCGGCAAAGTTCTGTTCGTCATTATCCGTCAGAATCCCGTCATTTCCATTCTTCACCATATCCTCTATGCCGCTTGCTTTGATTGCCACCACCGGAAGTCCCGCTGCCATAGCCTCAACCGCGACCAACCCTTGAGTTTCCGTCAGAGATGCAAAAACAAAAATGTCGCCAGCCTGATAATGGCTTGCCATATCTTCCGTGGCCAAAAATCCGGTGAATATCACGCTATCCTCCAATCCCAGATCTTTTGCCTCTTGCTCTATCTCCTCCTTCACTGCTCCGTCTCCTATGATCATCAATTTTACATTTTTCTTGGTATCATGAATAAACTTGAAAGCCCGAACCAAAAAATCGACATTTTTCTCTTTCGCAAGTCTGCAAGCGGTGACCAACAAGATTTCGTTCTCCTTGATGTTGTATTTATTTCTAACAAATTCTCTTTTTCCGGTGTCCTCATTAAAACGATCCACATTTATTCCGCTCGGAATGACATAGACCGGTTTTTTGACCTGGTTTTCTATGATGATTTTCTTGATAGCCGATGAAGGCGCGATTATCGCATCGCACTTGCGGCAATAATCGTGCACAACTTTTTTTGCAATTCTCCTAGATATGAATTCGGGAAGAAGAGGAATATAGTAGAACTGATCCTCATATTTGCTGTGATAAGTCATAACAATAGGAATATCCAATTTTTGGCTATATTTGAGAGCATCGCTGCCCACCAAAAAAGGATGATTGCTATGAATGACGTCCAGCCCCAAAGAATTCACTTTTTCTTCAATCTTAGGCTGGAAAAGAGTAGGGATCACATATTGGATGCCTCTATAGAAAAATGGGATCGTGTCATAACGAAAAACATTTTCCTCTTTCTCTTCCCAATTCGGATAGTTCGGAGCAAAAACAAAAACTTCATGGCCCGCATCTTTGAGTCCTTTGCTAAGATTGAAAACGGAAGCCTCCAGCCCTCCCTGCGAAGGAGGATAGGCGCTTGTAAACATTCCTATGCGCATGAGCTAATAGTTACAGATTAAAAATATTTATCTTTGATCCTGCTTATTTTTTTGTCAGTATAATTTATAATATGATACCAGAAAGATGGAAAGTATATGAAACTTATAAAAATCAGAGAGATCACGATAATTGCATCATAGCTGGCTCTGGTCCAATAATCATCTTCCAGCCGCAACCACATCCCGAATTCATCAAAAGTGAGTCCGAGGCCGATTCCGTAGAGAGTTCCGATCTTCAGCCTGTCTTCATCATCTTGAAAAACCAGCGCCAAAAAACCGGCGATTGCCATTATGCAAATGCCATAATTGAGATGATGGATATGATAGCCTCTTATATATAAATACGGATCATTGATCACACCAAGATTGGCAAAAACAACATAGAATCTCACGAATATGAAAGTCAACAGAAAAGAAACAAGCACGACGAAACTGACCCTCTTTTTATGTTTACTGACTAATTTGCTATAAAACAATCCCATTTTAGAAAATTATAAACTCAGTTTTTAGTTTCCAACAAAGGCACAAATCAACTTTTCTAAGGCTCCCCCTAGCTACTCTTTAATATAACACAAAATAATACGAAAAACAATTTTTGCACATTTTTTTATTTATACAAAAAATATTTGTCATTCCGAAATTTTGGTAATCCGAAATATCCGGAATCCCGATGCTATACAAAACATATCTTATATTACCTGTCTCGTGTTGCGTTATATATTGATTCTCTTCCTTGAGAAGGGTGGTGCGATTATGGCGCAGCCATAATGTGTGCGTGGTGTGTTGAATTCTGTAGAGACGCAAGATTTTGCGTCTTTTATATGCGGGATGATATGGTTTTTGCGCTCACGCCCAGACGCATAATCATGCGTCTCTACGGATACTTTATTATGCAGGAGCAAGTCTCCAGACTTGGTCCTCTGGTTTCTAAGTCTCATTATACTGCACTTTTATCTTTATTACTTGCTTTATCGCAGTGTTATAAAATCAGTTTTATTTGCTTAGTAACTGTCTAAATTCTTTCCAATGATATATACTTCTTATATGGCTTTGTTAAAACAAATAATACAAAACTATGAAAAGAAGTATCTATCCAAGCGATATTACTCGCGAACAATTTGAAATTATTCGTCCCATTCTGGAATCGGCGCAAAAGAAGACCAAGCCCAGAAAGGTTGATCAATATGACGTATTCTGCGCCCTTCTATACCTGTTAAAGTCAGGCTGCCAATGGAGAATGCTTCCTTCTGATTTTCCCAAGTGGAAATTGGTTCATTACTATTTCACTGTTTGGAGTAGAAAGAAAAACAAAAATACTCCCAGCACATTGGAGGGGGTCTTAAAAAAAATTGGTCAGCGAGCAGCGTTTGAGAAATGGGAGAAAATGCAAAACGAGTATGGGTATCGTTGATGCTCAAAGTGTAAAGAATACCGAATCAACGGAAAACAAAGGATATGATGCCGGCAAAAAAGTCTCGGGCATCAAAAGGCATATTGTCGTGGATACTAACGGACTTCCGCATGCTGTCACTATAGCAACAGCTGATGTAACAGATAGAGACGGAGCCATTCAAGCGTTTGAAGCAAACAAAAAATACCTTTCCGAGGTGAAGAAGATATTAGCTGACGGCGGTTATATGGGCAAACCCTTTGCTGAAAAAGTAAAGAAACTGCTGAAAGCTGAAACGGAAATTACCAAAAGAAACGAACTGCATACATTCAAGGTTATTCCCAAGAGATGGGTGGTGGAAAGAAGCTTTTCCTGGTTGGAAAAGTGCAGAAGACTTTGGAAGAATAGCGAAAGAAAACTTAATTCAAGTTTGCAAATGGTGGTTCTGTGTTTCGTGAGGGTGTTGTTGAAAAGAATTTAGACGGTTACTTATAATTCTTCTCAATGTCCGCAGATGCTGTCGGAGAGAGCAAATAAACGTTTTTAAGTGAATGGCCGAAACTTTCTACAAGTGTTCTTGTGGCCGCTTCATCGCTTGCCTGGTTTGTTAGTATATTCGTCCAGCTTTTTTCCAAAGCTTCCTGTTTCGAACTTTTTTGCTGCAAGCTATACAATCCGACCCCCAGCAGAACAATAACAATAATAACAGAAACAAAATCAATAAAATTTTCTTATTCATATGAATTATTATCTATTGAATTTAATGCAAAAAAAACTTCCTATTTTTTCAGCAGCATCAAAACCAGTCCGATCATCCGGTCTTTGTCTTTCGGATTACTTTCAGCAACTAGCAAGGTAAGCGCGGTCAGAGCCTGTGGAGTCAGTCGGTTAGTGTCCAAAATTTTAGCTTTTCTCAAAAACCATACAAAAGCGAAAGCTCCGCTTCTTTTGTTCCCGTCTATGAAAGGATGATTCTTAACCATAAAATACAGGAGATGCGCCGCTTTTTCTTCCACTGTCGGATAAAGATCCTTCTTATCGAAAGACTGAAAAACGTTGCCGACAATTCCGTCTATACTCCCGCTTGCCCTTTCCGCACCGAAAATTTCACTTGCCTCTTTTCTGGCAATCAGTTCTTGCTTAAGTTTTTCCAGAGATTTTTTGAGCTGGTCGACGGTCACTTTGACTTGCTTTTTTGTCGCACCTATTTTCGGAAGAGATTCCTTGTCATATGCATTGAGGGAGAGCCATGTTGAAGCGAACATCTTTATAATCTCCAGCGCATCTTCTGCATCCACTTCCCCGCTTGCAGGTAGCAGACTTTTGATATCTTCAACCGTCTGCAAAAACGCTTCGTAGTTTTTCGCCAGCTGTTTCTTATTGATAGTATAGCCATTCACAATATGCTGACGCAGAGTTTTGGTCGCCCATTGGCGGAATTGTATCGCTCGCACAGAATTCGTTCGATAACCGACCGCAAGAATAACATCAAGATTATAATGTTGGACCTGATAGGTTTTTCCATCTTCAGCAGTATGTGCAAAATTTGCACATACTGAAAGTTCATCAAGCTCTCCACCTTTTAAGATATTGCGAATATGTTTTGTAATCACAGAACGTTCAGCGCCAAAAAGGTCGGCAATCTGCGCTTGGCTTGCCCACAAAGTTTCCTTCTTAAAATCCCCCTTGAACTCTATCGCGCCTGATTTGTTTTGATAAATTATGATTTTGTTTTTCATTGAGATACAGATTAATTCTTATGCTTTGAGAGTCGTTATTATATTTCTTTATTTTTATAATACAATTCTACTGACAAAATGTAAAGAAATAGGATTATAAAACAATGGGAAATAAGACACAAAATTTTGTGTCTCTACATGATGCCGGCAGGAAACAAGGCAGTGTCGTTGTCTTTACGGGGTGCCGAGACGCGATAAATCGGCGTCTCTACGATAATTTCCATAATCAAAAAAACACCCGACCGAATCGGATATTTTTCATATTGTAGAATCATTTCCCACGAACTAACGTTTCTTCCACTGTGGAGCTCTTCTTGCTTTCTTGAGTCCCGGTTTCTTTCTTTCCACCTCTCGAGGGTCTCTGGTGAGATAGCCTCGCACTTTAAGATCTTTCTTGAAGTCTTCTTTGATGAGAAGTAGCGCTCTGGAGATGCCGAGTCGGATAGCTTCGGCCTGGCCGGTTGGTCCGCCGCCAAGGACTTTTACGGTTACGGTGTATTTTCCTTTCAAATCGAAAATCGCAAGCGGAGAATAAACCTTCTCGACAAGAGTCTGGTTGAGCGAGAAGTATTTCTCGCAATCGGCGTCATTAATAACGACTCCGGGCTTTTCGCCTTTCTCGTACACTCGCACTTTGGCGACCGCAGTCTTCCTTCTGCCAGTGGCGTAAAAATATTTTGCTTTATCGTTCATATCAAATAAAAATTATAAATTACTTGCCAAGTTTGTCAGCGTGAGGGTGTTCTGCGCCTTTGTACACTCGCAGCCTCTTCATCATCTCATTTCGGAGTTTATTTTTCGGGAGCATGCCAAAAACCGCACTGTTGATGACTTCTCTGGAATCCTTCTTGATCTGGTCCTGGAGCGCTGTGCTTTTCATTCCGCCCAGCCAGCCACTGTGAGCATAATAGATCTTGTCAGTCGCTTTCTTTCCGGAAAATTTCACTTTGTCGGAATTGATGACAACAACATTATCTCCCGCATCAATATGTGGAGCGAAGGTAACTTTATGTTTTCCTCGAAGAAGTGTGGCAATCTTGCTCGACAATCTTCCGAAGTTCTCTTCGCTTGCATCGAAAACGTGCCATTTTCTCTCGATTTTATTATTCTCAGTCATAACTCTTATTAAAAATATTAATGATTCTCTAGACGAATTCGATGATGGAAAGCTTTGCCGCATCCCCTTTCCTGTCGCCGGTCTTGATGATCCTGGTATAGCCGCCATTTCTGCTATCGTATTTCTTGGCAATTTCGTTCAAAAGTTTCTTTGCCGGCTCGTCCGCAAGCATGCCATGGATGATTTTGGCAGCCAAAAGATCGTTTTTCTTGGCGCGGGTTATGAGTTTCTCGATATAAGGAGAAAGCTCTTTGGCCTTGGCCGTAGTCGTTTCGATTCTTTCGTGCAGAATGATAGACTCAGCCAAATGCTTCATCAAAGCTTTTCTCTGGGCGCTGTCTCTTTTGAATTTTCTGCCTTTAACTTTATGATTCATATCTTTATTTAACTGTAAACTTAGTAAATGATATCGGATTTCCTATTTCTTGAGCGTTAATCCTACCTTGCCGATCGCTTTCTTGATTTCTTTTATTCCTTTATCGCCCATTCCCGGCAAGTTTCGCAGATCTTCCTCAGTCTTTGCCACAACCTTCCCCACAGTCTTGATCTTGCTCTCCTGGAGCACCTTCAGCACTCGGGGTGATATATTGAAATCTTCAAGCGGGGTTTTCAGAACATCCTGTTTCTTCTCTTCGGCGATCGCTTCCAATTTCTCCACTTTCTTCTCTTCCTTGTGATTTTCTTCTTTTATATCCTCGGCGGCGAATTCTATCTCTTCTTCTTTCGCCTTCGCAAAATCTCCGAAGAGGTCGAAATGCTTCACAAGGAGCACTACAGCTTGCCTGAACGCCTCTTCCGGGCTTCTGCTTCCGTCAGTTTCTATTTCCAAAATGAGCTTGTCATAATTAGTCATCTTTCCAACACGCATATTTTCCACTTTGTAGTTCACGGATTTGATCGGCGTGAAAATCGCATCTACTCCGACAGTGCCGATTTCCGCTTTTTCGTTCTCCTGCTGCTCAACCGGAACATATCCGACGCCTTTTTCAATCCTGAATTCCATTTCCAAAGTGGTCTTTTTGTCGGTGATGGTCGCGATGTGCGCGTCTTTGTTCACCACTTCGACATTGTCAGCCTTGGCGATATCGCCTGCAGTGACCTTGCCTTCTTTGTTCGCCTTGAGAGTAAGCTTCACCGGTTCGTCAGAATACATTTTGAATCTAACTTTCTTCAAATTAAGCATGATTTCAACCGCATCTTCCATAACGCCTGGGATGGTTGAAAATTCATGATTCACTCCGGAGATTTTCACTGAAGTGATCGCCGCTCCTTGAAGACTTGAAAGAAGCACTCTTCTAAGGGCGTTTCCAAGTGTCATACCATATCCGGGATAGCAAGCTTTTATCTCAAAAACAGCATAGTTTCCTTCTTGTTTGCTAACAATCGGTTTTTCCGGCAGTGTAATTTGTTGCATAATTTTTATTTAGTTAGATCTTAAATCCAAACTATATCTTGGAGTAATACTCCACTACTTGATGAATATTAACGTCGAGATCAGTTTCCTTCTCATTCGGTTTCGCGTTGACTTTGATTTCCAATTTCTTTTCATCCAAATTGAGCCATGAAGGAACTTGTGCACCTTTCAGATTTTCGCGCAGGTTCTTGAAATAAGCCGAGGTGTCTTTCTTGACTGAAATCACGTCGCCTTCCTTCACGATAAAAGAAGGTATATCAACTCTCTTGCCATTAACGCGGAAGTGCCCGTGATTGACCAGCTGTCTGGCCTGATTTCTTGAAGTGCCGAGTCCTGAGCGGTAAACAACATTGTCCAATCTCTTTTCCAAGATTCCAACCAAGATATTTCCAGTATCACCTTTCATGCGAGCGGCTTCTTCGTAATATTTTCTAAATTGTTTTTCCAAAATGCCGTAAATTCTCTTCACTTTCTGCTTTTCTCGGAGCTGCATAGCATATTCCGACACTCTCATCCTTTTGGCTTGTCCGTGCTGTCCGGGAGCATAAGCTCGCCTTGCAACTGAGCATTTTACGGTATAACAGCGCTCGCCTTTGAGAAAAAGTTTCTTGCCTTCTCGGCGGCACTGCTTGCATTTTGGAGATAAAATTCTGGCCATAATAATTGCTTATTTATAAATTACGAAATTTCAATTACATCCTTCGCACTTTCGGAGGACGGCATCCGTTGTGTGGGATCGGAGTCACATCGCTGATCGACAGAATGGTAAGTCCGTTGGCTGCGATAGCTCTGATTGCAGAATCTCTTCCGCTTCCGATGCCTTTCACATAAACATCCACTTCCTTGAGCCCGACTTTTTTGGTTTTTTCCAAAAGCGAGTTGATTATATTGGTTGCCGCGTAAGGAGTAGCCTTTTTGGCACCTTTAAAACCCAAGAGTCCGGCGCTTGCCCACGCGATAACTCCGCCATTGAGGTCGGAAAGAGTCACTACGGTATTGTTGTAGGTGGACTTTATATGCACTTGCCCCTTGGTTATGTTTCTTCTCTTGGTTCCTTTGGCCGCAGCAGAAAGCTGATTACCTTTGTCTGAACCTCCCTTGTCGCCGATTGTTATTACTCTTCTTTTTCCCATTTTATTTGAATACTGCTAATAAAAATTTATATAGTTTATGGACGAATCAAGTCTTTTCAACTTTCCTCTTTCCGGATCCTGCGGTCTTTCTCACGTTTCCGCGTACGGTTCGACTGTTGGTTTTTGTCCTTTGTCCGCGAACAGGAAGCCCCTTGGCGTGCCTGGTTCCGCGATAAGCTCCGATTTCTTTGAGTCGTTTCACGTTCATCATCAAGATTCGATTGAGCTCTCCTTCAACCTTATAATTATTTTCAATGAATTTTTGGATCTTGCTCACCTCTTCGGATGTTATCTGATTTCCTCTGGTGTCGGGATTGATTCCGACCGCATCCAAAATCTTCTTGCTGCGATGGAGCCCGATGCCTTTGAGATAAGTTAAAGCGATTTCTATTCTTTTTTCTTCCGGAAGGTTTACACCTAAGATTCTTAGCATATTTTTTAAATCAAAAAATTTATGAAAATAAATAAAAGGAATTACCCTTGTCTTTGTTTGTGTTTCGGATTAGAGCAGATAACAAAAACCTTGCCTTTACGTCTCACGACCTTGCAGTTATCACACATTTTTTTTACTGAAGCTCTAACTTTCATAACTTTATATTAGAAAAATTTATAATTGAATCCGCTGATTTATAAATCCGATATTTCTTACTTTGAGATAACACTGCATTGATTCCCCTCTTGAGAGGGGTGGCGCAAGATAGCTTTAGCTATCTGTGTGCGGGGTGTGTTGCATTTTTATATTAACCTCTGCGCACAATCCTGCCTTTGGTAAGATCATAAGGACTCACTTCTACGATAACTTTATCGCCCGGCAAAATCTTGATGTAGTTCATTCTCATTTTGCCCGAAATATGGGCAAAAAGTTCATGCCCGCCTTCGATTTCCACTCTGAACTTTGCACCCGGCAAAGTTTCCACGACAGTCCCCTCGAGTTGTACGATTTCTTTCATGGATTGATTGGGCTTAAAGATAAGAAAAAAACAATAACTAGAGCCTTTTTCTAGCTTATTTAACGCTTATCCAGGCAATATTATAAATAGAGGCTTAATTCACTTTCCTAGTCTACTATACCGAATCGCTAATGTCAAGAGTATTTTATCAATCAGTCCTCAATAACTGTCCTTAATCCGCCTTACCGCATCCGCTTATGATATAAACATCTATAATTCCTTAAAAAACGGTCTTCGATTTGCAATCCACTCAATGACGCCATCTTTGATGCCTGACGGAAGAATATCATAGTCATTAATTTCATCACTTCTTATCGCAATGAACTCGAGATGCTCCTCTTTCGAAACCGCGACAAAATCTTTTGGCAACCCGACTTCAAATATCACGTTGAATTCATGATGAAGAGTATTCTTGTCCATCGAAAATATATTTTCACACATTCCTATAAAAGATGAAATCTTATAACCGCTTTCACCCAGCTCTTCCTCCAATTCCCTCAACAATGCTTCTCTCGCAGACTCACCGTCTTCGATATGTCCGCCTGGCAGAAAAAACCATTTCTTGCCTTTTGCGCGGCAAAGTATTATGTTTTCATTCTGCACAAGAAGTCCGCGCGCTATGAAATGAATATGAGATTCGGGAGGATAAAATTCAGGCATGTTATTGAAAAAATTAAGATCGATTTCGGATATTTTCCTGCAGAATTACTTGTTTAACTTTGTTTAATTCTCTAAAGTTATATTGATTTTATTCACCGAATCCGGCACTTTGCTCACCCAGAAAGGCCAGAGGTTCACGGAGACTGATTTTACGCCGCTCATCTTGGAGAAATAATCGTTGAGCTGCTGCCTGTCTTTTCCTGAGATCTCTCTTTTGACCTTATCCTGATCAAGCGCGAAAGTGAAATCTTCCGATCCTGAAACTGCCACAGAAATCTCTTTGTCTTTATTGGTTACATCGCCAAGTTGATATGAAAGGCTTCCTTTCACAGGCGTAGCGTTTTGGAAATTATTGAGCGCGACAATCTTCTTGTCGAGCAGGCTTTCCAAATTATTCTTGCCTATGGAAAGAACTGATTTTTTGGTCGTTACTGTCATATCAAAATTGTCCGCGACATCGCCCACTTTTGCCGAATTTGCCAGAACTGCGGATAGGTTTCCGTCATCTGATTTGTCGTCTATGAATATCGAATTGTCATCTTTCTGCTGAGAAACCTTGGTGTCATTTTCTGTTTTTACGGATGCAGTGAGAGTCTCCTTGGCTTTATCATAGTCGGCTTGCGAGATATAACCCACCTGCTTATCCATACCGCCAGTCATAGGCTTGTCAGATCTGGCATAAAGACACGAATATTTCCAGCTGGAAAGTTCTTGGAGTTTTGGAATCGTGAATGTTGTCGCTTCTATGTTATAAGTGTCGCCCGCGCTCTCGGCGACAACTTTCATTGTTTTTTCTCCCGGAACGGTTTTGTCTTCCGGCTTGGTGAATCCGGGAATCGTTGCGGCCTCTGTTATCTTAAAAATTTTGCCATCTTTGGAAAGAAATCTGGTGCCGGCAATCAAAGCCTGCTCGCCAGTGGAGCATTCATTCAATATGGTAATCTCTCCGGTAGCGTTCGCGGTGACTTGTTTCTTGCTGGTCGTGGCAAAAGTCTGGGTTTTGTTGCTGCTTATTTCCGTTCTGGTAGCAGGAATTCTGCCGGAAACGGCATCGACAGCGGAAGAAGTTTCATCGAGCACAAAAGTGAAATCCCCTTTCACATTCTCTTTTTGGAGAGCCACCTTGATGTCAGCCTTGGGCAGGATAAAGAAAAGTGCGAGAGAAGCGGTAAAAATACAGAACAAAATAAACACCGCAAAAACCCGGGCACTTATAGTAGGAAGTATCGAGTTTCTTTTCTTCTTTTGATTGCCGCCATAAGAAAAGTCAAAAGGCTTTCTCTCTTTGTTATCACTATCGGATCCGCCGATATCACCGAAGGGTTCTTCCACCCTTTCTATTCTTCTTACTTTTCTTTCATTATTTTCACTTTCATCCTCATCTTTCTTTTCCATCCGGGAACTTGAAGACATTTCTCCCCAGAAATTCCTATCGCTGACGCCTTCATTCTCTTTGATTTTTTGCAGATAATTTTCCTCCTCTATCTCTTTCTTCTCTTCAGGAAGTTCGGGGATTATGGAAAATTCAGGAATATTCTCCATGGGCGCTGACATCAGCGGTGCTTCTTCCATATGAATTTTTTCCACGGACTCTTCATCTTTCAAGAGATCGGCACGTTTCTCTTCTTTTTCCACACTCATTTTTCGGAGGTCTATCGTATTGCTTTTTTTGACCATATCGGACATTTTTCCACTTTCAGCGAAAATACCATGCGCAACTTTCTGCTTTTCTTCATGTTTCAAAATATTTGTCGAAATAGCGGGAATTTGAGCCGAAATATTCGACATCGACACGGTTCCGGATGGCTCGCTTCCTGAAAAACCAGCGTCACCGGACTTGGATATAGAAATCTCTTTGCCAAGCTTCTCCGATTCTTTCTGCAATATCTTCAGATTGATGACGTCCTGCAGAACGATTGCGTCCGCAGGTATGATCAAGACGACAATCCTTCCGGGAACATTTTTTATCTTATCGATAATTTCCGTAATCTCATCACCCCTTCCGACACGGATTATGCCTTGTTGTTTTTCTTCCTCCATGTTTTATCTAAATTATTTTTTTAAAATTATAGATTCAAGCAGATTATTCGCAGTATCTTCCTTGTCGGCAGAGTCCAGACACAGATGAGCAAGTCCCACCAGAGTGATATCCTGAAAACTGTCCAGCTTTCCGGTCTTGTCAATGTTTCCCGCGATATGATTAAGCCTGACAAAATCCAGGCTGATTCTGCCGGAAAAAGGAATAGTTGTTTTTGCCAGTTTATTGAGTGATGCGGCAAGATTCGGAAGCTGGCTGCCTCCCCCATAGAACAGAACGTTTGAGGGAACCAGAGATTTTTCATTGGATTCTTCCAGAACGAGCTGCACGCCGGAAAGCCAAAGATCGATATCTTCCGCCAGAATTTCTTCCATCCTGGCTTTTTCATTATCATCAAACCTGCCTTTGGAATATTTAATTTTAAGTTCTTCGGCATCTTTTTCTGAAATACCGAATTTATTCGATATTCTTTTTGTAAACAATTGTCCGCCCAGAATGAACATTCCCGCCCGACGGATATTTCCGTTTTTCACTAGAACCACATCCGTAATGTTTCCTCCGACATCGATCAGAACGGCGCTAAAATTATGGATATCGGCCATGCCCAGCGCTTTGATGACCGAATAAGGACCATAAGCGACTTTCAAGGGCTTGAGTCCCAGTTTTTCCGCCATATGGCCTATCACATCAAAATCCGAGTTTAATATATATGAACTTGATATGCATATCTTGATTTTGCCGCCTTTGAAATTCAAAGGATTGACGACGCGGTATCCGTCTATATTCAGATCCACCACGTCAGCGCTTACCAGCTTTATACCAGCCTCTCTTTCTCTATAAGTGAGATTGTGCTCAATTTTTTCCGAAGAACGGGAATAAGCATCCCTGATAATATTTTTGAGTTCGCTCATTTCCATTTTGCTTTGAGGATTTTCTCTGACAATTTCAGAAGAATGAGTGGAAACTTTCACGGTATTCCCGGAAAACCCCATTATCATCTCTTTGGGACGAACATTCGCCATCTTTTCCGCTTCCTCTATCGCCTCTCTGCAGGAAGAAATCACGCCTTCCACATTGAAAATCTTTCCGCCGACGATATTCTCCGGCTTCTGTTCCGCCTTGCCGATTCCCAGGTTGGTGACGGTTCCACTATCGTAATCTATATGCGAAACCATAGCCTTGGCGATCTTGGTTCCAATATCCAAAGACACTATGAACTTGTCTTTGCGCTTTTTCTCAATGATTTTTTGCAAAAAACTCATCTGCTTTTTCGAAAATAAATTGATCAATCTTAATCTATTCCAATCATGGCTTATCTATAATTATAGGACACAACGCTTGGCTAACTTACATCTGCCAAACTATCTCATTCAAAACAACGCCATCCTTTTGTTATTCCGAGCTTGCCTGCTTCGCCGATAGCTACAGCGTGGCGAGTCGAGGAATCCCTCTTATACGTTAGAACTATATTAATGGGCAAGACTTAATGCAATGAAAGGATTCTTCGGCGGATTACCTCAGAATGACAAAAAGTAAGAATTATCGGGAATAAGAAAGCTTGTCTGTTTAATTTAGTTTGTGGATCCTAAATTTTAAAAATCACATTCAAACACCCCCCCCTATCATCAAATCCCCACATCCGATCTCAAATTATTTATCAGAACTTTATGCGGCCCCTCCAGTATATCTATAACGAACTTATCGAACATATCTCTCCTATATTTGAATTCATCATTCCCCATATATACATATCTTATGCTTCTGCCCACTTCGGATTCCAACTCTGAAAGAAATGCCAAAAGCCGGGCCTTGTTTATACTCTCCCCCACTATAAAGATATCGATTCTGCCTTTATCCGAATTTATGAGTGCACCTGAAATCAGGACCAGCCTTATTTCTCCGACTTTCAGGATTTTGGATTTGATTTTTTCCGAAGAAGAAGGGTTAGCCTTGAAAAACAGCCTCCGCAAGTCTTCATAGAAGACAAAGGCGGTATTTAAGTTAAAATAGCTTTTTTGATTTTTCTTTGAAACCAACAAGAAGCCGATTTTCTCAAGATTGACGATTTCCCTCCGGAGCGTCGGCATGTCTATCTTGGTCTTATCCGCGATTTCTCCCAGAGCATATTTTTCATCAACGTTGTTTAGGAACAGTCGAATGATCTTTACTTCTGCCTTGGAGTGGAACAGCTTTTCTAATATTTCTGACATAGGAAAAACAAAAAATTGTTAGCTACGAATTTCTAACTTGATTATACAATTTTTATAATTTAGTGGCAAGAGCGAATAACTCATAACGGATAACTTATAACTTATAACAAAAAATCAGGCTTATTCGCTGTGATTTGAAGCATGATTTTTGCATCTCTTTGCTGTCATTCCGAAACTTCGGTACTCCGAAATATCCGGAATCCCTATGCTATATAAACAGGACTTACGCATCTGAAACTTTATCAATCCTCAATGCTTCCTTTGTTGCAATAAAATCATCATTTTGTCATTCTCGTGAGAATCCCTTGAAACAACTTATAACCTACGATTAATAACTTATAACAAAAATACGATTTTAAAAAAATAAAAGAGTATCTTGTATTTCTGTTATCAATTATAGGTTATCAGTTGTTAGTTGCATTCAAAGGATCCTTACCAGGATGACAAAAGGTGTATACTATGCAGGAATTTAAAGAAAGTGATTTCATATAGTTTAAATGCGTAGGTCCTAATAAAATAAAAATTAAATTAAGATCTTATAAGGATGTTTCCTTGGCTTAGCTTCGGAATTCCAGATATCTCTTCGAGATTCCGGGATGACAGTATCAGGAAGAAAAAATTATTTTTACAATTTATTGACAAAAGATACGGGTAATAAGATAATAAATATGCATTTAATATGCAATCCGGAAGGTCGAAAATTAGCGATGATTCTAATCAAATTGCAATCTGTCAAAAAATCTCCTCTTGTCGCAAAAAACGACTTCGGTAGATTGCAGTTTATCTAATTTAGGAGTTGCTATTTTTCGGCCTTCCGGATTTTTAGAAATTTATTATTCAATGATCATGTATAAGAAAACAACGCTTGAAAATGGAATAAGAGTCATCAAAGTGCAGAACAAGAACATAGAGACTGTTACAGTGCTGGCGCTTTTCGGAGTCGGCTCGCGCGACGAGAAAGGCGGACTGGAAGGCATCGCGCATTTTCTTGAGCATATGCTTTTCAAGGGAACCGAAAAAAGGCCGACTGCTCCCGACATCAACAAAGAGCTGGATGGCATCGGCGCTTCCTATAACGCTTTCACTGGAAAAGAATATACCGGTTTCTGGGCAAAAACAGGAAAAAAAGATATGCTGATTTCCTTGGACATAATTTCAGATATGCTTCTCAATTCAAAGTTCGACCCGAAAGAGATCGAGATCGAAAAAGGTCCGATTCTTGAAGAAATCAACATGTATGAAGACGCACCGATGAGAAATATCCCATCCGTCTTTGAAAACGCAATCTATGCGGGAAATAGCCTGGGACACGACGAATTAGGCACGAGCATTAATGTCAAAAATTTTTCCAGAAAAGATCTTGTTAATTTTTATAAGAAACATTACAGTGCCGACAATCTCGTTATAGCGATTTCCGGAAATTTCGATGATAAAAAAATCGATGAGTGCATGGAAAAATTCTTTTTGTCTATGGAAAAATCCGATAAGAAAATAAAAAGGATGAACTTTGCGAAAAAGCAGACGCAGCCGGAAGTGTTTTTGAAACATAAAAAGACTGATCAGACGAATTTTTCCTTGGGATTCCGAGCCTTTGAAACAGGCCATGAAGATGAATATATCTTGGATGTCCTCAATGTGATACTCGGCGGCAATAGCAGCTCTCGGCTTTATGAGAATGTGCGGGAAAAGGAAGGTCTCGCTTATTACATATACACATACACTTGTGACTACAAGGATGCGGGTTACATGACCGTCCAATCAGGTGTGGGAAATGACAGGTGCGAAAAAGCGATAAGCGTCGTAATGGAAGAAATCCGGAAAATAAAAACAGAGAAAGTTTCAGATGAAGAATTGAATCGAGCAAAGAGCTATATAAAGGGCAAAATGGCAATTTCCTTGGAGTCTTCAAGCACGCTTGCGGACTTCGTGGCATCGCAGGAACTTTTGACGGGAAAGATTTTGACCCCCGAGGAGAAGTTTGATAAGATAAACGCAGTGAAAGCCGAAGATTTGCAAAGAGTCGCGCGTGAAATTTTTATTGCAGAAAGGCTCAATCTTGCACTTATCGGACCATTCAAGGATAAAGGGAAATTTGAAAAACTGTTAAAGTTATAGGACAATATCCGCATTTGAATTATATAAAATCACTTTTTATAATTCCTGCAATAACACCTTCCTTTTGTCATTCCCCGATCAGATCGAGGACAGGCTTTTGTAAGGATTTCCATCCTACTTGTCATCCTAAGGTAATCCGAAGGATCCCGTTACCATGTATAACCATTGTTTATATCAGAACTTACGTGTTTGGATCAATTTTAGCTCCCCTCACCCCGACCCTCTCCCAGCGCGGAGAGGGAGAAATACAAACACCATACAATTCATCCAAACGCGTAAGTCATATGATATAACGCTTGTTATATCACCGGGATTCTTCGCTCCACTCAGAATGACAGAATGTAAATTTTATCGCAGGAAAGAAAATATTGAGAATTGAGAAAATTTGAAACCCATAGGTTCTAAAAATATAAAATCATAAACCTACAAAAATGAAAAAAGAAAAAATTGCCATCGACATTTCGTATGAAAGCATTCTGCGTTTCTTTCTGGTTTCTTTCGCAATATTCTTTCTCTATTACATCAAAGATGTGATTTTTATTATCCTGATCGCGGTTCTCTTGGCGCTCATAATGGAACCGGCGGTGGACAAGATGCAGAAAGAGAGCAAGATTCCGCGAGTATTCGGAGCCGGAATCCTTTTTCTGTCGGTTTTTATCGTGCTGGGAATGATCATTTATACGGTGGTGCCGATAATCGCCAAAGAAATAGGACAATTGGCCATAAATCTTCCCCAGTATATAAATCGATTCAATATAGAATATTTGGCAACCAGTCAACAAAATTTCGGCATACTTTCATCAAACTTCCAAGACCTCTCAAACGGAGTCAGTACTTCCTTGGCAACCGCAACCTCTTCTTTCCTTACCGGCGCAATAGGATTTTTCGGCGGAATATTATCGGTCATATTGGTTTTAGTCATAGCCTTTTATCTGGTGATTGAGGACAACGGAATAGAAAAATTCGTACGAGCTTCCGCTCCCGAAAATTTACAGCCGCAATTCTTGCGGATCGTGAGGAAAATCGAGAACAAAATGGGACGTTGGTTCATCGGACAGATAACCTTGGGAATCATTGTCGGGCTTCTCTCTTTTATCGGTCTATCTATCATCGGAGTTCCATATGCTTTGGCACTAGCGCTTATCGCGGGAGTTTTCGAACTCATTCCTTATATCGGCCCCACTCTCTCAGCCATCCCTGCACTGCTTATCGCATTTACCATTTCCCCCAGTGCCATGGCTTTTGTTTTTATCTTATATTTCTTCATCCAAGAATTTGAAAATCATTTGATCGTTCCAAAAGTTATGGAAAAATCCGTAGGACTGCATCCTGTCATAACGATTTTCGCCGCTCTCATCGGCGGACAGCTGGCGGGAATCCCGGGAATAATCTTGGCAGTTCCGGTTGCGACTATAATCTCTATCATCTTGGAGGATGTGAAGTATGAGAAGAATAAGGAGTCATAGAAGCGCTGTCACCCCCCGATCAGGTCGAGGGCAGACTCTGAGGTACTCCCGCGTTGCGCCGTTGGCTACAGCGAGGCGAACCGAAGAATCCCGCTGCTATAATTCATTTTACTATCTCAGTTTGTTATTTCGGACTCCGATCCGGAATCCTCGTTGATAAAACAGTTGTGCTTTATATCCTGAAATAAAAATAATTATTTCGCGGTAGCTAGAGAACGTAATATAAAATATAGTGCAATAAATAAAGCATAGTAGAAATGCATAGAAGATTCCGGCTCAAGGCCGGAATGACAAATAAAAAATTAATAAGCTTAAAAATAACCAGAATATGCAAAAAAAGAAAAGATTTTATGTAACAACATCTATCGCCTATGCAAATTCCGTGCCGCATATCGGCTTTGCGATGGAAGTCTTGCAAGCGGATGTATTGGCAAGATATCACGCGCTGAAACTCGGTAAGGAAAATGTTTTTTTTCTGTCTGGCACAGACGAACATGGATCAAAAATCAAAAAGACAGCAGCAGAAAAAGGAATGAAGCCGAAAGCTTTCGTGGATCAAAACTCAGGAAAGTTCCAAGAGCTCTTGAAAACTTTGGAAATAAGCAATGATGATTTTATTCGCACCACAGACGAAAGACATAAAGCAGCTGCACAAAAACTTTGGATGAAACTTGTGGAAGCTGGAGATATTTACGACAAGACTTACAAGGGAAAATATTGCGTCGGCTGTGAAGCTTTTCTCACAGAAAAAGATCTGGTGGACGGCAAATGTCCTTATCATCAGAAAGAACCGGAAGAAATCGATGAGAAAAATTATTTTTTTAAAGTTTCAAAATATTTGCTGGAAATCAAGAAAAAAATCGAGTCAGGAGAATTGGAAATCGTTCCCGAATCCAGAAAACACGAAATCCTGAATCTTATCGACGGTGCCGAGCAAGAAAAAATGGACGTAAGTTTCTCGCGCCCGAAGAATATTCTTGACTGGGGCATACCAGTGCCGAATGACTCGGATCAGGTAATGTATGTCTGGTGCGACGCGCTCACGAATTATATTTCTGCGCTGGGATATGCAGATTGCAATGAAGATTCCCCTCTTGAGAGGGGTGGCGCGGATGCGCCGGGGTGTGTTGCATTCAAGAAATTCTGGGACAGTGACGATGTGAATATCATACACGTGATCGGAAAAGATATTTTGCGTTTCCACGCGATGGTCTGGCCGGCTATGCTTCTTTCGGCAGGGCTTCGTCTACCTGGAAAAATCTGCGTGCACGGATTCATAACTTCCGGCGGACAGAAAATGAGCAAAAGTCTCGGCAACGTGATTGATCCGTTTGAAGTTATTGAAAAATACGGCGTGGATCCGGTACGCTACTTCCTTCTTAAAGAAATTCCGACCACAGAAGATGGAGATTTTTCTTATGCAAAATTCGAAGAAGTCTATAAATCGGATCTGCAAAACGGACTTGGAAATTTAGTGTCGCGAGTGACTGCGATGATCGAAAAATATTTCGACGGAAAAACTCCGGAGTGTAATGAGAAATATAAAAATGAAATTTTAGTGCCGAAGGAAATATTGGAAAACTTCCAAAATCTGGAAGCAGAATTCAAAGGGCAGGATTTAGATCTTAAGATTTTACAAGACAGGGCTATTAATAAGTCATTGGAGCGCATAAAAAATTTCGAATTGAATCTGGCGCTGGAAGATGCCATTGAGCTTGTAAATATTCTGGATAAATATATACAACATTATGAACCGTTCAAGCTTATAAAAGATAATAAAGAAAAAACCGGCTGCGTGCTTTATAAGTGTCTGGAAACTATTTTTACTATCAACGAGTTGATCAAGCCTTATCTCCCCGAAACTTCCGAGAAAATTTCACAGCAATGCGGAGAAGCTTTAGCTGTCGGTGCTCAAGTCAAAAAAGGTGAAGGACTTTTCCCGAGATTGGAAGAATGATTCATGTTTCTTGTAACATGGTTCTGCAGATTCCCCTCTTGAGAGGGGTAAGAGCTCATATTATAGCGAAACTATAATATGGCGAGGGGTGTGTAGGGAATGTTAAATTTATATCGATAATTTTTAACACACCCCGCACACATTATGGCTGCGCCATATACGAGTAAAATATTAAAATTGATTTTATGATCGACACTCACGCACATTTGGACTTCAGCGAATTCGACTCTATGCGCGATGATGCGCTCAAGAGGTTTTTTGATGCGGGCGGGGAAAAAATCATCAATGTCGGATGCGATATGAAATCAAGTGAACGCAGCGTGGATCTGGCGAAGGCGAATGAAAATATTTTTGCCGCCGTAGGCATCCATCCGCATGATGCCAATTCCGCTACTGAAGAAAATCTTAAGAAACTTGAAGACTTACTTCTTGAACAAAAAACCGTTGCTGTGGGTGAAATCGGCCTGGATTTTTTCAGGCAGCCGTTCTGCACTCCACAGGTTCAAGAAGAAGCCTTTCGCAACCAACTCGAAATTGCGGAGAATCGCAAACGCCCGATCATCATCCATTGTCGCGAGGCCTATCTGGAAGTTTTAGACATATTAAAAAGCTACAAGACTCACGACTGGACCGGCGTTCTTCACTGTTTCACCGCCAGTCCGGAAATTGCGCAAGAATTTTTGCAGTTGGGATTCTATATCGGCTTCACCGGCGTCATAACTTATTACAAAAAAAACAGCAAAGACGAATGCTTCCTGTGCGATACGATAAAAAACATGCCGCTTGAAAAAATCCTGGTCGAAACCGACGCACCTTATCTTTCCCCTGTTCCTCATCGCGGAGAAATCAACGAGCCGCTTTTCGTCAAATACGTCATCAGAAGAATCGCTGAGATTCGCAGGATGAATGAAAATGAAATCGAAAAAATCACAAGCGATAATGCGAAGAGACTGTTCGGGATTTAGTTTTTGTATTACACAATACCAATTGCAAAGGCACGATTCATCGCGTCTTTTTTGATATAGATTCTCTTATCTGTCATCTCGAAAGCCGTACTCGACTTGAGAGATCTGTGAACTGAATTATATACTAATAATGTTATGTTTATAATAAAGCTATAATTGCACAGTGCAGTCCACAGATTTCCCTCTCCGCTCCGCTGCGTTCGAAATGACAATATAAAATTTTAGGCAAAAAAATAAAGGGTTAAAATATAAATATTTTCACTCTTTATAATATTGATACTCTATTTTTATTTCATCCTCCTTGATCTCTCCTATCTCGGAATTCAGCTCAGCAGCCATTTTGAAAAAAATGGCTGATAGGGTAATTGGATTATGATAGTCTCTGGAAGCAGCTTCATAAAGACTATTAAGGTTACTTTTTAAGGCTAAGCGTAAAAACCACCCATCATCTAATTCAACACTTTTCATGTTTTCCCCTAGAAGATATAAGATTTTAGCGATATCACTGCCATCGTTGGGGATAATGATCTGCTTGATCTTAAAAGTCTCAATCTCCGAAGGAATCTGAAACCTTGCTATATCTTGCTCTATTTTTGTGCGGCCCACTTCTATCTGAGCCCCTTCCGTCCATGGTATCGGCTTATGTTCCATATTATTCTCACCTTGGTATATTCGAAGAACATTTTCAAATTTTGTTTTATACCGCCATTATATCCCCTTTCTTTTTCTTGTCAACTGAGCCAATTTGGGCTAGAATAAATTAGCGTAACTTATTAATTTTTCATATTTTATGAACAAATATAACTTCAAGAAAATCGAGAAAAAGTGGCAAAAGGAGTGGGAAGAAGGCGGGATTTATAAGGCTAAGGATTTTTCCAAAAAGGAGAAATTCTATTGCCTGATCGAGTTCCCATACCCTTCCGGCGCCGGACTTCATGTGGGACATGTCAGGCCATATACAGCCATGGATGTGGTTTCACGCAAGAAAAGAATGGAGGGAAAAAATGTTCTTTATCCGATCGGCTGGGATGCGTTCGGACTTCCGACGGAAAATTTTGCGATAAAGACAAAAAAACATCCGACAATCGTTACAAAAGAAAATGTTGCGAAATTTACAAAACAGATAAAGGCTTACGGTCCGAGTTTTGATTGGTCGCGGGAGATAAACACGACTGATCCGGATTACTATAAGTGGACACAATGGATTTTTCTGAAACTTTTTAACAGTTTTTATGATGAAAAACTCGACAAAACCAGACCGATTGAAGAATTGAAAATTCCTAAAGGATTAGATGAAACCGAAAGAAGAAAATTTATCGATAGTGAGCGTATAGCATATGAAAAAGAAATGCCAATCAACTGGTGCCCGAGCTGCAAGATCGGGCTTGCAAACGAAGAAGTCGTGAACGGCGCATGCGAGAGATGTGGAGCGCAGGCGGAAAGAAAAAATGTGAAACAATGGATGCTTCGGATTACAAAATATTCTGAAAGACTTATAAAAGATTTAGATACAGTTGATTATCCGGATAGGATAAAAAATCAACAAATCAACTGGATTGGAAAAAGCGAAGGTGCGGAGATTGATTTTCCGATGAAAACCGAAGATGAAAAATCTCCATCCGACAAGCTCAGGGTATTCACTACGCGCCCCGATACGATTTTCGGTTGCACTTATATGGTAGTTGCACCGGAACATCCCATCATTGAAAAATATAAAGACAAAATTTCAAACTGGAATGAAGCGCAAAAATATATCATTGAGGCAAAAAATAAATCTGATTTGGATCGCACCGACCTCAACAAAGAAAAAACCGGTATTGAGCTTGAAGGCATAAAAGCAGTCAATCCGATAAGTCACGAAGAGGTTCCGATCTGGATATCGGACTACGTTTTGTGCGGCTACGGAACCGGTGCGATCATGGCTGTTCCTGCGCATGATACGCGAGATATGGAGTTTGCAAAGAAATTCAATTTGCCAATCAAATCTGTTATCGCACCGCAAAACGGACATAGCGGAGAAATTTCAAATGATTCATATATTGTCGAAGAAAGCGTAGCAATAAATTCCGGAGAATTTAACGGTCTTTCAACATCAGAGTTCAAGAAAAAAATCATTGCTTATATCACCAAAAATAAGCTGGGTAAAAAATCAATAAATTACAAACTGAGAGACTGGGTATTCTCCCGCCAGCACTATTGGGGAGAACCAATTCCGATTATAAAATGCGAGCGATGCGGAAATATACCGCTCAAAGAAAAAGATCTGCCACTTGAACTTCCTAAAGTAAAGAACTACGAACCGACAGATACAGGAGAATCTCCGCTTGCAGGCATCAAAAACTGGGTTGACATAAAATGTCCAGTTTGTGGCGGCCCGGCAAAAAGAGAAACTGACACAATGCCTAACTGGGCAGGATCAAGCTGGTATTTCCTCAGATATATAGATCCCAAAAATAATAAAGTATTTGCTGACCGTAAGAAAATTGACTATTGGATGCCGGTAGATCTCTATAACGGCGGAATGGAACACACGACTCTGCACCTCCTCTACTCCCGCTTCTGGCATAAGTTCTTGTTTGACTTGGGATATGTCCCAGCCGCAGAGCCATATAAGGCACGACGCTCTCACGGGATGATCATCGCCGAAGACGGACAGAAAATGAGCAAATCACGCGGAAATGTCGTGAATCCGGATGACATCATCACAAGCTATGGCGCCGACACTTTGCGAGTCTATGAAATGTTTATGGGTCCATATTCGGAAGCGATCGCCTGGAACACGAACAGCATGATAGGCGTCAATCGGTTTTTAGAAAGAGTATGGAATTTGCAGGACAAAGTAAAAGTCAAAGTAAAAAATAACGAAGAGATAGAATCTCTCGTCCATAAGACTATCAAGAAAATCACCGAAGACATCGACGAGCTCAAATTCAACACCGCCGTTTCCCAGCTAATGATCCTTGCAAACGCTTTTGAAAAGCAGGATGAAATCTTGAAAAAGCATTTCGAAACTTTCATAATTTTGCTCTCCCCTTTCGCCCCGCATATCACTGAAGAAATCTGGGAAAACTTGGGTAATAAAAAAAGTGTTCACTTGAACGCCTGGCCTGTTTTCAATCCGAAGTTTATCAAGGAAAAAGAAATCGAACTCGTTGTGCAGGTCAATGGAAAAATCCGCGACAAGATCCAGACTCCTGCCAACATCTCGGAAGCTGATGCCAAAAAAATCGCACTTGAAAGCGAAAAGGTTCAAAAATGGTTTGAAGGAAAAACACCGAGAAAAGTTATTTTTGTGAAAGGAAAATTGGTAAGCATAGTTATATAAAAGTTATACTAGATTATACAAAGACCAGACTTAAAAAAACAATCTTATATACGGAGTAGTAGAAGGACAGTCCTTACAGAATCAAAAGGACTGTCCTTCCTGTTTTATATCGCTTTTCTATTTTATGAGCTTATACGAATCCCTATCCACCTTATTGACCTCATAGACAGAGTCTTGGTCGTAGGACTCTGTGGTATTTAGTATCCTTCTTTCTCCTTCGTCTCCATAGGGAGTGAGAGAGTAGATATTGTTGTCTCCTGCCAGATATACCAGGTTGGAAGTGGAGTATTGGTCTAGTTGCTGTTGGGAGACGATCTTTAGGTTAGTCCATTTGAGATGTTGGTAAGATTTAAAGACGGAGGGAGAGAGGATGAGTCTTTTGTACTGTTTACTATTCTTGTACTTGATGATGTAGACATCGGGGTTGGTGGGGGTTTTTACTATGTCGCCTTCGGTGAGAGGAATATTGGAATTATTGCCTGTACCGGAAGTATTGCTTGTGGTACTGTTTTCGCTACTTGTACTTTTGGGAGTGTATA
>Ga0224525_1000111_pt1 | contig 42717 bp, 33 predicted proteins | sample CFST100metaG_FD_179874 | JGI IMG/M metagenome (GOLD analysis project Ga0224525, IMG submission 179874) | Peat soil microbial communities from Stordalen Mire, Sweden - C.F.S.T100 | ecosystem: Environmental > Terrestrial > Soil > Wetlands > Peat | place: Sweden: Norrbotten County, Stordalen Mire...
GTCTGCCAGCATTGCTATGGTCTCAACATGGCGACCGGACGCCTCGTCGAAGTCGGCGAAGCCGTCGGCATCATGGCGGCCCAGTCCATCGGCGAGCCGGGCACCCAGCTCACGATGCGGGTCTTCCACACCGGAGGCATGGCGGGTTCGGACATCACCCAAGGCTTGCCTCGGGTCCAGGAGCTCGTGGAGGCCAGAAACCCCCGCGGCGAAGCGCTGATCAGCGAGATCGACGGAACCGTCAAAGACATCAAAGACGATGGCAACGGCCGCTTCGTCGTGACCATCGAAAGCACCTCCAAGACGACGGATGAGCAAGGCGTCCCTGAGGCCAAGACCTATACGACGGGCTATGGCGTTCGTCTCCGCGTCAAAGTGGGGGATCACGTCGAGGCCGGCGGCAAGGTCACGGAAGGCGCCATCAACCCGAAGCAGCTTTTGGAAGTCGCGGACATCGAGAAAGTCGAAGTCTATATGATCAAGGAGATCCAAAAGGTTTATGCCGCCCAAGGCATCGGCATCTCCGATAAGCACCTGGAGGTCATCATCCGCCAGATGCTCCGCAAGATGGTCGTCATCGACGGCGGCGACACCGATCTATTGCCCGGAACCCGCGTCGACGTCGACAAATACACGCAGGCCAACCAGAATACCCTCTTAGCGGGGAAGCGGCCGGCCCTCAGCTATCCGCTGGTCTTAGGGATCACCAAAGCCGCCCTCGAGACCGAATCCTTCTTAAGCGCCGCCTCCTTCCAGGAGACGACCCGCGTCCTCACGGACGCCGCCATCAAGGCCAAACGGGATAATCTCCACGGCTTGAAGGAAAACGTCATCACCGGCAAGCTCATTCCGGCCGGGACTGGCTTATTCACCGAAGAAGAGGAGAACACCCGCTTAGGGCAGTTCGACGTCCTTGACAAGATGAAGCAAGTCAAAGCCCAGTATATCGAGGCCCACGATCGCCCCGATGAAGCGCTGAAGTAATCGCTCAAGGGAAAGGCCGCCTGACGAAGGCGGCCTTTTTCTAGGCCCAAACGTAAATAATGATCGAAGGGGATTACCCCTTGCATCGGGGGCCAGGCCCCATCTCCTTCGCTGAGGAACCTTCTGAAGTTTGCGCATTCATCTAGCGTTTTCCCGCGGGGACACTATAATTTTGTTTGCCCCCAAAGGGGGCAAGTTATGTTCTGCCCAAGTTGCGGCCAAGAAATCAAAGAGGACGGCGTCAAGTACTGCCCTCATTGCGGATACGAGCTTCAGTCAAAAACCCCGGATTCGCAAGAGGTGGTGGACGTCGATGGCGGACCTAAGAAGACGCCTTCTTTCGAGTACCAAGAATACCCCACGAAAAGTCCCGTTGCGGGGATCGTCTTAGGTATCTTTTCCATTCTTTTGGCCGCCCCCACCATTGGGATTTTAGGTCTTATCCTTGGCGTCATCGGCCTCATCAATTCGAAAGACACCGCTGGGAAGACGCTCAATATCATCGGGATCGTTTTTTCGGGCGCGGTCTTCCTTTCGCTTTTCCTCGCGGCTTTCGGAATCTGATTCAAATTTTATTTTGGCTCCGAAACGCGTTGGTGTTCCTATCCACGCTACCCGGTGTATCATAAATGGGATTATTCCCGTGTTGACAACGCTTTTGAGCCTGTGTATAGTCTCACTCGGACGCGAGAAGCGGCCGTAAGGCTTTTTCGCTCGCGAACAAAACTGACGCACCAGAAAAAGTGCGCTTCAGGCCAAAGGAGAAGTGGACAGCATGCCAACGATCAACCAGCTCGTCAGAGAAGGACGTCAAACGGCCCCCAGAAAGTCGAAGACCCCGGCTCTAAGCAAACGATGGAACAACCTCACCAAACGGAGTACCGATCAAGCGAGCGCCCAAAAGCGCGGCGTTTGCACCCGTGTCGGGACGATGACCCCGAAAAAGCCGAACTCGGCTCTTCGGAAATACGCGCGTGTCCGTTTATCGAATGGATATGAGGTGACCGCCTACATCGGCGGGGAAGGCCACAACCTTCAGGAACACAGCACCGTCATGATCCGGGGCGGAAGGGTCAAGGATCTCCCTGGCGTCCGTTATCACATCATCCGTGGCTGTCTCGATTGCGCGGGCATCGAAGCCCGTCGTCAGGGCCGAAGCCAATATGGCACGAAGCGCCCGCAGGGCGGAGCCGAAGCGGCCCCGGCCGCCGCGCCCGCCGAGAAGAAATAAGGGAGGAATGAATCATGTCACGCAAAGGTAATGTCGAAAAGCGGGATGTCCTTCCCGATCCGGTTTATAACAGCAAGTTGGTGACCCGGCTGATCAACCGCGTCATGTACGATGGCAAAAGAGGCATCTCCCAAACCATTATTTACGATAGTTTCAAGATCATCGAAGAAAAGACCAAGAAACCGGCCATTGATGTCTTCGCGACCGCGATCAACAACATCATGCCGGAAGTCGAACTGAAAGTCCGCAGAATCGGCGCCGCCAACTATCAGGTGCCGGTCGAGGTCACTCCCGAAAGGAAGCAGACTTTGGGCTTGCGGTGGCTCGTCTCCTATGCCCGCCTTCGCGGGGAGAAGACGATGGACGAGAAGCTGGCCGGCGAGATCATCGATGCCGCCAATGGCACCGGTGCCGCCGTCAAGAAGAAGGAAGATGTTCACAAGATGGCCGAGGCCAACAAGGCCTATGCCCATTACCGCTGGTAAAGGAGGAACCCCATGCCCAACGACGAGAATATGATTGAGGAGAGCGACAATTACGATCTCCCTCACACCCGCAACATCGGCATCATGGCACACATCGACGCGGGCAAAACCACGACGACGGAGCGAATTCTCTATTATACCGGTCGCACGCATAAGATCGGCGACATCGATGCCGGAACGACCGTCATGGATTGGATGGTCGAAGAGCAGGAGCGCGGCGTGACCATCACGGCCTCCGCGACTACTTGCTTCTGGAAAAACTATCGCATCAACATCATCGACACCCCGGGGCACGTCGACTTCACCGTTGAAGTCGAACGCTCGCTCCGCGTTCTCGACGGCGCCGTCACGGTCCTCGATTCCAAAAACGGCGTCGAGCCGCAAACCGAAACCGTTTGGCGCCAAGCCGATAAATATGGCGTCCCGCGGGTTATTTGGTGCAACAAGATGGACGCCATCGGCGCCGATTTCGAAATGTGCCTCGACTCGCTTAAAGACCGGCTGGGCATCGCCTACGCCGCCATCCAATACCCGATAGGCAAGGAAAGCGGCTTCATCGGCGAGATCGACCTTGTGGGGATGCGAGCTTATACTTACACCCAAAACAAGGACGACCCCCCGAGAGAGAGCGAAATTCCTTTCGAGCTTTTGGCCAAAGCCAAACACTATCACCAAGAGCTTCTCGAGAAACTCAGCGGCTACGACGATGAATTCATGATGAAAGTCCTCGATGGCGTCGAGCCGTCGGTCGATGAGATCAAGAAAGTCCTTCGCAAAGCCACGCTGACATCGAAATTCTTCCCCGTCCTTTGTGGCACGGCTTTCAAGAACAAGGGCGTTCAGCTCCTTCTCGATGCCGTCATCGATTATCTGCCCTCGCCGCTCGACATTCCGGGCCAAAAGGGCGATCTCCGCGGCAAGCCCTACGAGTGCAAAGTCACCGACAACGCCCCGTTTGTGGGCTTCGCCTTCAAGATCGCGACCGATCCTTTCATTGGCCGGCTGGCCTATGTCCGGGTCTATCAAGGCATTCTGAAGAGCGGTTCTTATGTCCTCAATAGCTCGCACGGCGAGCAAGAGCGCATCGCGCGCCTTGTCCTCATGCACGCCAATCACCGTCAGGAAGTCAGCTCGCTGCATGCGGGCGAAATCGGCGCCGTGGTGGGCCTTAAAGAAACGACGACCGGCGATTCTCTGACCGATCCGAATACCCCGGTGGTGCTCGAGCGACTCGAGTTCCCGGAGCCGGTCTTGGAGCAAGCCGTCGAGCCGAAGACCAAAGCCGATGCCGATAAGATGAGCAACGCTTTGACGAAACTCGCCGAAGAGGATCCGACCTTCCGCGTCCACACGGACATCGAAACCGGTCAGACCATCATCGGGGGCGTCGGCGAGCTGCAGCTCGATGTTCTCGTCGAGCGCATGAGACGGGAATTCGGCGTCGAAGTCAACGTCGGCAAACCGCAGGTCAACTATCGCGAGACGATCAAGAAGAGCGGCGAGACCGAAGGACGTTACATCAAGCAGACGGGCGGACATGGCCAATACGGCGATGTCTGGATCCGTTTCGAACCGAACCCGGGCAAAGGCTTCGAGTTCGTGGATGCCATCGTCGGCGGTTCCGTCCCTCGGGAATTCATCAAGCCAACCCAGCAAGGATTGGAGGAGGCCCTCAACCGCGGCCTCGTGGCGGGCTATCCGATCATCGATCTCAAGGCGACCCTCTTCGATGGGTCCTACCACGAAGTCGATAGCTCCGAAGCGGCCTATAAGATCGCGGCCAGTTTGGCGCTTAAGGAAGCGGCGGCCAAATGCGCTCCGGTCGTCCTCGAGCCGATCATGAAGGTCGATGTGACGGTTCCGGATCAATACTATGGCGACGTCATCGGCGATATCTCTCGTCGGCGCGGCACCCTGAACGGCGAGACCCAACGCGGCAACGCGAAGGAAGTCAGCTGCTTGGTACCCTTGGCCGAGATGTTCGGTTACGTCACCGATCTCCGCTCCATGACCCAGGGTCGTGGCAACTTCACGATGACCTTCTCTCACTATGGCGAGTGCCCTCGCTATATCCAAGACGAAATCATCAAGAGCAGCAACATGAACATGAGATGAGCCTTACTTACTTTGTAAGTATTGCCAATCGAAAATCGTTGCTCTATCATTAATTCGCGACTTTTCAAGAAAAACCATTTGGAGGAAAAATCAATGGCAAAAGAGAAATTCAATCGTGACCGTGTCCACGTGAACGTTGGCACCATCGGCCACATCGATCATGGCAAGACCACCCTTACTTCCGCTATCTGCCACGTCCTTAATTTAGTGGGCAAGGCGACCGGCGGAAAAGACGGCAACGCGCTTGATTTGGCTTATGCCCAGATCGACTCCACGCCGGAAGAAAAAGCCCGTGGCATCACGATCAACACCGCCCACGTCGAGTATGAGACCGCGAAGCGTCACTACGCCCACGTCGATTGCCCGGGGCATGCCGACTACATCAAGAACATGATCACCGGCGCCGCCCAGATGGATGGCGCGATCCTCGTCGTTTCGGCCGCCGATGGCGTGATGCCGCAGACCCGTGAGCACGTCTTGCTCGCCCGTCAGGTCGGCGTCCCTTACATCGTCGTCTTCCTCAACAAGGTGGATATGGTCGATGACCCCGAACTCGTCGATATCGTCGAAATGGATGTCCGCGATCTTCTCACGAAGTACGGCTTCCCCGGCGACAAGACCCCGATCATTCGCGGCAGCGCCAAGCTGGCCGACGAAGCCAAGAGTCTTGATGATCCGGCTTGCAAGCCGATTCTCGAGCTTCTCAAGACCCTCGATACCTATATCCCGGATCCGGTCCGCGCCAATGAAAAGCCGTTCCTTCTTCCGATTGAAGACGTCATGACCATCTCAGGCCGTGGCACCGTCGTCACCGGACGTGTCGAGCGCGGCATTGCCCACATCAACGACGAAGTTGAAATCGTCGGCATCAATCCGACGCAGAAGTCGGTCATCACCGGCCTCGAGATGTTCCGCAAGACCCTCGACTATGCCGAGGGCGGCGATAACATCGGCGTCCTTCTCCGCGGCGTCACCCACGATCAGGTTGAGCGTGGGCAGGTCCTCGCGAAGCCGGGCTCCATCGTCCCTCACGACAAGTTCACTGCGACCGTCTACATTCTCACCAAGGATGAGGGTGGCCGTCATACCGCTTTCTTAAACGGCTATCGTCCGCAGTTCTTCTTCCGGACCACCGACATCACGGGCAGCATCACGCTTCCTTCCGATGTCCAGATGGTCATGCCAGGCGATCACGTGACCTTCACCGTGGATCTCATCCACCCGGTTGCGCTTGAAAACGGCACCAAGTTCTCCATCCGCGAGGGTGGCAAGACCGTCGGCGCCGGAACCGTCACCGAGATTCTTCACTAAGACGGGTCTCGTCCCTACGGAAAAATTCCCCCAAGTCCATTCTTGGGGGATTTTCTTTTCCCTTCGGGAGCACAAAGGAGTTTGGGTCGGTCCTCTATGGAATAGCGAGGAATAAACGACTATATTTATTACGATATGGAAATCAGTGAAAACATAAAAGAAGCCGGTTACGGGAAACGCATTCTTGCCTATTTGATCGATTCGGCCATCGTGATCATCGCGGGCGGGATCGTTTTGGGCTTAGTCACCTCCACTTTCATGATGGATGCCATCGGGGGCACCAAGGCCAAGCAGAATTATCTGGATTTTGAAGCGGCCTCGGGTCTCTACGAGATGACGAAGGACTCCGACGGAAACTACGAGGTCGGGGCCTACTACACCGATTTCAGCTCGGACACCCCGGCTTCGTCGAGCGCTTCGACGGCTTCAGACGCGATGGCCCACGCTCCGCTTCTGGAGGCTTTTTCCAAGACCAAGCCATTGAACGGAACGACCCAGACCCAGCCAGCTTACGCCGAGTACATGGATCTCCTTTGGAATTATTACACGGTGTTCTTGCCCAAAGGTTTGGCGTCTTCCGCCGATTACGATTCCCGGATCGCTGTCATGACCGATTCCTCGGGGGCCGCTTTCACCACCATCGAGGATTATTACGCCCACTTTGAAAAAGATATTTTGGGCCTGCCCTCGCCATCGCTTTATGACGAGAGCCCAAGCGGCAGCGAAAGCGCGTCGGCTTTGTATGATAATTCCAAGTATTACCGTTATGTCTTAAATGCGGACAAACAATCGGTCAATATCGCTGCGGAGCCAGTGCTTCAGGAAAGTTATAAAACCATTTTTGAGACGGGGAGCTCCTCCCAGATCAGCACGCTATTAGGGACCCTTGAGACTTACTTTTATGATTCGAGCGCCAGCAGCGGTCTTTATATCAGTGCGATCAACGATTTCGAAGGGGCCGCCACGGACTCGAGCCAAAATTATTATTATGATAATTACCAGCAGTATGGTTTAGCGACCTACGCCTGCGCTTGGGCCGCTTTCTTCCCCTTCCAGTTCGCTTTCTTCTTTTTGATTCCTCTTTTCATGCCCGACGGCGAAACGCTGGGCAAGAAAATCTGCGGTTTGGCCGTCATCGGCCTCGACGACGTAAAAATGAAGCCTTGGCAGAAGATCGTGCGCCAGCTTTTGACTACTTTCTTGGGCCTCGTCGTCATCATGCCATACATTGGCTATTTCTCGTTCATGATCTACATCATCTTCGCTCTGATCGATTACATGATGATCATGCTTTCGAAGAAGCATCAATCAATCCATGACAAACTCGCCAAGACGATCGTGGTGGACGCCAAGGGTTCCAAGTGGTACGCTTCCGCGGCCAAAAAAGAAGAAAACGAGGCTTCGCCTGAAAGCGGAAGCGCCGTCTCGCTTGAGGGAGAGACCAATCCAGGCCTCATCGGTTCCGAGGAAACCGTTCTTGATCTTTCGACTCTCAATAAGAATCGCGAAGAGGCCAAGAACCTCAAAAGTTTTGATGAGTTTGAAAAAACCAAAGATGCGGAATTTGAGGCTAAGGAAGTTTCTTCCCAGCCTAAAGTCAATCTGACGAAAGAGGAAGAGCCGGATTCCGCGAGCCCGGCTTCGAAGCCCTTGTCGGAAAAAACCGATTTGCCTCCCGAAGAAAACGGCTTCACGGACGGAAAAAAATAAAAAGGCAGACCATCGGGTGACCCGCTTTCACCTCTTCCGGAAAAGATACTCTCGCTCGTTTATTTAAGGTGGACAAAATGGAAATCAAAGAAGAAGCAACGGACGAAGGCTACCGATTAGCGCCTTTTCTTTTGCGCTTGGCCGCTTCTTCCATTGATGCGGCCATTGCTCTTTTGGCGGTCGTGATGATGTATTTTGCCTGCTTTCCCAATGGTGCGTTCAAGACCTTGGGCGATGCCATGGGGGTTCCTTCGCAGTATTCAACCCTTCAAAAATACCAAGAAGCGTCTGGGCTGGTCGTGGCCTCGAGCGATGGCTCCTTAAGCGACATCTCCTCTTCTTCCTATGAGGAGTATCAAAGTGCCATCCAATATTATTATTTTATTTATAACGCCGCGGACAGCACGGTTAATCCCTCGCCTGAAAAATATTCTTTCATGGATTATAACGTCGCCGTTCTAGACCTTCCTTCGGACGTCAAAAATGCCAACCATTCCGACTATTTCGATTTCGCCGCCGCGAACGGAGAGCCCGATTCGTCGCAGCTTGGGGTTTTGAAATCTTCTCTTTACGGAAGCGATGACAAGTTGACCGAGGGATCTCGCTCGCTTCTTTTGACTTTTTTCCAAGGCAAATATGCGGCCACTCAGGATCTCATGATTTCCGAAAGCTATTACAAGACCGCCGAAGAGGCTTATTCTTCCAATGTTGAGATTTTGGAATCCATCGTCGTTTTCATTCCTTTCCTGGGCTTTTATTTTGCCATCCCGATGTTTTCGCCATTTGGGCGAACCCTTGGCAAGAAATGGATGAAGCTTGCGGTGATTGACGTCGATGGCGTGCCTTTGCGGAAATGGCTTCTCATTCTGCGGATCCTGTCCTTCATTTTGACGCTGGGCGCGGCGATTCTTTTGGATGACGCCATTTATTCGATAAGCCTGCTCGTTTTGGTCTTCCTCATTTCCTTCGGCTTGGTTTGTTTTGGAAAAAAGAGGCGGGCTTTGCATGATTATTGCGCTCACGGAGTCGTTGTCCGGGACGAAGACGCTTTCATGAAACCGAAGGCCGAGGCCCCCGAAAATGCATAAGATCGAGTTGGCTCCCTTATGGAAAAGAGCGCTTGCCTCGCTGACCGATTTATTCATTTGCTTTTCCCTATTCGTTGGTTTTTTCGCTTTGGCCCAATGGCTTTTCACCGCCAACGCTTATACCTCCGGTCTTCAAGACGAGCTGGCCCGCTATGAAGTGGATTCGCATTTGTATCATCTCGATTCGGACAACGAACCGGCCGTCTTTGATTTTTCCTCTTACGATTCGTATCAAAGCATCGTAGTTTCCTATTACACGGAATATTTGGTTTCGGAATGCCCCGAGGCTTCTCGCCACGCCGGCTATTCTTTGTATTGGTATAACGTGCACATTTTGGGCCTCGAAGATGCCAAAGGCCTCTATGCCCCCGAAGATCTGGCGGCGAGGGGTGAGCCTTCGAAGACCACCGGCCCAACCCTTTTCGTCTATGAAACGGCCAACGGAAGCCCTTCCTACGACGTCTTGGCCGTTCCCTCTGCTTCCCTTTATTCGGCCGGGAGTCTGACGGATGAGGCCAAAACCCAGCTGCTGCATTTTTATTGGGACGAAAACAGCGTTTCGGTTTATTACAACGCCGCATCCGATTTGGCCAAGGAAGATTTTTTCAAGGACGTCAACGATCGTTATTCCGCGCAGGAAACAACCTACCCCTTACTGACGGCGTTCCCTTTGGCCGCTTTGGTTTGCTATTTCATCATTCCCCTTTGCTTCCATGACGGGGAGACCCTCGGCAAAAAAATATTTCATCTTTGCCTGGTCAACAAAATCGGTTTTCGAATCCAGCGAAACCAAATTATTTTGCGTCAGCTCCCAGCCGTTGCCTTTTTTGAGGTGTTCTTTTTCTTCGTGGGCCAATACATCGCGGTCATGGTGGCCTTGCTGTTTCTTTTCGTCTCCTACCTCATCATGATATTCGACAAGAAACATCGGGCTTTGCATGACTTCTGGTCTTTGTCGTTGGTCGTTGACAAAGAGAAGTCCCTTTTCTACGAAAACCTGGCCGAGCAAGAAGCGGGGGAGCAGGACTTTTCCAAAGTCATGGCCGAAGCCGCCGCCGTCAAAGAAAACGGGGAAAAGGCTTTGGCGGCGGAAAAAGAAGAGAAATGAGTCTCTTTCCTGCTTTCAGGAACTTTTAAAGACTCTTTTATCGCCGTCTTCCGACTCCCCTTTAAAAAGCTCTTGCTTTATGTAAGCGCTTGCAAGAAAATATAAGGCCGTTTCATGTTAAAAGCGCTCTCCTGTCCTTTCTTGCGAGCGTTAGCCCGCTATGTTAGTATTGGCGAGTATTAAACGGCCTCATCTTGATCGCGGGAGGAAACATTGATGGAAGTTAGAATCGAAGGTCTTACCAAGGTTTTCGAAGGCAAGAACGGAAACATAACGACTGCTGTCGACAACCTTACCCTAACCATTCCTGACGGCAAACTTGTTGGCCTTTTAGGGCCTTCTGGCTGCGGGAAATCCACAACCCTTTACATGATTGCGGGCCTTCATAAGCCAACGGCTGGGCGGATTTTCTTCGGGGCCGAGGATGTCACTAACGTCCCGCCGGAGAACCGGGGGATCGGCTTGGTTTTCCAAAATTATGCGCTTTATCCTCATTTTTCGGTCGCTCAGAACATTTCCTTTCCGTTGGATAACGTTCGTCTTCCCGGCGCCTATGGAAAGCAACTCGACGCCACAAGAGCCGCGAAAGGGGAGCTGAGGTCCTTCCAGAAAGAGATTTCGCGGAAGAAAGCCCGGTTTCGATCCCTTCCGGCCCTTATCGCCAAAAAGAAGGGGAGAAACCAACCTGTCGCTTCCTTGGAGAAGGAGCTGGCCCTTGACCGCGCTTTTTTGGAAACCTCCGGCAAAGAGCTTCATAAACTCGAGAATGCCGTCAATAGGACTTTTGCTTCTCTCGTTGACGCCAAAAAGTCCTTTGAGGAACTGAAAGCCAAAGATCCCCAAGCCGCCAAAATCGCCAACAAAAAGAAATTGAACAAGATGGATAAAAACGCCATAGTCCATGAAATGGCCCGAATCGTTGACATCGAACCATATTTAGACCGAAAACCCAAAGAGCTTTCAGGTGGGCAGCAGCAACGTGTTGCCATCGCCCGCGCTCTTTCGAAGAAGCCAGGGGTCCTTCTTTTGGATGAGCCGCTCAGCAACCTCGACGCGCGTCTGCGCCTTCAAACGCGAGAGGAAATCAAACGCATTCAAAGGTCGACGGGGATCACGACGGTTTTCGTCACACACGATCAAGAAGAGGCGATGTCCATTTCGGATGTCATTGTCGTTATGAAACTCGGAATCATCCAGCAAATCGGAGAACCTCAGCACGTTTATGACGAACCCGTCAATTTATTCGTTGCCAAGTTCCTAGGGAATCCCGCCATCAATACTTTTGACGGCGAAATCAAAGACGGAAAGCTTTATCTTGGCGATGCGCTCTTCGATGAGGATCCAGCGTACCAGAAAACGTATGAGGCCAAGGTTTTTGACGAGCCGCTCGGCTCGGAGGTCAAGGTCCCCTCTCAAGTTAAAAAACCTTTCACCTTGTTTAAACCCCGTTCCAAGGTTATGAAGGAAGAAAACCCTGATGTGTATAAGCTGAGCGAATCCTTCCATCTTGAAAAGAGAAACGATCGGAAAGTCATCATCGGGGTCAGGCCGGAATCCTTCAAGCTTTCCGATGGGAACAATATCATTCCGATAGCCGTGGATATGATCCAGCACATTGGGCGTGATATCACGGTTGTCGGTACGGTAAAAGGACAATCGGATTCCCACATCCGAGTGATCATCCCCAGCGATTTGAGGTCTTCGATCCTCGGGAAAGATCTTTTGGAATTCAGTCCCAAGCGATTTTATGTTTTCGAAGAAGGCGGAGAGAGGATCAAATGATGGAAGGGGAGAGAAGCGGCAGGCTCGCTCAGCTGAAAACCGAATGGAAATACCTGATCGCCAAGCCGACTCCGGAACAGAATTTGGCTTCCACGAATTCGCTTTTGAAGAGCCGGCTTGGAGTGAAAAGGGCGCCTAGATTCCGCGTCTCTGAAGCTGGTAAGGCCTGGATTGCCCTCATCCCTGCTCTGATTTTTTTAATCGTCTTCATGATATATCCGATCATCAATACTTTCTTGATGTCGTTCATCATCCATTTCCGTTTCATGAAGGGAAGCGGCGGTTCCTTTGCCATTTCCAACTATATCGTGGCCCTGCAGTTGGGGCTCAACATCAGTTGGGGCTTTGGGAACTACGTCAGCGTTCTTCAAAACGCCGATTTTCAGAACGCCCTTGCGAATACCGCCATTATTGTCGTCATTTCCGTTCCTTTGACGATCATCATCGGCCTGCTCATTGCGGTTTTTCTTAATTCCATTAAGCCTTTGCAAGGCTTTTTCCAAACGGTGTTCTTTCTTCCTTATGTCACGAACGCCATCGCCTTGGGGATGGTCTTCAAAATAATCTTCACCGACGGGTCAAGCGGGATGTTCAACAATTTCCTTTCGTGGTTCGGCGTCTCTTCCCAGAACTGGCTTTCCGTCTACGCGGATAAATGGCATATGCTTTTGGTCATTATCATTTATTCCGTTTGGAATGGCATCGCTTTCAAAATCCTGGTTTTCCAAAGCGGCCTTTCTTCCATTGATCGGCAGTATTACGATGCCGCGAAGATCGATGGGGCCAATCGAAGAACGATTTTCCGCCGCATCACCATGCCGATGCTGTCCCCTCAGATTCTGTATATTACCATCACTTCCTTCATCGGCGCCTTCAAGGCTTACACCTCGATTATTTCCCTCTTCGGGGCCGGCGCTTATAACTTTGGCGGAACCACGGCCAAAAACTGGGAAACCGTCGTGGGGTATATTTATGTCGTCATGCAGGATCAGACGCTTCAGGGCCGGGCCGCGGCCGCCAGTTTCGTCCTTCTTCTGATTATTTTGGTCATCACGATGATTCAAATTGCCGTCAGCAAAAAAAAGGTGGTGTTCTGATATGGCTTTGCAACACGAATCGGATCAATACTTTGCGACTCCGGAGCAGATGCGGCGCTACAAGAGCGCCCAAACCATCCGAACGATTTTGATTTACGCCTTCCTCGGCCTTCTTGGGGTTTTCATCATCGTTCCTTTTGTTTTCATGGTCATCACGAGCTTTCGCGATCCGGATTGCTATGATTGGGATACCAGCAACAAGATCTTCAATTTGATTCCGCAGTGGTGGAACTCGAAGTATGGCAGACCCAACTACACTCTTGACAATTACTCAACGGTTTTCACTTACAAAAGCTCTTCCGGGAATTCGATTAATTTCGGCTTGTATTACGCTAACACGCTGTATGTGTCGATCGTTTCAACGGCCTTTACCCTTGTGACCTCGGTCTTGGCTTCCTTCGCTTTCGCGAGATGCGAGTTCAAAGGCAAAAACCTCTTGTTCGCCATTTTGCTGGCCACGATGATGATTCCAGGCGAGATGATGGTCATCACCAACTTTCAATCCGTCAAATCCCTGGCGTGGGAGAACACCTTTGCCTCCCTTATCTTCGTCACCGGCGTATCCGTCTTCTATATTTTCTATTTGCGGCAGACCTTCCAGCAAATTCCGAATGAGCTTTTCTTGGCGGCCAAGGTCGATGGCTATGGACATTTCCGCTATCTTTGGAAAGTGATGGTGCCGGTGGCGATGCCCACGATCGTCACGATTGCCATTCTTTCCCTCATGGGGGCTTGGAACGCTTACGTCTGGCCCAACCTCGTCGCCAGCGGAACCAACCCTTTCACCGGGACGAGCATGCTTTTGGTCTCCAACGGATTGATGAGCCTTTTCCAGAATACGGATACGGGTCTATCGCACGATACGGTTCGGATCGCCGGGTCCGTCGTCGTGACGCTGCCATTATTCGTTTTCTTCCTCATTTTCCGCAAATACATCATGCGAGGGGTTTCGCGTTCGGGCATCAAAGGATAAACTTGGAATGGGTTTGTTCCGGCTTAGGCCGGTCCAATAAAATTAGGAAAGGAAACGACAAGATGAAAATGAAATCCTTCAACTTTGTGGCTGCCGGGGCAATGCTTTTGGCCTGCGCGGGAGCCCTCACCTCCTGCAATGGAGGCCCGGGTAAGACTTTGTACGATGGCGACATCACGGCTGATACGAGAGGCACGACCATCGACCTGTGGACGGGCTTCGGCGCCGCCGTCACGGCCGATCTTCAAGAGGTTCTCGATGATTTCACGGCTCAAACCGGAATCAAGGTCACCCACACCTCGAAAAACGGCTACGAGAACCTTCAAAGCGCCATCAACCTTTCGGCCTCGACGAGCACTTACCCGAACGTTTCCGTCGGCTATCCCGATCATTTCGCGGGCTACATCGATAGCAACATCCAACTCTCTCTGGATGGTTTTATCGGATCGGACTCTCTTATTCCGGCCACGCGGACCGGAACGGCCACCGATTCCAGCGCGAGCGGGACCTTCACTGAACTCCCGGCTTTTGACTACAGCGATTTCTATTCTTCCTATCTGACCGAGAACACCTCTTTGAAATACAAAGATGATGGGACGGGCTACGTGATGGGCATCCCCTTCAACAAATCGACCGAGGTCATGGTCTATAACAAGACCTTCTTTGGCGCGGATGTGATCAAAACCGCCGGCATCGCCCTTCCGACCACTTGGGACGAAGTCAAGGCCCAGTCGGACAAGATCCTCAATTATGTGAAAACCAAAGGGGTTTACGGCAAGGTTCTGGCGAGCGATGGCAACGTCTACGCCACCGCGGCCGACATCCCGAGCGCCGATACCATTCTTTTGGATTTCACCTCGGTGGCGGAAGGGGCCTTCTATCCTCTGAGCTACGATTCCCAGGCCAATTGGTTCATCACCGGGGTGCGGCAGTGGGGTGGCGTCTATACGTCGGTCGACAAAGACACGATGAAGGGCTACATCCATTTCTACGACGCCGATAACAAAGCCAAGACGAAAGATTTCCTCACCACGCTGAATACGGCTTACCAAGCGGGTGATTTGGCCATCCCGGCCACCTTCGCCGAAGCCAGCTATTGCTCTGCCCACTTCAAGATTTATCAGTCTCTCATGAACATCGGCTCTTCGGCTGGCGTCAGCAATTGCGTCCCGGCCGGCGATGCTTTCCAAGTCGCCTGCGCCCCGATCCCCTACAAGACCGCGGACAAAAAATTCGTGATCTCGCAAGGAACCAACCTCTGCATTTTCGATAAGGGCACCAACGCTGAGCGCGTGGCCTCCTGGAAGCTCGTCAAATTTCTGAGCCAGGTCGAAAACGGGAAGTTTGCGACTTTGAGCGGCTATTTCCCGACTTGCAAGAGCGCTCTCAACAGCGCTATCTATCAGGAATTCATCACCAGCACCGCTGGCAGCAGCACCGACAAGGTCAATCGTTCGGCCGCCACGGTCAACGCCAGCATTTATTCGGCCGATTCCGCCAATTGGCAGAAGTTCGTCGATCCGGGTTTCAACGGCTCCTCGACGGTTCGCAACAGCGTCGACACCGTGAACGCTCAGGTCTTTATCAGCAAAACCGATATCGACAAAGTGATGAGCGATCAATACAACGCTTTGGCCGACTACGTTCCGCAAGCTTGAGGTCTCTTCATGAAGAATTCACGCATGCACGCTCTTAATCTCACCGCCATCGCCGCTCTTTCGGCGGGCCTCGTGTCTTTAAGCGGCTGCTCCTCGAAAACAGGAGCCGATCCGTATAATCTCGATTGGAGCGAAGACACCAAAGGGGTCACGATTTCCTTTTGGACCCCCTTTGGAAGCGACATCGAGGATTCGCTTGAATCCATCGTGAAAACCTTTGAGGACGAAACGGGGATCAACGTCACCTGCGAGGCCAAGGGCGGCTATGACAACCTCGAGAGCGCCGTCATCCTTTCGGCCTCCACCAACACCATGCCGGAAGTCACTTTGGCTTATCCGGACCATGAGGCCAACTACCTGGATATCAACGCCTTGGTCAAGTTGGACTATTATTTCGAGAACGACGGCGACTCCGATTTCCAGATCTCAGACTTTTACTCCGATTACATGAAAGAGAATCAATCCTTGGCTTATAAAAACGATGGCACCCCTTACACCACGGGCATCCCCTTCAACAAATCCACGGAGGTTCTTTGCTACAATAGCACCTTCTTTGACTGGGCCAAGACCCGCGATTCCTCCATCGTTCCGCCGACCACTTGGGACGACGTGACGGCTTTGGGGCCTAAAATCGACGCCGTCCTGACTCCGTATTTCGGGAAAATCATCGGCAGCGACAACAACGCTTACGCTTCAGAGAGCGCGATGCCTTCCGGCGTGACCGTGGTTTTGGATTTCACCTCGGTGGCTCATGACGATTTCCATCCTCTTTCTTATGATTCGCAGTCCAACTTCTTCATCACGACCTGCCGCCAGTGGGGCGGCCAGTACACGACCGTCGACAAATCGACCGGCAAGGGCTATCTGGCCTTCAATTCCGACCAAGTGAAGACGGGCCTCCAGTTCATGAAGGCCGCCGCCACAGACGATTCCGTGGCCATTCCCGCCACCTTTGGAGAGGCCAAATACACTTCCAATGAATTCAAGCTTCTTCAATCCGTCATGGTGATCAGCTCCTCGGCCGGCGTTGGCAACCAAGCTCCGGCCGGAAACATGTTCCAGGTCGGCGTTTCGCCGATTCCGTATGAGAACGCCGCGGACAAATACGTCATCTCCCAGGGCACCAATTTGGTCTTGCTCGATCAAGGCACGAACGCCCAACATCTGGCCGCTTGGAAGCTCATTAAATATTTGGCCAAAGCGGCCAACGGGCTTTTTGCCGCCGAATCGGGTTATTATCCGTCCTGCGCCTATGCCACCAGTAGCGCCGATTACCAAGAATTCGTCAACCGGGCCCCGGTTTCGATCGCCGACAAGATCGCCTATCAGACCGTCAAAGTCAATTCCGATTATTACATGAATTCCGCTTCCAACTGGATCAAATTCGTTGATCCCGGCTTTGTGGGGTCCTCTTCGGTCAGGACTTCCGTTTCGACGGTTATGGCCCGTTTGTTCGTCGATGGCTTGACGCCTCAGGCGGCCATCGATGAGCAATATGCCTCACTGAAGGATTACGTCAAATGAAAAATCTCATCAACAAAGTCATCTTTTCCGCTTTCTTGTTCGTCTTTTTGGCCGCCCCTTTGGCGGGCTGCCAAAATAATTCGACCGCTTCAAGTTCCGCTTGCGCGGCCTTAAGCGACACCAACCAACTGGTTCCAACCCCTTTGACCGATGCCCTGGCCTTCCCTTACGCCAGCGATTACGCCACGAAGGATTTCGCCGCCCCGACCTCGGGTCTCGCCTATGGGAAAGCCGTCTTGGTTACCAACACCGATGGCGACACCGCCAGTTTCCGGACCCTCGCTTCGACTTACGTCAAAGTCCGTTTCCTCGGGATCAATACCCCGGAGTCTACGGCCAAGGTCGAGCCTTGGGGGGTCAAGGCCTCCCATTTCACGGCGGGCATCCTCTCCAGCGCCAAAAACATCTGTCTCGTCAACGATATCGATGTGTATTCTCAGTACGACAGTTCGGGCGGACGGAATCTTGGCTTCGTTTGGTATCAGCTGTCCGATACTGCCAGCTGGCGTCTTCTTAATCTCGAAATCGTCGAAGAGTGCTACAGCAAGGATCTTCTCTTCACGGATTCCACGAATCTCAAGTATCTGGATTCTTTCACCAAAGCCGGAGCGGCCGATGCCGCTTGCGGCTATCGCGTCTACGGGACCCAGGATCCCGATTATGATTACACCTCCACGGTCGTGGAGGCCACGATTTATGAGGTTTGGCACGATTACGCCAGTCTTGGCATCGACAAGGATGCCGGTTCCTCAGGCAAAGAACTGCACCTCAAAGCTTTGGTGGTGGGGCTTCTTGGCGACAATCTCGTCTTGCGCGATATCGTCCGAGATCTCGCTCAGGCCGACGCCGATCCTTATATGTGCATCTATGCTTATGCGGGATACAACAGTTCCTTGGCCAGCAAAGTGGCCATCGGGGATGTCGTGTATTTCTATTGCCGGGCCACGACTTACGCCGGAAATTATCAGCTCTCCGACCTTAAGACCAGCAGCTATGGCAACTACAAATTCCAGGTTCTGGCCTCTGTGGGCGACGCCAATTATTCAACCTATGTTTCTGGCGACAACGGAATCAATCCGGTGGTGGCCAGCGGCGTCACTTCCAAGGATGTTTTAGGCACCTATTCCGGGTTTTACACCCAGATCGATGTCACCATCCGGAACATCCAAGCCGGAGATTATGACGATAACGGAAACTTCATCCCCAGCGGCGAGGAGACTTACTACAACGTGGGAACCTCGGGCACCACGGTCTACGCCTATGTCAAAGACACGACCATTGCCTGCAACCTTCGCATCGACAGCACCTGCTTCCCGCTCCTCACCTACAAGAACTTCGCGGTCGGGACCTCCTATCGCGTCAAAGCCTATCTGTCCGCTTACTATACGAGCTATCAGCTTCAGGTCTTCTCGAATCTGAAAGGCTACGACTACGTCACCGCGCTTTGATTTTTCAAATAAAGAAAGGAGAATCTTTTTATGAAAAAACCCACAGCAGTTCTCATGACAGCCTTGGCTCTCGCTTCCTTGACGGGATGTGGGAACCAGACCGCTAGTTCGTCCTCGACGCTTCCGGAAACGTATGAGGAAGTGGTGGCCAAGGTCGCTTCGACGGCCGCTATCGCCTATATGACCAACGGCACCACCGGCAAAAACATGGTGACCACGGGGAACGGCACCAATTCCGTCCCCGCCGCCGGGTATCTTCTTCTGGCGACCTCCTTCGACGTGAAAGCGCTCGTGGGCGGAGCGGAAACCACGGTCACCGCTTCGATCGCCTGGACGCTCTCCGATGCGACGGGTTGGACGGTCGCGGACGTCAAAAGCGACGCGACTCACAAGCAGTACACGCCCAAAACCCCCGCTTATGGGAAAGAGGATCTCAAACCGGTCTTAACGGGAGTCATCACTTTCGGGGAGGCTACCAAAGACGTGACTTATGACGTCGTGGTCCCGGCTTCGACGATCGCTCCGGTCGAGTTCCTCAAACTCTCGGATCTTTATACTTCCGCGGTCACGAACAAGAAGACCAACGTTTTTGTTGTCACTTACGGCTATGTGACGGGCTTCGCTTCTAATTTCGGGAGCGTCTACATCACGGCCGGAGGCTATGGCTGCCAGCTTTATAACGCCACGAGTTTTTCCTCGTCCTTCGTGGCGGGCCATCTTCTCAAGGTGACGGGCACCATCACCAACTATTACGGCTTGGAGCTCACGAACGTGACTGACGTCGAGACCCTTACGAGCAAAGAGGGCGTCGATTCCGGCGATCCGATTACTCCAACCGAAAACGACATCAAAGCCGTCACCGGCAACGGGACGAAGTGGGACAACGCCTTCATCTCCGTCAATGCCGTTTACAGCTCTTATAACAACGGGACCCTGAAGTTCTTGGTGGGCGCCACGCCTTTCTACGTTTACCTCAAGAGCACGATCGACGCGGCCGTGTTGGCGGGTTATAAAGCCCAGTTCACGAATTCGACGGCGACCGGAGCGACGTATAACGTCAAAGGCGTTGTGAGTTATTACGCCACGAACAGCCTGTTCGAGGTCGTTCCGTGGCAGGCCGGTTGGATTACCGCCCTCGCTTAAGCCGAATCCCCAAAACGGGCCTTATCGAAAAGGCCCGTTTTTTGCTGCCTCAGCCCTTCGAAGCGAACTGGTGATTTTGTTTGTTGCGAATGGGAGGCCCTCGATATAAAATAGTGCGCGCTGGTCCCTTAGCTCAGTTGGTAGAGCAGCTGACTCTTAATCAGCGGGTCGCGGGTTCGAGTCCCTCAGGGATCACCAGGTGGAAAATGGCCACGCCGATAATCGGGCGTGGCTTTTTCTTCGCAAGTGGTCTATAAATAAATAGAATTATGGAAAGAAAACCATCCGAAAATCACGTTCGCCGCATTTTGGGGGCCCTCAAAAAGGAAAACCGGAAGTTCTTCTCGCTGGAGATGCTCTCGGAAGCGGTGGGGCTCTATCCGGATGCCTTGGCGGACGATCTCCTCTTTTTTGACCCCATGGTCAAAATGGATCCCTCCCTTGACATGAACAGGCTCACGCCTGCCCTCGAAGCCTACGTCGCCGCTTTGGACGAGGAAAAAGCCAAACGTCCCATCGCCAAAAGAACATTGGTCACCAAAAACGAGCTGGCCGAATACGCTTCCGTCGCCGATTTCGTTTATAAGAAGATGACCAGTGCGGGCGGCCTCGTATCGCCTTCGCTCATCCTGTCTGACCACGATCTCCATCTGCTCCAAAAGCTCGTGGCCCAAGAAGTCGCCGCCCGCAAAAAGGCCAAGAGAAAAAAGTCTTCCTAGGATGGTTTTCGCGGCCTTTTCTTTTTCGGAGAAGGCCTTTCTTTTCGAGGCTTCCGACCCGAGACGATTTTTTTGCGGATTTATAACGATTTTGTTGTTGTGTTAAAGCCCCTCATCCCTTAAAATCATGATTAAGGAGAATATCTCAATGAAACGAATGAATCGTAAGATCATTCTGCTTCCGCTGGCGTTGGCCGCTTTCGTGGGCCTTACCGGTTGTGGCAATCTGACCTCGTCGTCCAGCAAGTCGGGCATCATCATCCCCACTTCCTCTTCAACCGCGAGCACAAGCTCATCCTCAGGCAATTCCAATTCTTCCGGTTCTAGCGCCGCCGTGGGGCAAACCCTTTCGGATTTGGATCAAGCCGGCACTTATGACGTCAAAGGCGTCGTCGTTGCCCTTACGACGAAATCGTATGTGATTCACGACGACAAAGCCGGGGCGCTGGTTTATGTCAATGCCGCCCCTTCGGTCAAGCTCGGGGATTACATCGAAGCCAAACAGACCCTCGTCGATGGCACTTATATGCCTTATAACGGCCTCTATCAATTCAGCGCCGCCGACAAGACCAACGCTTTGACGGTCACGACCGCCAGCGGAACCAAGCCCACCATCCCGGCCGCCATTGCTTTGACTTCCGCGGTTGCCGATGGCTGGAAGACCAAAGGGAGCACGACTCCTTCGACCTTGAGGCCGACCGATGTCACGCTTTTCTCATGGACGACGACCGCCGTCGCCTCAGGTAATTACATCACGTTGAATCTCAGTGGCTCAGCTACCGTTATCGAGTCGGCTTATCTCGATTCGACGGCTTTCTCAATCGCCGCTGGGAAGACCTACGACCTCGAAGGCTATTTCATTGGCTATTCCAAGGCCAATAGCTTTGCTTCAGTCGCCATCACCAAAGCGACTGAGAAAATCATAGTCCCAACCGCAATCTCCATTACTTCCGCCGGGGGCGCCACGAGCGTCCGCGTCGCGGAGACTCTCGCTTTGACCGCCACCGTCACTCCGGATAGCGCCTCCGATAAATCCGTCACTTGGAGTTCGGGCGACGAAACCAAAGCCACCGTCAGCACGGCTGGCATCGTGACGGGCGTCGCCGAGACCGACAGCGTCGTCATCACCGCGACTTCCGTCGCCGCTCCTTCCGTCAAGAACACGATTGCCCTCGTTATTGCCGCCAAGGCCGCGACCCCGGTCGCTTCCGTCGCGGTCGCTCCAACCGCCGTCACCCTTATCGCGGGAGGAACCCAGCAGTTGACTCCGACGGTTCTGCCTGCCGAAGCCAACCAATCCGTTTCCTATGCCAGTGACGCCGCCGGCTTCGCTACGGTGTCTAGCACCGGCTTGATCACCGCCGTCGCCGTTGGCACGGCCAACATCACGGCCACCACTCTTGGCTTAGGTGCGGATAGCCTTCCCAAGACCGCCATTTGCGTCGTGACCGTCCGCCCTCAGATCATTTCCGATATCAAAGCCGCCGGAACCTTTGACGTCAAAGGCGTGGTAGCTGCCGTCAATACCAAAGGATTCGTCTTGCACGACGGAATCACCGGCATTTACGTCTACCTCGGTTCCGTTTCAACCAATCCGATCGGAACTTACATCGAAGTCAACGGCGTTGTCACCATTTATAACGGACAGTTGGAATTCGGCAACCCGTCTCCCGTTATCACCGTTTTGACCGGAACCGCTCCGACTCTCCCGGCCGCGATCGCTCTCACTTCGGCCGTTGCCACTTCTTGGGTCATCACCGGAACGACTCCTACCACGTCGGTTCAGCAATACACCTGGACTTCCATCTGTGGCATGAGCGGAACCTATTTCACCCTTCCCATCGATGGTTCTACTACTGCTATCGAGCCTTCTTATGTCGACTCTTCCGTTTTTAAACTCGTTTCCGGCAACCGCTTTACGGTCACCGGCTACTTCATTGGCTATAACACCGGCAATAGTTACGCCGCGTTTATGCTGACCGGGCTTGTCGCTTCTTATGATGCCGCGACCAGCGTTTCCGTCACTGGAGGCGCTTCGACTGTTAATGTTGGCGCTTCGCTGCAGCTGGCCGCCGCTGTCTTGCCGGCTACCGCCAATCAAGCTGTGACTTGGGCGACTTCCGATGCCACTAAAGCCACCGTGGATTCGACGGGCAAGGTTGCCGGCGTGGCCATTGGCTCTGTCACGATCACGGCGACTTCCACAACTGCTGGAATCGCTGGAACCAAAGTTCTAACGGTGGCTGATGTGACTTATTCTTATACTTCGCAAGCGGCCTTCGACTTCTCGGCCCTCCCAACCGCATCTACCACTACTCCCTATGGGTTGCTTGATGTAGCTGGCGTTCTTGGCTTATTCGATGGCACGAACGCCGCCGTCACAAGAACCGGAACAAATCCGTTCACTGCCTGCACGACTGCGACCAAGGCTTACATCGCCGACAAAACCCAAGGTCCAAAAGTTTATGGCGTTAAGCTTGGTGCCAGCTCCAATGGTGTCGGAACGATGGCTTTGACCTCGAATGTCACCCTTGGGAAAGTCATTATCACTGTCTATGCCTGGAGTGCTTCCAAATTGGCAGCCGTTACTGTCGGTGATGCCGCTCCTCAGACTTTGACGGCCGATGCCGTAACCACTGCCGTCAATCTAACCTTTACTTATTCGCCATCCACGACCTTGACGATCTCAACCTCGATGTATTGCGTCATCACCAAGATTGAAGTCTTTGCCGCCACCGCGGCCTGATCTTCTTCGCCAAATTGCCCTCGCTCACGCGGGGGCTTTTTTAACATTTGAGATAGAGCTCCCTCTAAGGGGGCTTTTTGCATTTCTTCCGTTGTAGTCGATTATTAAAAAACCTATACTAACTAACGGATAAAAGGAGACATCAAATCACATGCCTGAAATTAAGAAAACGTTCCAGTCCGTGGATGGCAACACCGCTGCCGCCATGGAAAGCTATTACTTCACGGAAGTCGCGGCGATTTACCCAATCACCCCATCCTCTCCGATGGCGGAGCTCGTGGACGTGATGGCGAGCAAAGGGGCCAAGAACTTCTTCGGCTCTCCGGTCAAGGTGGTGGAGATGCAGTCCGAAGCCGGCGCCGCCGGTTCCGTCCATGGCGCGCTTCAGGCCGGGGCTTTGGCCACGACTTATACGGCCTCCCAAGGCTTGCTTCTCATGATTCCGAACATCTACAAATGGTGTGGCGAGCTTCTTCCGGCCGTCCTTCATGTGGCGGCCCGGAGCTTAGCGGCCCGCGCGCTTTCGATCTTCGGCGATCAGGCCGATATCTATGCCTGCCGCCAGACCGGCGTCACGATGATTTGCTCGTCCTCCGTTCAGGAAATCGCGGATCTCACCCCGGTGGCGCACTTGGTGGCCATCGACGCTTCGACCCCAGTCATGCATTTTTTCGATGGTTTCAGGACTTCTCACGAGATTCAGAACGTCGAGTTCGTCGATTCCGAGGAGTGGAAGAAACTTCTTCCTCTCGATAAAGTCGAGGCCTTTCGGAAGCGCGCGCTTAATCCGCACACCAACCCGGTGACTCGCGGCGGCGCCGAAAACGACGATATCTATTTCCAGGCCCGCGAGGCCCAAAACAGCCATTACGATGACATTCTGGCTTCGGTTGAGAAGTATTTCAAAGAAGCCACCCGCCTGACGGGCCGCCCTTATGCCCCGTTTGTTTACTATGGCGATCCGAAAGCCGACCGCATCCTCATCGCGATGGGCAGCGTCACCGAAACCGCCCTCGAAGTGGTGGATGCCCTCAATAAGGCCGGGGCGCACGTCGGCATCGTCAAAGTTCATCTCTATCGTCCGTTCTCGAGCAAGCGCCTCGCTGAGGTCATCCCGGCCTCGGTGAAGAAAATCGCCGTCCTCGATCGCACGAAGGAGCCCGGCAGCGAAGGCGAGCCGCTTTACCTCGATGTCGTGGCCGCTTTGGCCAACGAAGGGCGCCAATTCGCGAAGATCATCGGGGGCCGCTATGGCCTTTCGAGCAAAGACACCCAGCCCAAAGACATCAAATCCGTCTTTGACTTCCTGGAGGCCAAGAAGAGCTGGAATGGCTTCACCATCGGCATCAACGACGATGTGACCCATCTTTCGATCCCTGTGGATGACCATTTCTTCGTTCCGCATAACTACACGAGCTGCCTCTTCTACGGCTTAGGATCCGATGGCACGGTATCCGCCAACAAGAGCTCGATCAAGATCATTGGCGACGCGACCCATCAGTACGCTCAGGCTTATTTCCAATATGACAGCCGCAAAGCCGGCGGCACCACCCGTTCGCACCTGCGCTTTGGCAAAGAGCCAATCCATAGCGAATATTACGTCAAGAACGCCGATTTCATCTCGGTCTCGCTCGACACCTACATCCTGAAGTTCGATATCCTCAATAACCTCAAGGATGGCGGCACCTTCCTTTTGAATACCGACATGGATGACGCCACGCTCATCAAGTCGATGCCGAACCGCATGAAGCACCTCTTGGCGGAACGCCATGTCCGTTTCTTTGTCATCGACGCCAACAAGATGGCCGAGCAGTGCCACATGGGCCGTCATACCAATACGACCCTGCAAGCCGCCTTCTTCAAACTCTCGCCGTCCATCATGCCCTATGCGGACGCGGAAACGTGGATGAAGAAACTCGTTGAGAAGACCTATGCCAAAAAAGGCGCCGATATCGTCAAGAACAACGATGACGCCATCGATGCCGGCCCCAAAGGCTTGCGTGAAGTCAAGGTGGATCCGGCATGGCTTAAGCTTCCCGTCATCAAGGTCCCGAACGCCGACACCGGCGACACCTATTACGATGAATACGTCGATACCATCGACCGTCTCGATGGCGATGAGCTTCCGACTTCGGCCTTCCAGAAATTCGAGCTTCTCGATGGCACGATGGAACCGAACATCACCTTCAAAGAGAAACGCGCCATCGCCGACCGCGTCCCGCAGTGGAACCCGCAATATTGCATTGAGTGCAACACCTGCTCCTTCGTCTGCCCGCACGCCACGATCCGTCCGTACCTCCTCGACGAGAAAGAGCTCGCCGGCGCTCCGGATATCGTCAAAAACGCCGTGAAGCCGGTGGCGGGATCGCCCAAAGCCGCCAATCTTAAGTTCCGCATTCAGGTCTCGACCATGAACTGCGTCGGGTGCGGCCTTTGCGCCACCGAGTGTTTAGGCAATAAAGCCGCCATTCTGCAGAAGAACGATCACTTCGCCCTCAAGATGGTGGAGACGCGAAGCGAAGTGGCCCAGCAAGAAGGCGCCGATTATCTTTACGCCCATTGCACGCCCAAGACCGACATCTTCCCGCTGAGCACCATGAAAGGCGTCGGATTCCTCCGTCCGTACATGGAGGTCTCGGGAGCCTGCGCCGGCTGCGGCGAAGCGCCTTACTATCGTCTTTTGAGCCAGCTCTTCGGACGCGACATGCTCGTGGCCAACGCCACTGGCTGCACCTCGATCTATTGCGGCTCGACCCCGCTCACCCCATTCGTCAAAGACCCCAATGGCAACGGCCCAGCTTGGGCCAACAGCTTATTCGAGGACAACGCCGAATATGGTTTCGGCATGCGGATCGCGAGCGATTACAAGATGACCCAGATCGTGCGCATCCTGACTGCCGCCAAAGCGGCCGCGGATGTCGAAGAGCCCTTAAAAGCCCTGATTGATAAGTACTTGGCCAACCTCAAGAACCGCGATGAGGAGAGGACGATCGTCCCTGGTCTCATCAAAGCGGTGGAGGCTTCCAAGAACCTCGCCGTGAAGGAACTCAGCAATTACTTCCGTGATCTCATCGACAAGTCGGTGTGGATCATCGGCGGCGATGGCTGGAGCTACGACATCGGCTATGGCGGACTCGACCATGTGCTCGCCAACGAGGCGGACGTCAACGTCCTCGTCCTCGACACCGAGGTCTATTCCAACACCGGCGGGCAGGCCTCCAAGTCCTCCCAGACCGGTTCCATCAACAAGTTCACGGCCTCAGGCAAGAAAGAAGCCAAGAAGAACCTCGCCCTCATGGCCATGAGCTATGGCCACGTCTACGTCGCCCAGATCGCCTTGGGCGCCAACTCGATGAAGGCCATCCAAGCCCTCAGAGAGGCGGAATCCTACGACGGTCCTTCGCTCATCATCTGCTATTGCCCCTGCCTTGAGCAGCATATCGCGGCTGGCTTAGTCAACAGCATCCTCGAAGAGAAGAAAGCCGTCGAATGCGGCTACTTCACGACTTTCCGCTATGATCCGCGCTTGGTGGCTGAGGGCAAACCGGGTCTTCAAATCGATTGCCCGGAGCCGGATTTCACGAAGTTCCGCGACTTCCTGATGCTCGAAACCCGCTTCTCGCAGCTTCCGATCGTCAATCCGGAGCATGCCGAGGAGCTTCTCACGAAGTGCCAGAAGTATGCGCAGGACCGTTGGAACGCCATCAAGAAGTTCGGCTTATAATCGGCGGACATCAAGACCCGGAGGAATCCGGGTCTTTTTTTCGCCGAAGGCGGATTGTTTCTAATTCGAGGCTTCGTCTTTTATAATAGAAGCATGGGAAAATACCACGCCGAGGAGAAACGCTACGAGAAGATGAAGTATGTCTGCTCCGGCCATAGCGGGCTTTTATTGCCAGCCATCTCGCTGGGGCTTTGGCACAATTTCGGGGATGGCAGCGACGAAGAGGCCATGAAGGCCTTGCTCTTTGCGGCTTTCGATCACGGCATCACCCATTTTGACTTAGCCAATAACTATGGGCCCGACAACGGGTCCGCCGAGCGGAATCTCGGGAAGATCCTCCGCGAGAATTTCCTGCCCTACCGGGATGAGCTTGTCATCTCCACCAAAGCCGGTTACACGATGTGGCCCGGCCCTTATGGGGATTACGGGAGCCGCAAATATCTGCTGGCTTCGCTGGACCAATCCTTGGCCAGGCTGGGGTTGCCTTATGTCGATATCTTCTATCATCATCGGATGGATCCCTCCACTCCGTTAGAAGAAACGATGGGGGCTTTGGCCACCGCGGTCCATTCGGGGAAGGCCCTTTATGCCGGACTCTCGAATTATGATGGGCCCACCCTTAGGAAAGCCGCCGAAATCCTCGATGGGCTTCAGGTTCCTTTCATCATCAACCAGAACCGCTACTCGATCTTCGACCGGAGAATCGAGGAGAACGGCCTTTTGGAAGAGACGAGGAAGCTCCATAAAGGGCTCATTTGCTTCTCGCCCTTGGCTCAGGGGCTCCTTTCCGACCGTTATCTCCATGGCATCCCCGAGGACAGCCGCATGGTCACCGATCCGCGCTTCCTCAAGAAAGATGCCTTGACCCCGAAGCGGCTCCGCCAGATCGCCGCCCTCAATGATATTGCCGAGCAAAGGGGACAAACCCTGGCCGAGATGGCGCTATCCTGGGATTTGTCCCACGAAGGGGTGACGAGCGTCCTCATCGGGGCCAGCAAGCCCTCCCAGATCCTGGATAACGTCAAGGCCCTGAATAATATCGTCTTCTCGGAGCGCGAGCTCAATGCGATCGACGAGATCGCCTCTGGCGTCACGGAATAAAATAGCCCGAAGGAACAAATCCTTCGGGCTTTTGTCAACGGGATTATAATAGCGGCAAGAAGGCAATCCCCATGGAAGAAAGACTCAACGATCGTTTGAAAAGCTTAATGCGGGAGAAGGGCCTTAACCAAAAGCAGCTAGCCCAGAAAACCCATCTTACGGAAGCCGCCGTTTCGAAATATCTCTCCGGGTCCAGAAGGCCTCAGCTTGCCGTGCTCCTCACCTTAGCCGCGGCCCTAGGCACGAGCACCGATTATCTCGTGGGGGCCAAAGGCGCCGAAGGGGACCGTTACAAGATTCTCGAGAACGCCATCCGTCAGAACAAAGGTTCGTTGACGGCCGAAGAAAAGATGAGACTGATTCTCCTGATCACCCAGAACTGATCAGTTGTAATACTGGGCTTGGGCTTCCCACATCTTTTTATAAAGGCCGTTTTCGATCGTCATGAGATCAGCGTGGGTGCCTTCCTCCACGATTTTGCCTTTGTCGATGACGACGATGTCATCGCAGAATTTGGTGCTCGACATGCGGTGGGAGATGAAGACGGCGGTTTTGCCTTTGGCGAGCTCGCCGAGGTCCTCATAGATCTCCGCTTCGCTCTTGGGATCGAGAGCGCTTGTGGGCTCATCGAGAATCACCAGCGGGGAATCCTTATAAAGAGCTCTCGCGATGGCGATCTTTTGGGCTTCCCCGCCCGAGATCTCCACCCCGTTTTTATCATTTTCGTTATACAGGATCGTATGGATGCCATCGGGGAACTTCTCGATGCGGTCATAGATGCCGGCCTTCTTGAGGCAATCGATGGCTTTCGCTTCGTCGCCATTGGGCCCGGAGGCCACGTTATCCAAAACGGAGAAGGAGAAGAGCTTGAAATCCTGGAAGACGATGGCGTAAAGCCGATAAGCCGAGGCTTCGTCATAGGATTGAAGCGCCTTCCCGTTCACGAAAATCGTTCCGGAATCGGGTTCATAGAATCGGCATAAGAGCTTCATGAGGGTGGTCTTACCCGCCCCATTGACCCCGACGATGGCCAGCTTCTCATTGGGCTTGATGGCGAGGGAAACGTCATCGAGGGCTTTGTCCTTTTGCTTCGGATAGGTGAAAGTGACGTGCTGGAACGCAATCGACAAAGGAACCTTCTCATCCAATTTCTCGGGGCCGTAAACTAGCGATGACGGAAGCGACAGGTAATCGAAGTAGTTTTGGAGGTAATCGGAGTTAAGGCCTAAACCAACCGCGGAGCTAGTCAAAGAAGAAATGGCGGAGGTGAGAATCGTCAAAGCCCCGACATAGGCCAAAGCGTTGCCGACGGAGATGAGGCCATAAAGCGCTTTTAAGCCCATGAAGGAATAAGCGACGAGGGTGACGATGGAGATAAGGAGACCGGCCATGATCTCAAAAAGAGCGTCGAGTTTGCTGAAATGCTCCCAAACCGTGTTGACGCTGTATTTGCTGCTGCTTTGCTCGGATAAGATCATTTTTTGCATCGAATAGAGGCGGATATCCTTCCCGTATTTGTAATTCACGCAAAGATCCCAGAAATACATATAGCGACGATTGCTCTCAACGTTTTGCATCATGGCTTTGTAGGCGATTTTGTTCACCAAAGCCGTTGCGGTTATGCCAAGGATGACCGAAATAACGACTGGAACGAAGACGATAAGAGCGCTCCAAGGATTGGCCAGAAAGGAGCTAAGAGCATCGATTTTGGCAGGGGTCGCCAACGCGAAGAGGCCGCCCAATAGGAGCAAAGCGTAGACGATGTCCGAGAACCCTTTGACGATGTTGCGGAGATTGGTGACGAAAGAGGTCATGCCTCCGGATCCGTTGGAGCCTTCGTTGGCCAAAGAAACAAGACGCATCGTGACTTCGTCTTCGACTTGGTTATAGGCAAGATCATAATTTTTAGCGGCGATTCTTTTATTGACGAGAGCCTGGATTTCGCTCCCTTTGGCTTCGATGAAAAATTTGAGGAACACGTTAACCAAGCCGATGACCAAATCGATGGAAATCAACCAATAAACATAATTCATCGTCGAACTTGCCGGGTGGCCGGCGATGATGGAATCGATGATGAGGGCCCCAAAATACACGGCGACATAAGGAAACAGGGATAAGGTGAGGCCAAAGATGAGGTTGGCAATGATATAGGATCGGGAGAGGCTCCACGCGAGGTCAAAGACTTTTTTGATTCTCTTAAAGGCTGGCGTTTTCCCGGTTTTCATTTTCGGAGCCTCCCTCTTTATAGTATTTGGCTTGAAGATCAAACATCTCTTGGTATTCGGGGCATTTCCTTAAGAGTTCCTCGTGGCTTCCAATGGCATCGATGCGGCCATGATCAAGGAAAACGATGCGGTCGCAGAAACGGGTCGAAGCCAAACGATGGGAAATGAACAAAGAAGTATTTCCCTTAGCGAAATTCAGATATTGCTTATATAGGCTCTCCTCGCTCAGCGGGTCGAGGGCCGCAGTGGGCTCGTCGAGAAGAAGGAGGGGCGCGCCTTTATAAAGAGCTCTCGCGAAAAGGAGTTTTTGCGTCTCGCCTCCGGAAAGCTGAACGCCTTTCAGATCAAAAGTCTGAGTGACGAAGGTATTCTCCTTATCGGGCAAACTTTCGATTTTATCTTTGAGACCGGCCTTAGCCACAGAATCCCAAAATCGCGGCATATCAACCTCATTTTCGGGGATGCAGGTAACATTGATTTTGATGGTGAGGGCCAGCGGATTGACGTCTTGAAAAAGCGCGCTGATGAGATTCATGTAGTCATCCACGTTATAGTCGCGGAGATCATGGCCTCCGACGAGAATTCTTCCTTTGGTGGGCTCATAGAGGCCGCAAAGCAGTTTAACGAGAGTGGTTTTACCCGCTCCGTTATTGCCCACAAGCGCGATCTTTTCTCCAGGCGCAATTGAAAGATTGATATCTTGGAGGGTCTCGCCTTTTTCACCGGGATAAGAAAAGGAAACATGGTCAAAGACAATGGACAAAGGTTTTGATATTGTGGAGATATCGACCCCCTTGCCATGGTTCAAAACATCCTTTGTTAAAAGCGCATTGCGATAATCATCGATGAGAATAGAAGCTGCCCTGGCTTGCCCAAAGGCATCGGTAAAGTTATTGACCCACTGGGAGAAGCCGGCGACGATTCCGAGCAAAAACGCAAAGGTTCCTAAATCGATTTGGCCTTTGACGGCAAGACCAATGAGAAGAAAATAAGCGACAAAATCCCTGATGAAAAGAAATAGATTATCACTCAATCCCGTGATGAAGGGGCGAACTCTTTCTTTGGTCTCAAGGGAAAAAACGGAAACGGTCAAGGTCTCATAAACCTTGTCGAACCACTTATCAAGATGATAGGCCCGGATATCTTTGGCATTCTCCAAACTTGTTAGGTGGTGATCCAAGACGTATTGGCGGTTATAAAGGGTTTCGGCTTCGTTTCTCTTGCGGGCGATATAAGCGTGACCCCACCAAGAAAGAAGGAAATTCGCGATGAACATGCCCCCCATGACAATAAGGATCCAGGGGACGTAAACGGCAGCGATAACCGCATAAGTAACCATTCCCAGCAAGCCGATCATCAGCAAAGGAGCTTGCTTCATCATGTTTTCGATGCCGATCCAGTTGGAGTCCAGCGCTGCGAATCCTTTTTCAAAGATCTTGCGCTTCTCGCGAGGCTCGACATTAAGATAATCGGTCGTGATGGCCTTTTCGCTCATCCGGAGCCAGCTTACGGTAACCCGAGCGAAAGTGCTGATCCACATGTAACGAACTTGTGACCAAATTTTAATGGTTTGGAGAATTAAAACCACGCTGACGAGAATGGCGATGGTGATCAAATACGACGAAGCGTCGCTCCCGTTCGTCAGCGCCTCCACTACAAAATAAGAAGTCAATGTTCCAGCGATCCCCAAAGCCAAAGTGGTTAGAACCGTCAGGACAAGGTAGACAATCCCGATCCATGAATGCTGCCTCACATCGCTGAGAACATAGAGTAAGTTATTGATCCAGGTGCGTTTTTTTACCATGGCAATAGTTTACAAGTCGCCTAAAAAAACTAAAGCAATTAGTGATTGCGTAACTTTTCTTTGCCTAAAGGAAACTCTAGTTGCGTCGGAAAAGGATAGAATCATGGGAAAATCTCATGAAGAATAAGTTACAATATTTTTGACAAATCGGTTCTCCGATTGTCTTATCTAATAGAGGGAGGTAGCAAGGCCTTGCATATCCCGCTCTCGACGGCCCGAGATTTCCTCGCCGGCGATGCCAATGCGACGAGTGAGGTTTACCTGTCCTGCAGGAAACTCCTCTATTTCGTCATTCGTTCTATCGTCGCCAATAAAGACGATGCCGATGACATCTATCAGGAAGTGTTCGTGAATGTTTTGGCGAATCGTGCCGCGATCAAATCCCCTTATAGCCTCGAACGTTATTTGGCGAGATGCGCGCAAAACGCCGCCCTCAACTTCATCAAGAAGCGCGAGGCCCTCATCGACTATTCCGAGCTCATGGATGCCTACGGACAGAATGATCACAAGAACTCCTATCTCCAGGAGTTCATGCCCTTCCTGAGTGATCTCGAGAATGCGGTGGCGGTCTACAAGATTGAGTATGGCTTCTCCTACCGGGAGATTGCCATGCTCACCGGCTTCTCGCGCCAAACCGCCAATAACGCCTACAAAAGCGCCATTAAAAAGATAAAAAAGAATCTGGGAGGATCCAAAAATGTTTGAGAAAAGAAAAGCCAAAAAGCTGATTGAGGAAAAATTGGAAAAAGAAACTCCGGAAGTTCCCTCTTTAGTTTTGAAGTCCCTCCAATCCCCAAAGCATCATCTTAAAATTTGGGTCATCGCCGGGAGCGCCGTGGCGGTTGCGGGCGTGGCCATCGCCTCTGGCTACGGGATTTATAAAGCCCTTAATCCGATTTCTTCTGGCACGATTGATTTATCAAAAACTCAACTTACGAAACCCGCCGCTCGCGTTTATTCAGGGGCTGTTTCCAAGACAAGCGCCGCAATTTATGAGACTTTTGCAGAAAAACTTGTTCCTCTGATCTATGCTGGAGCGGGGACGACCTCAAAAGCCTTTTCGGTTTTCGATGCCTTCGTAGCCGTCTCGATGACCGTCTATTGCTCAAACGATTCTGCCCAAAAAGAATATTGCGACCTATTAGGCGCGGGTGATATGGGCGAAGTCACAACGGCGGTGAAAGAGTTGACTTTGACTCTTGGGGTTAATAGCCAATATGTGGATCCAATCGATCATAAAACCAAGACCGAAGGAGGCGCTAGCGTCAACTCGTTTTGGTTTGACGATACCATGCCTTTAGCGGCTACGAGCAGCAAAATCCTCCAAGGTCTTCAAGACGATTATTTTGCCTCAATATATCACACAAAAGCTTCCTCGGAGAAACTTACGCAGTGGCTTTCCGACAATGCCCCGGTGGGTTTTGACGATCTTCCCAAATTGCAGCTTGACGGAGAACCGGAAACCACTTCGGTTTCTGCATATTTCGTCAAGGATACTTTTCCCAATGAGGAGCATCAAGAATACTGGAGCGAATACAATTCCAAGAAACATTACCTTGAGTATGTTCTTGACGGGGTGACGGAGTCCGTGGATTTCATTAATTCGCGAGAGGATGGAAATCTCTTGGAAGGAACCCATTTTACGGGAGTCCACTCTTCGATAAACAAACTCGGAATCGATTATTTCCTCCCCGATGTTGACTACACACCCAACGACATCATGAACGATGTCATTCACAATTCCTATGTTACCGGGAAGGACTTATATGATCTCATCATTTCGGCCCCGTATTTTCTGATCCGGACTGAGAATCTCGATTTTAAGGACAGCCTTGAGGAAATGGCTTCGTTTTTCAGCGGGACGCTCATGGAGAAACTGATCGATCCTTCTTATCCGTTGGTTTTGACCCAAGCTCTTCAAAGCTCGGTTCTCAAATACGATTACAGCGGTTTCTATGCCGTTTCGATCACCGCGGTTGCCACTGAAACGAGCACCAAGGGAAGTATTTATTCAAAATATGATTTCACGCTCAACCGTCCTTATGCCTTTGAAGTGAATTACCCCCTTACGCTCGAAGGGGAGGCTTCCGCGACCAATCTTCCCCTTTTCTATGGGCAGGTCTTTGATCCCGGTTACGCCGCTGCTTGATGCCAGATTCTAAAATCAATTTCTTTTCTGACCAAAATAGTTTGTGACGCTATTATAATGATTCCCATGAGGGAAGCGAGTTTGAAGGGGCATTTTTTGCGGAACCATTCAGGGCTGATTTTCTTTGTGCTTCTTTTCAGTCTTTTGGAAAACGTTTGCGCTGCTTTCTATCCGCTGGCTTTGGGGTACCTGATTGATGATTATGCTTCGCTTGATGGAGCAAAGCTTTGGCTTCTCGGGGGTTTCTTTTTCGCCTCTTGCGGTCTTCTTCTCAGCCTCGATTATTGCAACAAAAGACTGATGGTTCGCCTTTCCTACGAAACCAAGCGGGAGCTAAGAAAAAAACTTTTCGCGGTTCTTCTGAAAGAAAGCCCTTCGGTTTACCGCGAACATTCCGATGAGTATTATTCTTCCCTTCTGACTTCCGATGTCGATGCCCTTTACGATAAGTATTACGGGAACATCATCTGGTTTCTTATTCGTGTTGTGGACTTTTTGGTTTTCTTTGGTCTTTTGTTTTTTGTGAATTGGATCATGGCGCTCATCATTTTCGTCGCGACGATTGCCTCGTTATTCCTGCCGAAACTGGTCGGACGCAAGCTGGAAGCCAACGAAAAAAAGGTTTCCGAAGGTAACGCTTCTTATCTCTCGGATCTCACGGAGCTTCTTAAAGGAAGAGAATTCGTCAATGAGCGGACGTTGGCCAGATTTGAGGATATTCATGAAAAAAGCAGCGTGATCAAAGAAAAAAACCGATACAACGCCTCGCGATATCAGTCCCTTGTCGATATCCTCCAAGGTGTTTCGCTCTATTTGGTTCAGGCGGTGGCTTTCGGGACGGGATTAGCCCTTCTCCATTTCAATCTTTTGAGTTTGGGCGGCCTGACGATTTCCTTGCTGCTCACCGATTTATTGGTTTATCCGACCAACGATGCGTTTGGGATCCTCCTTCTTCTAAAAGGCGGGAAAGCTTATGAAAAGAAGATCAGCGATTGCTTGCGGGTCCCTTCTGCGGGCGCCCCTTATAGCCAGGCCAAGATCGAAACTCTGCAAGTCGAATCTTTAGGTGCCAAATCAGGAAATTTTGTTCTTTCAGAAGTTTCTTTTAGCCTTTCTCGGGGTGAAAAAATGGCGATCGTTGGAAAGAACGGAGCCGGAAAAAGCACGCTTCTGAAAACACTTTTGGGAATTGAAAAGGCCAGCAGCGGAACCCTTCTTGTCAACGGAAAGGAGGCCTCTTCGCCTGAACTTGCTTCTGAGTCGGCCTATATCAGCCAAGATATTTTTCTTTTCGACGCGACGGTGGAGGAGAATATCACTTTATTCGGAAGTTATCCGTCGGCCGCCGTTTCGTCTTCTCTCTCCAAAATCAAGCTTGGAAAAAACTTGAACTACGAAGTTGGTCGCAATGGATCCTGTCTTTCGGGAGGGGAGAAGGCAAAAATCGCCATCCTTCGTGCGCTATGTCGAGGCCAAAGTTTGCTTATTTTCGATGAGGCTTTCGCTGCAATTGATGAGAAAAGCGCTTCCGAAATCCTGTCCTATCTCAAAGATCAGGAAATCATGATGATATCCGTTACCCACGATTTAAGCCCTGAAAACCTGGCATTTTTTGACAAAGTCCTTGTCCTTAAGAACGGGAAGGAGTTTTCTTTATTATCCAATAGCAGCCCCATTGACGTTTCTCAACTCCTATGAAAAGTTTGCCGGAACCTTTTTGTCTTTTTTTCCGTTATAAAGCCGAAGTATCGTAAAGTATCATATTCTTTGGGGCATTTCGTTTTTTAATATCGTTTGGAGGATTCCAAAATGATCGGGGACAGATTAAAAGAATTTCGAACCAAGAATAATTTGAGTCAAGAAGATCTCTCAGCGAGGCTTCATGTCTCGCGGAGTCTGGTGGCCAAATGGGAGCAAGGAAGAGCTAATCCCACTTCTGAAGATTTGGATAAAATGGCTGAATTGTTTTCCGTAAAACCAGAGGATTTGGCTTCGTATAGAGACCTGAAGGCCATTTATAAAGATCAGGGGTTTAAATATCGGAAAAACGCGAAAGTTTTTTGGTGGGTGTTTGGGTGTTTTGGGGGGTTGCTTGTTCTTTTCGTTATTGGCGAATCCATTGCCATGTCCAATCAAACCCACGAAATGACTCTTTATGGCAACGAAGATTACAAAATCGGAACTATCGAAAAAAGCGATGACGGATCAACGGTGAACAAAATATCTTTTGAAGGTACGGATCTCGCTCTAACGGGATACGAGGCCGCTCAGGTCCCCCTCATTCTAAAAGACAATAACATGATCGATCATGTTGATTTTCCTCAAAATAACCTGAATTTTTTGGTTTTTTCGCGAACCATCGCCGAGCGAGGGGATTCTGTCCGCGTTTATTATGAAACCATACAAACGCTGAACGGATTTGGTGGTTTTGTATCCGCTAAAAAAGTTGTCACTTCCGTTCAGTGGAATCGCTTTGCGATTTCCGTGGATCAGTCGACTCGAGGAGTCTATCTTGATTTTGGCGGCCTCACAAATCCATTCAATCCGGATTCCGAAAGCGTGGCCAAATTTCAAATGCCCACTTTTTTAAATTCTCAAATGGACGAAACCGGAGGCGATTACGGCAGAGTGCGATATAATGCGAATTGGGGAACCGGTTATAAGAAGACGAGCTTGGACGGACTGAACTTCTTGAATGCATACCTTTCGTTTGATGTCGATTGCGTAAAACTTGCGAAGAAGCGGTCTCTTTCTTATGATTCGGATATCGACGTAAACGTTGTTTTCATAACCGAATCGGGAACTTCAGACCTCGGCTATGATGTCTTCTCGGGAACCTCATCCCGGGAATGGGTAAACGTTGCCGGAGATGGTTACAGCTGCCAAGCTCCGGTCGTGGAAACTTATTGGAATCATTTTGCCGGCTCGAGCGAACTGACTAAAACAGACTGGGTTCCGATTGCCTTCATGGTTTCGTCCGAGAGCGTGCCTTCGGCGGAGTCTTATGACATCAAAGAATTTGATTCGAGCGACTCCTTGATAAAGACGACCACGATCTCCTCGATTTCGGAGGCAAGCGCTTACACGAAACAAAACGACATGTTTTTTGCAATTGTCTATAAAAATACCGTTAGCGGAAAAGATTCGGGCACCAAAGTGAATGTGGGAGGCTATTTCCCCACCTTCTTCTCAAATGATTATGGTTTATTTTATTCAAATCAAAGAATAATCTTTTAGAATCCTTCGATTTGATTTCTCCTTGATTATTGGTTTATGAAAATTCAGAAACTCGACATATTATTGATTCTTTTCTAACTTCTTTATCAAATATGGAAGGGCAAGTTCAAAACGGAGACCATATGAGACTTCCTTCGCATCGCATCCTAGCGTGTCTTTGATCGCCTCTTTGACAAAGTTGCCCGCGATTTGCAAGGATTCATCAAAAGGAATGCCATTTAAGAGCAACCCCAAAAAAGCGGATGCGAAGATGTCACCTGCTCCATGGAATTTTCCCGGGAGAGCCTTCCCGCTATAGGAAGAGACGTTTTTGTCTCCTTGAGCGAGGTAATACATCCCGATTTCTTCTTTTTTCCCTTTGACCCCCGTGATGAGAGCCTTTTTGGCCCCGATCTCCAGCAAGTCCTTAAGCAAGGAAGCGAAATATGCTTTGTTTGATTTTTCGGGTTCGTAAGGCCTATGGGTCAGTAAAGCCGCTTCCGAAAGATTGGGAACGATGAGATCGGCCGCTTTGACGAGCTCCTTCATTTCCTCGATATGCGCTTCATTGAATCCTGGGTAGAGCTTTCCGCTATCCGCCATCGCGGGATCCACGAATAAAAGAGTGTCTTTGTCTTTGAGCAGAGAAATCGCTTTTTGAACAATGGCCACCTGTCCATTTCCTAGATAGCCGGTATAAATAGCATCGAAGTGGTGGTTGTAGTCTTTCCATTTCTCGACGCTCGGAAGAATCTCATTTGTGAGATCGGTGAAAGTCCAGCTCTTGAAACCGGAGGTATGATTGGACAAAACTGCGGTGGGGAATCCGATGGTTTCGATTCCTAGTGCCGAGAGGATCGGAAGGGCTACCGTCAGTGAGCATCGTCCCATGCAGCTATAATCTTCGAAGACCAACGCTCTTTTTTGTTTCATGATGCTATTGCCCTATTTCCTTTTCCGGAACGTCTTATTGACAGGACTATTATAAAGGACTCTTTTCCTTTTAGAAAAAAGTCCCTTGCGAAATATGTTTTCGATCGTCTTAGATGAAAAGCGACATATCGGAGGTTTCGCCGGCACCTAAGAAAGTGGAAACGCCGCCTAATTCCACGCCATCGATTAGTTCTTCCTTGTGGATTCCCATGATGTCCATCGACATTTGGCAGGCCACGATTCGAGCCCCGTGAGCCCGGGCCTGTTCGATGAGCTCTTCCAAGGATTGGATGTTCTTCTTTTTCATGATTCCCCGGATCATCTTCGGGCCCATCCCGCCCATATTCATCTGGGAAAGGTGCAGTTTTTTGGTTCCTCGTGGCATCATGAAGCCAAACATTTTCTCAATCAGAGTCTTTCGGACTTTGGCTTTTTTGGCTCGGCGGAGGATATTCAAACCCCAGAAGGTGAAAAAGATCGTGACCTTCCGTCCCATCGCCAACGCTCCGTTGGCCATGATAAAAACGGCGATCGTTTTGTCAAGGTCGTCAGAGAAGACCACGAAGTTCTTATCGTGGGGGATGTCTCCCGTGATGGCTTCCGCTGGTTTGGAAGTCTTTTTTACCAGAGCCCTAATCACTCCGTCCTTATTCATAGGGTCCAGTTTCTCCAAGGTGTTTCCGGTTCGGGTGGCCCAGACTTGGATGTCGCTATAGAAAGCATCTTCGGTCGCCTCAACCAAAACTTCATCGCCCTCTTTGAGCATCCTTAACGTATCGGCTATTTTCACGATAGGTCCAGGGCACTTTAAACCTTTAGCGTCGATGAATAACGGCTGGATCGCGGCTTTGTATTTCTCATAGGCTTCGTAGCCCCCCGCTAGGTCATAAGCCTCATAACCGCGATCGCGCAAGATCTCCACGACTTGAGAGGACCAGTCACCGACGCGGCAGAAGGCGTAGACCGGTTTGTCCTTGGGGAGAGAATCGATTTTGGCGGCGAAATCATTGAAGGGGATATTCAGGGATCCTGGGATGCCTTTGATCAGCCCTTCGTTGGGATCGCGGAGATCCACAAGGGTGACTTTGGCGGGATCCAGCTGGCTGAATTCCTCCGGGGTGAGATGTTCGTTAATTGGTTCGCTCATAATTTTTTCCTTTCATTTGACGATCAGCTCTTCGCTGAAGGATTTTCCTTTGATCGTGCGGAAGCTCTTGAGAAGCGGAATCTCTTCCTCGAAGGAGAGAATGAGGTAGGAAGCCTTCGGATCGTAGGCCAGTCGGATGTCTTCCTCGGATTGGCGGGCGGGGGTCGCAGGGTGCGAATGCCAGTTCCCGAGGGGGACCAGGTTGTTATTTCGCATATTGAGGATGGCGGCGAGCTGCTCTTTGCCATTCAAGGAGAAGTGTTCTGGGGAGTGGTCGGCATTTTCGAGAAAATAGAGTTTCTTGATGACTTTTCGATCCCCCTCTTCCGTCCCGCCGAGAAGCCCGCAGGCTTCCTCGGGAAGATGAGACTTCGCATAAACCACCAATTTTTCGTATTCGCCTTTTTCCAAGACGATCATCGGAGGGCACAGGCTTTCTCCTCGTAATCGACGAGGGTCGTGAGGGTAGGATGCTCTCCGCAGACCGCGCAGTCCTTTCGAGCGGGCGGAAGCTTGATTTTCCGCCACTCCATCGTGAGGCCGTCGAAGGTCAGAAGGGATCCGATCAGAAGCTCTCCGGTTCCCGTTAGGTATTTGATGGTCTCAAGGGCTTCCATCGAACCGATGATGCCGCCCATGGTTCCGAGGACTCCGGCCTGCCGACAGGTCGGAACCGCCTCAGGGGGCGGAGGATTGCGGAAGACGCAGCGGTAACAAGGCCCAAGACCCGGCACATACGTCATGATCTGGCCTTTGAAGCGGATGATCCCGGCATGGACAAAAGGTTTTTTCGCCATGACGCAGGCGTCGTTGATCAAGAATTTGGCCGGGAAGTTGTCGGTTCCGTCGACAATGAAGTCGTAGTTTTGGATGAGAGAGAGGATATTCGAAGCGGTGGCTTTCTCTTGAATGGCTTCAACCTCGACTTCGGGGTTGAGATCATGAAGGGTTTCTTTGGCGCTCGTGACTTTGGGCTTTCCGACATCGGGGGTTCCGTGAATGATCTGGCGTTGGAGGTTCGACAAGTCGACCACGTCATCGTCCACGATGCCGATTTTCCCAATTCCGGCGGCGGCGAGATACATGGCCGCGGGAGCTCCTAGGCCGCCCGCTCCGATGAGCAGGACCTTAGAAGCCAGAAGCTTCTTCTGGCCGCTGACCCCGATTTCTTTGAGAATTAGATGGCGGGAATACCGTTCCAGCTGTTCATTGGTAAGTCCCATTAGCGTCCTCCTCCCATGAAATAGATGAATTCGACCTTGTCGCCCTCTTTAAGAGCGGTGGTGGCCACCTTGGCGCTTGGGACGAACTCCTCATTGAGTGAAACTGTGACATAAAGAGGCGCTTCGACCTTCTCAAGTTCGAGGAGTTCTTTGACGGTTATCCCCTCTCGATATTCTTTGCTCTGCCCGGCAACGATGATTTTCATGTTCGTTTTTCCTTTCCCAAAAAAGAAAAGAATGGGCTTTCCCGCCCATCCTTTATCGCAACGTCCTCTTTCCCGAAGGTTGCTTCAAAGAATCGGCGGATTCTTAAAACAACAAACGCTGGTGACGGCCGCCGCTAAAAGAACGCTTTCGGATTTTTGGTTTTCTTTTTTATTAGCCAGCATCGCGTTTTCTTCTTTCTTTGCTCTTAAAAGATAGCCGACTGGGGTGAAATGTCAAACGATATGATAAAGAGCTTCTCAACCAAAAGGTTTTTGCGGAAAAAACCCATTTTCGTTCTCGTTTGTAATAGTATTAAAAAAACAGAGGAATCATGAACATACGACCTTATGTCCCGCAAGACCGTGATGCCGTTCGAGCCATTTGCAAAGCGAACGCCGTCAAGCGATACGCCAAAAGCGAAGCCCGAAAAGAAGAGATATGTTTTCTCTTTTTGGATTACTTCTTGGATTTCGAGCCTGAGCACACCTTCGTGGCCGTGACGGAGGAGGGCGAAGTGGCGGGCTACATCTGCGGGTCCTTTAATTACCGGCTGTATCAAGAGAAGATGCATCGCATTTACGACAAGAAAATAAAACAGGTTTCGCTGCTTCACCATCTTTTCAGCAAAGCCGTGACCTTCTCGGCCAAACGGCTGTCGAAGCGGTATGGGGTCAGCATGCATATGAATGTGGCTCCTTCCTATCAGCATCAAAGAGTCGGGATCCGTCTCTTGGATTCCCTTAAAGAAGATTGCCGGTCCTTCGGGGCCAAAGGCCTTTTCCTCGTCACCCGCAATCGGAATACCACTGGCTATCCCTTTTATCTTCATAACGGCTTCCAAGAAGGCCGAGATTTCCTGTTCGGCTCTTTGGCTCTCGTCTATCCGCTGGCCGACAAGGGATCTGAATAAGCCAGAAATGTCCTTGCCCCCACCCAAATGATTTTCTTTTTCCGCCGTGAAATCGAGCGAAACAGGACGGTAAAAAGGTATCGAAGGACTTTCTATACTGATCTTTATTGGATATAATCAACCAATAAAGACCTCTATGGAAACCGAAGACGAAGCCGACTCATCGAAAACCCTGACCGTCAAAGACATCGAGCTTTCAAAGCTGGATGACGTCCTTTATTGGTTTTTGAGCCTCACCCTCGTTTTCAACCTCAAGAAACTTTGCAAAGGGATTTTCTCTTCCACCCAGGTGCCGGTCAACCTCGTGGAGCATTATCAGAAAAACATCGTGCTTTCCTTTTTCTTCGTGCTCGTGTTCCGCCTCTTCGGGATCGTTCTCTTCGTGATTTTCTCCCTCGTTTATATCGTGGTTTATTTGCTCGTTGCCGCCTTCACCACAGTGCTTTCCCTCGTTCTCGTCGCCGCGCTGTCGCTCTTTTTAGGGTTTTTCCCCTTCACCCTTCGCTACCATGGCCCAGCGGAGGAGCCTCGGAAAGACACCCCCGTCTTGGAAGGCGTCAACAAATTGCTCCTGCCGATCCTGTGGTCCATCAACTTCTTCAAAGACGGCCCTCGCAACATGTTTGAATTGGCCACCCGCCCTATCCACGAAGTAATTTATCTTTCACATCAGAAAAAGAGCAACTTCCTTTTGCGGGCGTCTTTAGTCCTCGGTTCCCTTTATTCCTTCGTGATTTATCTCGGCGTTTTCTTCCTCGTGATCGAGATCGCCTCCTCGATTTCCATCTTCGTCATCGGAATCCTCATCGGTTTCGTCTGGCTCGTGATTAAGGTATTTATCCTCTTTTTCAAGAAGACCAACGAAGAAGAGCCATAATCCATCAAAAAAGCCCGCTTCCCAGCGGACTTGTTTTGCATCATGGTCGGAAGACGGGAAGAATCCCCTGAATCCCCTT
>Ga0224525_1000112_pt1 | contig 42694 bp, 29 predicted proteins | sample CFST100metaG_FD_179874 | JGI IMG/M metagenome (GOLD analysis project Ga0224525, IMG submission 179874) | Peat soil microbial communities from Stordalen Mire, Sweden - C.F.S.T100 | ecosystem: Environmental > Terrestrial > Soil > Wetlands > Peat | place: Sweden: Norrbotten County, Stordalen Mire...
CCGATGAGCCGGCTGCTAGAAGGCGATGTCGGCAGCGGAAAAACTTTAGTCGCCGTCATGGCCTTATTAAACGTGGCGCTAAACGAAAAACAAGCCGCCTTAATGGTCCCGACCGAAATTTTAGCAGAACAGCATTTTAATTCTATTAGCAAATTACTGGCGCCTTATAATTTTAAAATAGAGCTTCTAACTCATAGTCATAAAACCAAAGACGCGACCGATGCTAATATTATTATCGGCACACAAGCTTTAATTCAAGAGAATGTTAAATTCCATGATTTAGCTTTGGTTATTGTTGATGAACAGCATCGCTTCGGGGTTAAACAAAGGCAGAAACTTTTGGATTTTAATAATGGAAAAAATAATGATAGCCATTTAACACCGCATTTCTTATCAATGACCGCCACGCCGATTCCTCGCTCCTTGGCACTTGCCATTTATGGCGATTTAGATCTTTCGATTATCAGCCAGATGCCGGCGAACCGAAAAAAAATTATTACAAAATTAATTACCGAGGACAAACGCCAGAAAGCTTATGACTTTATCCGCGAACAAATTAAAGCTGGCCGACAAGTTTTTGTTGTTTGTCCTTTAATTGATGAATCTGATAAACTCGGGGTAAAATCCGTTAAAAAAGAACATGAGAAATTAGATAAAGAAATATTTCCCGAACTTACCGTCGGTTTATTGCATGGCAAACTAAAAGCTAAAGAAAAAGAAGCAATCATGGCGGATTTTGTCGCCAATAAAATTCAAATACTCGTTTCCACTTCCGTCATTGAAGTTGGTGTTGATGTTCCGAATGCAACCATGATGATTATCGAGGGCGCCGAACGTTTCGGCCTAGCTACTCTCCATCAATTCCGCGGTCGTGTCGGGCGCAGTGACTTTCAATCATATTGTTTTCTTTTTCCTTCCAATGAAGAATTAAACAACTCGAAAACCATGGAACGTTTAGAAGCAATGACTAAGTATAGCGACGGATTTTCGCTCGCCAAAATAGACCTTAAACTGCGCGGGGCTGGGGAAATATATGGGGTAGGACAAAGCGGCTTTCCGGAATTACAGATTGCCTCGCTATTTGATTATGAGAACATTAAGAAGGCACAGGAAGAGGCAATTTCCTTGGTGGCGAGTGATCCGGAATTGACCAAATATCCTCTCCTAAGGGCCAAATTAGGCGAATGGGAGGACGCTATCCATTTAGAGTAACCAGCCAAAGTCTCTCCCTAAACTTTTCCGCAAATTATTGACATAAATAAAGATAAATTGTAACATAAAAACAGTTATTTTCAAAATATTAACCTTTTAAAAAAATTACAGATGAATGGCACATTTTATGCATTTAATGCTGATGGCGAGGAAATATTAGTCGACACGACTGATGTTCAAATCAGCCCTAATGGTTATAGTCTGCTTGTCAAGATATACTCTGAAAAAAGACTTAACCGAGGCGATAAAGGTGGAATTTTCCAAGGTTATTTAACCATCGGAAAATGTATTCCTGAAGGAAAAAGAAAAGAATTTTCAAAAAAATGCCGAGAAATTTTGTCCGAGTATCGCAACAAAAAAATTAAAACAAAAAGGAAAGAAAAAAAAATAATAAAAAAAGAAAGGAAAGAAAAAAATAAATAAAAACTTTTAACTAAGGAAACAAAAAGCGGAAATCAATTAAGATTCCCGCTTTTCTTTTTACCTAAGTATTTTTTATTTTTATTTTATAATTTCAACTAAACCATTTAGATCTTTTATTTTTATTAATTTCAGCTTTCCGGCTTTAACTTCAACATTCGGAATTATCGCGCTAGTGTAGCCCAATCTTTCCGCTTCCTTTAATCTTTCTTCCAGACGGAAAACATTGCGGACTTCCCCGCCGAGACCGACTTCGCCAAGAACGATGGTGTGCCGGTCAAAATTCTTATTGGCGCTCGAAGATATTATGGCTGAACAAGCGGCTAAATCAAGCGCCGGGTCGGAAATTTTTAGACCGCCGACCACATTCAAAATTATATCCGCACCGATTAAATTTATTTTTGTCCGCTTGGAAATTACGGCGCTTAAAACCTGCAAGCGTCCGGCATCGAAACCGCTCGTTTTTCTTTGCGGATAACCAAAGATGGTTTTAGTGACCAGGGCCTGCATATCGACTAAAAAAGGACGCGTACCTTCAATAACGCAACCGATAACCGAACCGGGGATATTATTTAAGCCGCTTTCCACAAAAATCAAACTAGGATTTTTTACTTCTTTAAAACCAGTACCGGTCATTTCTAAGACACCGAGCTCATTAACCGAACCGAAACGATTTTTAGTCGCACGCAGTAAACAATAATTATTATTAGTTTCATTTTCCAAATATAAAACCGTATCAACAATATGCTCTAATGATTTTGGACCGGCCACGGTTCCGTCTTTGGTAATATGGCCAATAAGCAAAACGGCAATATCATTTTCTTTGGCAAGTTCCAGAAATTTTACCGCGGCGGCGCGAATCTGGGAAATATTTCCGGCTTCGGTCGGAATCAAAGAAGAGTAAACTGTCTGGATAGAATCAATAATCAAGATATCCGGTTTTACCCGGACGGCGGTTGAAACTATTTTTTCAATATTTGTTTCGGAAATGAATTTTAAATTTTTTAAATCGCATTCCAACCGGCTCAAACGCGACTTAACTTGAGCAGCCGATTCTTCACCGCTCACATAAACCGTTTCATAATTTTTACCGACAGCATTAGCTATCTGCGCGACCAAAGTTGATTTACCGATTCCCGGTTCGCCGCTTAATAAAACCAGAGAACCAGGGACCAAACCGCCGCCGAGCACGCGATCAATTTCAGCAATATTGGTTTTTAATCTTTCAAGAGAAGTTGCTTTAATCGCCGACAAATCAATTAATTCTGCTCCACCGGCTTTATTAACTGCTTTTTTTACGGCGTCTTTAGCGACTTCTTTACTATCGAGTGTTTCTTCATGCAGAGTTCCCCAGGAACCGCATTCCAAACAACGCCCACTCCATTTAGGAAATTGGGCGTCGCAATTAGTGCAGACAAAAACTGTTTTTATCGCGGACATAATAATTATTTTACTTGCCAATAGGCTTTATCAAATAGCCAATCGCCATTAACTTTTACTAAATTTAAATCAAGATTTTGAATATAGGGAGTGCCGCCATTGATGGCTTCCGTGCTTTCCTGGCGTTGTGTTCCCACTAATATTTCGGCTTTACCAGCATTATCATCAAAATTCTTTACTGTATAAGTTAAAGCTTTACTGGTTATACCATAATAAGCTGTGCTGGTCGCTTTAGATTTAAGATCGTTAACATATTTTTCCGACCAAGTTTTCATGTTATCAGTCATCATGATATTTAAATCCGTAAAATTACCATAATTTGATTGGTTGGAAAAAGAACCGAAGCGTTCGGCAAATGACATGGCTTGCTTGCCTAAATCATCACCATTAAGTTTGTGCGGGGTTTCCGCGGCAATATTATAAGTGCCAGCCGGCTGTTTGTCTCCCGGAGTAGTCGTGCCTATTTGCTCCGCTGCCGGCAAACCATTAGTTGTATTATTTGCAGTCGGGGTATTTGCTGGTATGGTCGCGGCTGACTTCCTTAAAAAAACAAAATAAATTATCGCAATAATAATAATTAAAGCGACAATCATTATTAATATTCCCATTTTTTTTCTGTCGGCTTGCATATAATTTTAATAATTTTATTATTTATTCTTTGGTTTTTAGACTCTCTTCAAATTCTTTTTTCGCTTCTTCAATTTCCAGTAATTGGCGCGGATCGGAAGTTATTAGCTGGTCTTCAGTATAGGAGGCGACCACTTTCATGGCCACATGTTTGTTGCCGGCGAAAAAAATTCCTTCTCCGACACCGCACTCTAATAATAAATATTTTTCACCTTCGGTCAGAATAAAAGTTTTTTGGATTAAATCAATTGCCGCCGGAGACTGTTTAAGTAAAATCTGTAAAGAAGAGTTAGTTACAATTGCCTGACCATAGGGAGATGATAAAAAGTCATTAACGTCTTGAGTGATTGTCGTAACGCCTAAATAATATTTACGGCAACGTTTAACTAACGCAAAAATAAATTTAGCCGAATCTTCATGCTGCATCATCCACCAGGCTTCATCAATAACTAAAATACGCTTTTTCATTTCACTGCGGACAATGTTCCAAATATAATTAACAATCGTATAAATAGCAATCGGACGAAGTTCATCTTCAAGATCGCGGACCGAAAAACAAACCAGTTGATTGGTCATCTCCACGTTAGTTTGATTATTAAGTAAACCGGAAAATGTTCCTTGAGTAAATTTACGCAATCTTAGGGCTAAATCAGCGCCGCCTTCCATCCCATCAAGAACCTGCTCAAAATCAGCCATAACCGGCGGCTCAATTTTTGATAAATCGGAATCCGGGGTTATATCTTTTTTAGCATAAGTTTCGAGTAAGGCACGATCGACGATAGAATCTTCGTCATAATTCAAATTACCCAGCATCAAGCGAACTAAACCTTTAAGGGTAATAACGGCGCTACGGATAATATCTTTCGGCTTGGCTTCCCCGCCGATAGAACGCGGCAAATCAAAAGGATTGATTTTATTTTCCGAAGATAAGGAAATATTAATATAAGTTCCGCCCACCGCTTCCGATAAATGTTTATATTCATATTCCGGATCGATAACAATCACATCCGACCCGAGCATCAGCGAACGTAAAATTTCCAACTTAATAGCATAACTTTTACCGGCGCCGGAAGTAGCAAAGACTACCGAATTTGCATTCTGTAAAGAAAAACGATCGAATAAAATCAAACTGTTATTATGACGGTTAATACCGTATAAAATTCCCTGATCGCTGGTTAATTCACTGGAGATAAAAGGAAAAGACGAGGCAATCGGCGAAGAATTCATATTAAAAGTTATGAATAGTTCATCATTGCCTAATGGCATAGTTGAATTGAAACCTTGTTCCGCTTGATAATAGACACGGCGGGAATAAACTAAACGTGAACCAAGAATATCTTCAACTTGATCAGATAAACGATCCAGTTCTTCTAAATTTTCTGAATAGACGGTTATATAAAGAGCGAATTGAAAAAATTTTTCCGTTCCCTGGGTCAGCGAATCGCGCAAAGATTCAATATCGCGTAAAGCAGTTTCTCTGAGCGGATCACGAGCAGCTCCTTTTTCCGAATCGGAAATTATCTGCGCTTCCAAAGCACCAACCTTATTTTTTAATTGTTTTAGAACAATCGCACTTTTTACCGGATAAAAAAACATGGAGACATCAAAAGTAAAATTAAGATTGATGATCGGTGCAAACCAACCGACAGAAATATAACGCGGATAGCTAATAATAAACATCGTGCGCAAAAATTTATCGCCCAATTGCAAATAATTAGCTTCAACCCTTAAACTGGCCGGAGCAATAATATCGCGAACAGATAAAACACCACGGCGGAAAGCTTTTTCCTCTTCAATCACTTCTCTGGTTAGGCTCGGATCAGCTTCTAGCCCCGGGCCAGTCGAACGTGCGCCAAAAGACACTTTTGATTGGAGAGTGAGTTTATTGGGATTTTCTTCTTTATTAAAATTAACCATAAATTTTTATTTTTCTACCCGTATTTTATCCAAATCAACCAAATTCTCATTCTTCGAAGTCTCCGGATTATATGTCTTGTAATATAATTCAATCAAACTTTGCGTATCTAAACGGGCAACAGCCACACCCATTGATTCCAACCCGCCAGCGACACTCTCAATTCGACGTTCTAGCATATCCTGATATTGACGGAAAGTTTTTTCTTTTAATTTTATAATTGTTGCTGGACGCATTGCTTCACCGACTAGACTGAAAAAACTTTTATGCTTATCTGATAAGGGATCATAAGGAACAATAATATAAAAACGCTTATTCATTATTTTTCCGAGAGAAGTTAGTTCTTTAATATATTCAATATAGTCAGCTGTTTGCACTTTCAATAATTTATTGGTCTGTTCTTTCTCTTTTCCTTTTAAATACTGGATATAATTATCAATATCTAATTCACGGGACTGAATAACAATCTGGAGGGTGAAGGATAAATTATTTAGAAACCTGATATAAGCTTCAATAACGGCATTCTGTTCATCTTCGCTTTTGAGAGCGAAGTTTATACTAGAAACAAGCAAAACTGCACGCAAAGTGCCGTCCTTCATTACGACGGTATTTTCTTTTATTTCCGCAATATCTAAATATTGCTGAGTGGAAACAGAAATATTATTTTTTGCCCCGCTAGTTTTAGGCATAATTTAAAATTTATTCTCCCTTATATCTTCCCTTAGTATCAACGATAAGGGCTAACTCGGCTAAATGTGATTTTTTAAAGGGTTCTTTGGCGACCGGTTTTATTTCCGGTTTAACAAATGTGGCAGTGGCTATTTCATTAACGACGCCGAAACGGTTGTTCCAAACTCGGACACCGGGACGGCGGATTGTCTGGGTAATATTTAAAACAAAATAATGGAAAGGGCGGCCATTTATTTTAACGAAAGCAAATAAAACGGCAATTAAAAACGTAACAATAGCAATAGTTAAAAAAAGTGAAAAATCAAAAAACTTATAAGAAACACCAATGATAACTGCGGCGGCCAGCAAAATTAAAAACTGGCGAGAGGTAATCGGTCCGATAATCTTGCTTTCAACATCAATAAATTGAGGAACGGTAAACTGTTGCATATTAAAAAACTAATTTGCTATTCATGACCAGAATCGCTTCAATTTCTTCAAGCTTTAAATAATTCTTATTATCTTTTTCCGAAGCCGCGGCAAAATCTTTTATAGTAATTCCTTTATTCATCGCTTCTTGGCCCATTTTCAAATATAAACGATTAACCGGACTCTGGCGCCAAGCATGGACGCCTGCCACCATTTTATCATACCCTTCCGCTTCCAACAATTTTATCTTCGAAAATATTTTAGCGGTAATTTCGGCCGGCGTTTTTCCTAAACGACGAAAATTCAACAAATCAAGAAATTGCAATTCTTCAATCGGACCCATTACTTTCGGGATTGGTTTAACATCATGCATGATTGTTTTTGAACTGGAAGAAACAGCTACCGGACGAGAAGAGGCGATTGGTCTAAGAGGCGACGTCTGGATATTTGGAATTGATTTGGCAACCCGAGGCGTTGGCGCAACAATAGGGCGAGCTGGAACTATTGGCGGAACTATTGGATGAACTATGGGTGGGACTATTGGATGAATAACAGGCGGAACTATTGGATTGACAATTGGTGGAACCGTTTTAGGAGCCGCCGCCGGCATTATCTTTTCAGTTGAAACTATTTTTTCCGCGGTAGCTGTTAGCGGTAGATCCAATTCTTTTTCTGGGGCGGATATTTTTTTAACCTGGCCGGAAGCGATTGCTTGTTTTAAATTATATTCTATTCCGGGCTTAGCATTATCAGCCGAGGCAACAATTTTATCAAGTCGAGCCGACGGAATAGCGGTAACAGCCGCAGCGGCGGCCGGCGCAAAAAAATTACTGGAATTAATTACATTGACCGAATTCTTTGGCAAACGGCTATCACAGATTTTTAAAACGCGCTCTATCTCTTCGGGGCTAAGATCTAGTCCACCAATCTTAGTATTCTTCGCTAAAGTATTTTTTGTATCTATTTTATTTCTGATTCCCCGATTATAAGTGGAAATAATATTTTTAAAACGGCTAACGGCCATTGAACTAGGCAATATTAATCCGGCTTCTTTTATTATTCCTTCAATTTCTCTATCTTGATCAAAAGCGGTAATTTCTCGAGATAATCCTAAATATTCGGCGGCCAGAGAAAAAACTTTTTCTTTTAAATCGCGTGCTAATTGTTCGGAAATATCGGCCGGTAAAGAAAATTCACTGCTAAGATACAAAGGTAAAGTAGATAAAGGAATACTTTTAACCATTACTTTCATAATCACTATCGCCAAATCAACTTTATATTTTGCTTCCAGTTCGGAGATAGTGGCCATTGCCGACGGCGAAGAAACCTGATCGCGCAAGTTTTTTGGGAGCTTATTAAATTGTTGTAAATAGTCGAACATTAGAAAGTACTTTTTTATTTCTTCTTTTTCAAGTGCTCAATTTCCTGTTTAACCGCTTTATATTCCAAACTGCCCGAGGCATAGTGAGTTAGAGCTTCTTGAAGCTCATTAAGAGGAATGTCTTCCAACTTTTTTGTATTCAAAGGAGCCAAAGAAGACACTAAAGGAATTATTGGCTGGCTATCATCTAGGACGTCTTGGAATGCTCCCGGCCTAGAAAATTTTTTATTAATTTCAATCTTATCAACCGGAATTATCTGCCAATCTTCAATCGGATCGTTCCCCATACTGTCAGGGAAGAAACTTAAATTACGATAAAGTCTGAATAATCTTCTCAGTAAATCCTTTTCTGATTGTTTTAATTTTCTAGCATTAACCGAGGAACTTAAATATTCCGCCATTTTCAACTCGTCAAACATTTCACTGCCGTTAATCTTAATAAAATCTTTTAACCAATTAGAAATGGTTGGAGATGATTCTTTGTCTTCGATAATTATATGTTCAGAGGTAATAGTCTCTTGGTTTTCCAAAAGAATATTACTTAAGGTTTCCTGTAATGTTCCGTCCTTAGAAAATAAACTAAAAATATTAAAGTTTAAATTTTCTGCTTCTAGATTATCAGTTAATAATTTTATAATTCCTTTAACAAATTCCTCTTTTAAGGATGTTTCCGACATAACGGCCTGATCAACATTAAATAATAATAAACTGAATACTTCCCTGATCATATCACTCTTTAAATCAAAGGCATCTTCTTCACTGAAACCATATTTTTTCTCGGCATACTCACTAATACCGTCTAAACTAATCTCATTGATTGCTACTAAGACAACTAAAAAACTTAATTGAACTTTATATTTTTCTTCCAATTTTTTTATATTCTCTAAAACTTCAAAACCGCCAAGCCGATTTTTCGTCGGTTCTGGCAGGGCACGGAATTTTTCTAAGCATTGAGCAATATAATTCATACTTTTAAAATTTTATTTTCTAAGCGGCCGTAACATCAGAGGAATTGTCTGGTTGATTATTAATTTTACCGGCTACTTGAGTAGAGATAACATCCATCTCGAGCGGAGTGCTTGCCTTATCACCACCCAATAAACTTATCTGCTTGGCTAAGCCAGTATTTTGTTTATTAATTGCCTTTCTTAGAGAATTAAATAGATAAGTAAAATTCGGTTGAGTTTTGCTAATATTGCCACCGGTTGTCCTAATTGAACCACCAAAATTTTTACCAACTTCTTCTAATTTCTTAGAAAAATTCTCCATTGATTTATCAAGGCTAGCGGTATCAATAGAGATATTTGCTTCGGATGATTTGGTTTCTGTTTCAGCGTCTTCTTCTCTTTTTAGGACATCATCAACGGGCTCTTCCTGAACTGCGGCCTGTTTTGGTTTACTGGCCAATATTTGGCTGACAGTATCTTTATCTGTCCGACCAGTTTTAGTGTTATATTGTTTCCCTGACAAAACTTGTTGGGTAACATATCTGGTATCATCTTCATCTTTAACGCCAAGCCCATGAACCTCTTCATGAATTTTGCTCGCTTTCGCATCGCTAAGCTTATAGTTGGCGGCACTGGAATTAACCATTGATAAATTATCAATAGTTTCCGGTTTACTGAATTTAGTTTTAGCAGTTTCCAAATTATCAATTCTGTTTTTATCGCCAACAGTTAATTTTGTCTCTCCTTTACTTCTTATCTTATTTAATTCCTGATCAATCATGCCGACCATCTTAACGGAGACTTCTTTAATTAAAGCCGGATCGCTAGTATTTAATCCGCGGATATTTCGGTTGTCGGCATCTTTGCCCTTATCAATTCCTTTAACATTTAATTTATCAAAATCAACCGCGACCGTATTTGATTTTTCGCGAGCAAATTCATTGACTGCCAAATTACCATTACCTCTTGGGGCACCAGCTTGTTCCGGCTCAACCCGAGTTGTTTTTTCGGCTTCAGGTTTTGCAGATTCTTTAAAATAATAAGTGTCGTAATTTTCTTGTCGATCGACTCTATTTGCTTCATTAGTACTAATAGTATTATTTGGATTTAGATAATAACCATAAGCATCGGGATGATCTCCTCCATTGCCCGCCAAAAAGGTTTGATAATCATCATCTAACTTTTTTCCATATTTATCCGTTCCGGAGACAAGTCCTGCTTCTCCACGATCACTCAAAAGCATCCCTCTATTATATGCACCTCTCTCATTTGAATTTTTCTGGATATAAGTTAATGCCTTACCTTCGAGTTCGGCTCCACTGGCTCCAACTGCACGCCACTCTGCTTCTGTTGGTTTTCCTAATTGAGTATTATCTCTTTCAGATAAATTTTTGGAAATAGCATCAGGATTAACCAAAGAACTTGGCATCATCTCAATCGCCTTCTTCTGTTCTGCTTTCCCTAAAGGAAGTATCCCTTTTTCTTGAGCGAAGCGAGTAACGACTTTCGTATTTTTAAGGTTATTAATCTTATCCTCGGCTTTAGTTTCAATTTCTTTTTGTTTTTTATTTACTTTAATCAATCCACCCGTTGCCAAAGAACGGATACCGGTATATTTTAATAAAGGATTTTTACTGGCTGCGACATCTCCCAAAAACTTCTTACCCGTCTTGCTGCCGGCAGTCATCATCACCGCTGTTCCGCCAAGGGCCTTGGCACCTTCTTTAGACTTCCTCCCAGCAAAGGCTGCGCCCTGCTGAATCTTAGCCATTCCTTTACCAGCGATACCACCAGCCACGCCGCCAATTTCCTGGGAAATTTTTAGGCCGCCGATAAGCATGCCGATGGCGATTATAAATTTAATGAATACGCCGGAGGTAGAAGCATTAGTTCCGGTAGTACCAGCGCCACCGGCATAAGAGGTAGATAACCCCGCTGACGCGGCTATTGAGCTGGTTGTATCGTCAGTAACTTTAAAATCAGTGTTTACCCAGCTAGACGCTTGTAATGATGTAAAAGACAACCAGATAAAAAAGGCGAGAACTGGACCGACAATTAAATTTTTTGTAAATTCCGTCCACCATTGGCTAGCATATTTTTGTCCGCCAGGAAAAGCAGAAAATAAATAAGCGGCCGGCGACAAAACGACATATATCCAAATCATCACGATACGCATTACCAGCATCGCGAGCATAGTAACAATAACTACTAGAGCAATCATGACATAAATAAGTCCCAAGACATATGAACCGATAACTTCCCAAAAACCAATCTTATCGCTTGTCTGCGCTAAAGTTAAAATATCAGTAATTCCTAAATTCGTAATTAAATTTCCGGCAGCGATATCTTTAAAAGCATTAACAAAAGTTAACATTACGACCTGGGAAAAATCGATTAATAAACCGCAGATAGTTTTAGAAAAATTTATTAAAATGGCCATTAAAATTAATTTCGGCAACCATTTTTTATAACTATAATTTTCTATTTTTAAAATCGTGGCAAAAGCAATAATTAAGAGAACAAGAACAAAAAACATGTTGCAGATATCGCGCACCATCTTCCAGCCATTGCTTACGGCCGGAGAACCAATAAAATTACTATATTGAGCGACGAGAACCAAGGCCTTCATTACCAAAACAAGAATAAGACCGAAAGCGGAAATAATCCAACCGATGAGTCCGCCAATAACTTCACCCGCCCACTCGCCAACGGCCGCATGGGCACTCGGGACTAAAAAGAAAACACCGCCTCCGACGAAGAGGGCTAAGAAAAAAGAAAATATTTTTTTCTTGTTTTTAGTTATCATAAAAAATTTTATTTATTTTTTACATCCTCCGATAACAGCGCACCATAAACTTCCAAAAATTGCGCTTATTGCTTTGAGCGGATTGGTAACACCGGAAACAATCATAGCCACCAAGCTCAAAGCCGATAAAACTATAATAAGGCAACCAATATTTAAACAAGCAACCCCCATTCCTTCAGTCATACCGACTGATTTTTTTGCCCCCTCAATATTTCTCGGCGTTCCCTTTGGAAACCATTCTTCTCCCAAAGAACAAAATAAATCTTTACCTAATACTTGGCTTAAAAAAATATGAATATCAATCCAGATAAGCGTAAGTCCGAAACTATCAACAAGATTTTCCCAGGCCGCTTTCAGTAAACTTGAGGTTCCTTGTTTTGCCGGAGACAATATTTCTGCAACTGCTTTATCTTTTAGTCCTTCCTCTCCTCCCTGGCGAAGTGCCGTCATTCTATCAACTCGGATATCGCCTTGCGATTCCAGAGAGCCATTGCTTTCATTACCACGCATAGCTTCTCTTAGGCTAGCAGAACGGACAGCAGATGAATCACTTCCTGAGTTATCCGCTTCATTTTTTTGACTATTACTATGAGAAATTAGTTGTTCGTCGAGCGGCATAAATATAAAAAATATTTTCGGATTCTACCCTCAAATTATACAATAAAATAGGAATAAAGGCAAAATAAAAAACCCGCTTTGTTTTTAAACAAAACGGGTTTTTATTGTCAATCCTAAAATCTAATTTAACGTCAATGTTTCCGTGTCATAGGTATTCCAATTATCCGTAATTTTTATCGTTATCGTTCCTTTTCTCGCTCCCTTATAGTAATGGTAGAAAGTATGCGGATTGTCAGTCGAAGGATGACTGTCTTGACCGGTAATAACTTGATTTGAACCATCTCCCCAATCAATATATATCTCTTTAAGCGGTTCCTGTTCCGAATCAATTGTAGTGGTAAATCTTAGACCATAAATTCCTTTAGAAGAAACCGTCGGCGATGTCTGGTTATTAAGAGAGATATTCCCAACACTCGGCCAGACTGAACAGAAAGAATCATAAGCGGCTTGTGCACTATCGGTTTCCTTCGGACGTTGATTATTAGAACAATGCTTGATAGCCAATGTTTGGTCCAAGTTTGTTCCCCCGGAAGTATAGGAGCCATTCGATGATAGAGAAAAAGAGTTATATGATTTCAAGAACAAGGTACGTAATATCATTTGTGAATCAGTTAAGCCATCATTCAAAGAATTATCACTTTTCCCTAAATAATTCGACCAAAGAGGTAAACAAGTTCCCATCCCTCCACCGGCGCAAGTATTTTTCGAGACATAATCAGTTGAGCTTAAACCATATAAACAATAAACGTTCGGATCAAGACTGCAATAACCGATATGGGAACAGCCCTGCCCTTTATCGGTACCAAGATAATTTGAACAGCCATATGGACGCCCTGCTAAAACATCTTCACTATTTTTTGCTGAAAATTGATCCTTTAATTTAACGGCTTCACTGCTTAATAAATTAAAGCTATCCGGCCAGGAAGCGGCTCCAAATGGAGTTGTTTCGCGATTGCGTCCAAAAGCGGCGATAGAGTGGCTACTACCGCTAAAATTACCATAGTAAGCTAAGGCATTAGAACTGTCATGTTCAACTAAGAATGGTGGCGTGCTTGTCGGGTAAAGAGAATTTACACCGATTCTCGCCGACCAAGCCATATTTTCACCATTAGAATCAACAGTTTGGGTAAAACTATTACAGGTTAAACGGAAAATCTTTTCTGAGTCTGATCCGGCCAATAATTTTAAGTCTTCCTCGAGGGTGGGAGGATTATCGTAATCAAATACACGGACTGCCGGATCAGCTAATTTTGTTTCTTCGTTATTAATAGTATCAAATCCATTATAGCGATACCAGCCGCCACTATTATCGACTCTCAATTGTACTTGAAGATCACCATTGTCATCATCCGTTCTGGCAGTTCCCTCGCTAATATCTTCATCAGTGGGAAATATAATATTTTCACTACTATAAACAGGGACCGGAGAAACTTTTGCTCCGCCCTTAATAGCTATACTATTATTGATATAGTCATCGGTAGATGTTGCTATACCATTACGGCTCATTTCGACGGTCGCATTAGGACCACTTCCCTTAGGCACGCACCAATAATCAACATTACATCTCGGCTTTTTATTACTGGCATCGTCATAGGAATAGCTAAAAAGAAAGCCAATATAATCCTTACCGCAAATAGCAAATGGGCTACCGGTAGGATTGGTTTGATACCAGCCATTAGCCGGTAACCCACCATTTACCGTATAAGATAATTCTGAGGTATCAGTATCGCCACAATGCTCGTAGGAACTATCACTCTTGATTAAAAATGTTTTTCTCTTTTCAACCAAATCAAAATTACCATTAGCCTCCGTACAATAATTTAGAGGGAAAATTCCTTGATAACCGGCGCTTGATTGAAGAGGTTTTTCGGCGGCAATCTTATCAACTGGATACCACATTAAACAAACATTCTTATTATTTGGATCATGCTCTAAACAATAGCCCTCCCAACCGTCTTTCAAAACATTATTATTTTTATTGACGCAAGTAAGGCTGTCATTTGTCGGATACAGACGGCATTCACGGGCAATATATTGATTATTGCCAACTGCCAGAACTGGTTCAATATTTATATCATCAAAATAAACTGTTCTATCGCTTGTGCTTGGGTAGGCGCCAAGATATATTTTTATTTCAACTGTTTTGTCGCTCGCGCTAGAAGTAGGGGTGGTAAAAGGCATTATCTGCCGGCTCCAACCGGTATTAGAAGTAAAGTTCTGATCAGCGATACTTGTTTCTGTTGATCCGGAAACGGAAACAATATTTACTCTGGCGGCGACGCCGGAATTTTTGGTATTAACTAAAAAGTTAATATAATATTTCTGGCCGGACTGGACGCTTACTGTACTATTGCTAGATTGTGGAGAAACTAAATAAGAAGCTGGGACTTTAAGATAGCTGGCGCCATGCGCCGGATAATCAGTCGGGGCATTCTCTGGTTCGCGGACTAATAAATCTTTAATAATATTTTTATTAAAGGCACACTCGCCGCCGTCTACCCGCTTACAAGAAAGTGCTGGGGCGCTATCTTCAAAATCATAATGGGCATCGGAATTTAAACCGACCTCCTGCATGTTGCTCAAATGGTATTGATTCAATAGATAATACCCAGTAGCATCTTGATTCTGTCCGGTAGTATCATAGCTAATCGTTCCAGCAGGGGCATCTTCAAAATTAGCACACTCATTCTTATCATCTAACCGCGAACATTCACCAACCGCATAACAAGTTCTGGCGTTTGTAGTTGGATCATTAACATAAGTCAAACAATCAAGCCATTTGGAACAAACTCTATTTGGACTTACTTTGATTAACTTATTAGCGTTACAAATTCCTGAAGTACTGCAACTGGCCGGAGCTTGTTTATCAACACTATTCACCGCATCAAACTTGCCCGCCATACTAACTAAGCCGGAAGCGCCGCTAATACTTCGTTCATTAAAGAGAATACAACCATTATCAAAGTTAACGGCTCCGTTGCAACTGGTAGTATCAATATCATCTTGTAATTGATAATTTATAATCGCTTCTTTAAGCCCAATATTCTTTCCGGTTTCACCACCGGAAACTATTACCTTAGCGTTGCTTAAAGACGCAAACATAATTCTAGCATCTTGCTTGGCAGGAACGGAGATGCTTGTTATAGTGTCCCCTAAAGTATTATCAACCGACAACTCTTTCACGCCAGCTGTAAAGGTCAAAGTTGTTGCTTCATTTCCTACCGTGCTACTACTGACAGTAAAAATATAAAGTTTATTAGGACTGATAACAACGCTTTGCGTCCCATTATCCCAACCATCAGCTTTGTCTGATGTTAATTCATAATCTGGATTATTAATCAAATTAATCGAAAATTTACTGGCCGGATCGATATATTCTGTACAACCGGAAGCGGTCGCTTGGCACAAACCAGCTTGCTGGCTAGGCACCGGGACTTGATTACCAAATCCACCTAAACCAAAGGTCTTAAAATATGAAGTCTGACAAGGATAATCATTGTTATCAATAATGCATGTTCCAGACGAGCAGGAGCTATCGGATGTACAGATTGCGCCATTCTTTTCGGATGATGTATCAATTGTGCCATTACTGTTTAAATCACAACGTTTAACCGGAATCATATACCAAGCTTTGCCGGAGACTGACGGATCATGGCTATCGCGATATTGGCAGGTATTATTTCCCGGATCCCTAAAATAATTTTCCGTCCCATCGCTAGTTGTCCATTTTTCACAACCGACTTCCGATTGGCCGCAAAGAATACTGCTATATAGATTCGGATTATTATTCTTATAAACATCCGACCAACTAGATCCGTCCGATGCTCCCTGCCCTAAACGGCTGCAACCTAAATCAGCGGAATTACATTGCTTGCTAGAATCAAAAACGGCATAGATAGCTTTATCGCCATCAACTTTAACGCAATCTTTTTCACTAGGATCACAGATACCATTGCCATTGGTATCATTCCAAATTCCACTATGATATGGAGAATAATTTTGCGTAGCAATCAACTGCTCGCAACCAACCGCCGAACTTGAACAAAGCTTGGAAAACTTTCGTAAATTATGAGTCAAATTATCACGATCCGTATATTGAGCGCAGCCTAAATTATAATCTTCTCCCTGATAAACATTATTAATATCATAGGAGCAGATATCCGGGACCTGGCTGGAACCGCTAATTAAATAATAACGATCAGTAATTTCCGTCAAAGCAAAGTCGTCAAAATAGAAACTGTTGTCAGCTGTAATCGATAAGGTTTCATTATCGGAAATCGTGTGATCTAAATTGTCTAAAGTAGCCTGATAGATGTTCCATTCCCCGCCGCCTTTAACGACAACACTGCCGGCAGAAAATTTTGCTTCGTGCGGATTGCTAGAATCGTTATCAGTAAAGTAAATATTTAAATTAGCGGCCGTATCAGCTTTAGCTAAAAATCTAATCGAATAAGCTTTTCCTTCCGTGACTACATTACCAACACCAACTCTCGCGATTGTATTACCGGCAGTATAATGTAGGGAGTGACCATCTTTCTCATTAGCGATAGCGACGTTTGTTAAATTACCATTATTAGATGTCCAACTTTGTAAACCATCTTCAAAATCATAAGAAGTTATTACTTGAGTATTATTGCCACCGTTACCATTAAATTCACGGCAACCGCTTTCGGCGGCAGTACAGGTCTTACCTTCTCCCGGAATAGCTTGGTAAACGCAAGAACTTGTTTCTGTGTCCCAGGTGCCGCCGTTTAAACACTTATAACAAATTTTATTAGTGTTATCCCAATTTACAGTTTTTGGATCGGCTGAACCATAACAAGAGGAAACATCGGTTATTCCATTAGCAATATTTTTTTCGGTCATTCTATAGGCATGACAATCATCGGAACAGGTTATGGTTGCAGAAATAAGAGCATAAAAAATCTGGCCGGCGGAGTTATAAAATTCATGGCAATCGGCATTGTATCCCGTTTCTCCCACTTTCTTATTATAAATTTCCTGATTACAATCTGTACTATTTAAGCTGCCGGAAGTTAATTTCGGTTGATTATTAAGCTGCGCTAAACTATATGATCTTAATTGATAACCACTGTCCGTTCCTTCCCAACCATAGAAAGTTCCGCAAGTTCCTTGTCCCGGCTTGATACATTGTTTTATTGAAGAATAATATTCCTTAGATTCTCCACCGGCGCTTAAGGCGTCAAGATTGGTAAATTCGTTACAACCGGCCGCATCGGCACTGCAAGTTGTCGCTTTGTCCGGGATCATGTTCTCCGCTTTTTGGGAATTGAAATAATTTTCTTTGGAAATATAGACATCATAGCCAACACAATCTCCCCAGCAATAATCAGAGGCGGTCACTTGGCCGGAAACAGAAATACCATCCTTGACTCCGGTAAACTTTTCACAACCGGCTTCATCGCGATTACAACGGCGGGCAAAGTTAGAACAAACAGCCGGTGCATCGCTCCTTAAAGTATAATCTTTGGTCGCACCGGAAATATTATTATAACAAGCGCTTTCTAGATATGGCGGAATTAATTTCTCATAAACTTTATAAGTACTGCCATAGACATTATAAGTAGTTTCATAATTGCTGACCTCAAATTTCAAATTTTGGATATACATCATTATTGAACCGTCGGAACTCTCGGCGCTGATTCCGAAGGCTGGTTCATTGTAAGAATCGGAAGCATCACGAGTAACGGTTAAATGTTGCCAAGAACCGGTTCCAGTTACTGATTGAGTAAAGCCATCAGCAGTGGTATCTCCCATATAGAGAGTCGCCTTATTGCCTTCTGCCAAATAGACATCGGCGCTAATAGTATAAGCCTGACCAGCAACTAGCTGGAAATTATCCGGCAAAAGAGAATTATCGGCATTGGAATAAATTCCGGCGGATATGATCTCGTTAGTACCCCCTTCGGTTTCTAATTTTAAAGCTTTATCCGATGAGGCTCCTGGTTCAATACTAGCATCAACGATGCTGAGTTTATTACTAGTAACACCGCTCGAAATCTGATACGGCCAATCTTTAAGGGATTTTCCGTCACTTGAAGAATCACCAATAACTTCATTGTTGTAATCCGCATCCATTACTAAGTTAGAACCCCAGGTCGGTTTAGTTCGGAGTAATTCTGTACAGGCCTCATCTTCACTATTGCAAGAAGTTGCTCCATCGTTAAGATAAACAGTCTTCCCGGCGTCCCAACTAACAGCACTAGTAGAGCTGGCATAAGAACCAAAAACGGAATATTGACGGCAACCGGCGCTTGAAGAATTACAACCGGTATAATTTAAAGTATTTTTTAAATAAGAAACGCTACTGCCGGAATCAGAATTGGTAAAACTCTGACAAGTATTGTAAACTGGGTCGCAACCATCGGAAGCAAAATTCCAAGTTCTCTTTTCTTCATTACAATATCCATAAACTTCGCAACTACCGTCGGACTTTTCTTTGATACAAGTTTTTTCATCGGCGCAATAGTTTTCTCCGCGCGTAAGATTATAAACGCTAGCCGTATAATTGCCGGAGACCGTAGAGGAAGGGGTTACCATTTCACTAATAACCTGCGAACCAAAACCTTCTTTACTGCAATAATTAAGAGGCGCTTTGAGAACCCAGTTCGGATCGACTAAACCGCGACACCAAGTCTGATCTTTGTTCCCCTTGCTATTAAAATCATTACTGAATTGATTATAACTATCATTTGGATCGAAGCAAGAAACCAAATCCATTACCGTGACTTTCTTAATATTATTTGGATCGGCATAAGCACGATTAATTGCTTCTTCCCAGCCGATAGGAAGAATACGATATTTTCTTAAAATAGAAATATTACGCAAAGAATAAGTACTCTCCGCCGTATCTTTAGTCAACTGCCAATTACCATTTATAAAGCCTTCATTAATTGCTTCAATTACCGTCTTATTTTCTTTAATACCTTCAGCAAATTTATCATCAATAACACAATCGGTTGGACCGGGGTTATTAGCGTCGGAACAGACAGACAGGCTGGTGACAATATCATAATCCGCTTTAACGCCGAAATCAGGCTTAATAATTGAAGATATTGCTTCTTCAAGAGTTCCTTCACCATAAGAAATGTTAGGATCAGATTCTGAATTAGTTACTGAAGAACTGCTACTGTTAGTCGCTGTCTTACCTAATTTAGACATTAAATCATTAAATTTGGTAATAGCAAATTGATTAACAAAAACATTGGCGGCATCAACAACAATATCTCCGGTCGTGCGCAAAAGAGAGCTTTGCTGAGCTGCTTGAGTCGTTTCCGCTTTTGTTTGGGCATCGCCAGGAACACCAACTGATTCTCCGGCAGCATTAGTCTTACTTAACCATCCCTTATTAGCGACCAAACTATTTAAAGATACCGTACTGGCACCTGCTTCGGCGGAAACTAAATTATCTCTAGCCGACATATATATTCCTAAATCATTTGAAGTCGGATTAAATATCCCTTTGATGTTATCCAAAAAATTTGCGTTTTTCCAATCAGTTACTTTAGTAGCTTCATCCCCCCAATTTTGTACCATTTGAGAAGCTGTACAATTAACTGTCGGGTTCTTCTGTTCAACAAGCCCTAAACCAATCTTTACCTTTGCTTCCAAAGAAGATGGTTGACAGACATTTAAAGAAGTCAGACTGGCAGCAACGCCAGCTGAGGCGGTTGTACTGGTAGCATTAGCCGCAGTTCCGGTTGCGCTACATTTAGTAGTTTGCGTTTTACATGTTTGTAAACAGGCAGTCGATTGGCTTAATATGGTGACATCGGTTGAAGAAGCGCTATAACTACTATTACAGGCTTTAGCACATACTTGATATTTTTTTTGGCAATCAGAGCTAATAGTAGTTCCTAAATTATTAACAAAAGTTTCAATAAACTGACCAATTGCTGCATCACCGACGTTAGCCAAATAAGCCCCCCAGCTCTTAGTAATAAATAGGGGTTTTTGCCCACTACCTCCTGAGCCTAAGTAAGTCGCCGTATCATAAGCTATTTTATTCAAAGCTGTTCTAACAACTGTTTGGAAGGAAGCGGCCCCAGCTTTAAGCAGTAGTTTTCCTAAAGCACTTTTGGCTTTATCATAAGCATCTTTGGCGGTCTGTTGAGCAAGCAACGTTACATCAGATGTAATTAATTGGGCTTTAGCCGTTTGGAGAGGCGTGAATAAAAAAGAAAAAAGCATAACAAAAACGAGCAGAAAAACAGCTGTTTTTTTACTTGTTTTCTTAATGCTCTTCTTTGCTGGGTTTAAAGAAGATTTCATTTTATTATATCGAATTATTTATATTCAATTATTGATTACTTGAACTTGCTTGACTTGCCTCTGCTTCCTGATAGGCCGACATTATATCTTCATCGCTGATTTTATTGACAGTGGAGGTGTCGGAACCGTTTTGAATTAATATTTGTCTTAAAAAATCTGGTGTAACTTCGCCAGTAGAAGAACTAGCTACTGTTCCGGTAGTGGTAGTCGCTTCACCAATCGCCGTTGTTTCTCCGGCGGTTATTAAATCCCCGGCGATACTATTGACCGTAGAACTGGAAGTTGAATCAACTGCCGTGTCGGCTGTATCGCAAGTTTTTCCTGTCGGACAATTTGGATCAGTACCAGCCGCTATTTCATCTTTGTCGGAAATCCCATCACTATCAGAATCCGGTAAATAAGGGGATGTTTTATAAATATTAACCTCGTCATAATCAGACAATCCGTCGCCATCAGAATCTTTGAGCTTTGGGTCGGTACTAGTAGCAATCTCCGTTGTATCGCTAGCTTTTTCACTAACAGCAAAAGGCGCATTTAATTTTGTATGGAATTGCAAAACCGAAAGAGCCACAACTGCAATTGTTAATATAGCCAAAAATATCACCGCCATTTTCCTTTGACGAGGAGAAATTTCTTCGACTTGTATATTTTTTTCCCTTTCTAATGGATTACCGACCGGCATAATAAAAATAATATAATCTTAGCTTTAATTTAATTTGATTATACCATAAATTCACTAAGTGCCGCAAATAATTTTTGCCAATTGTCAAGACTTAAATCTTCAGCACGCAACTGAGGATTAAACTTATTTTTTATCAATATTTCATTGATTATTTTTTGATCAATTTTTAAACCACCGGCGAGATTATTCTTTAACATTTTACGTTTAGCACTGAAACCAACCTTGGCTAAACGGAAAAATAATTTATCTTTAATTGATTGTTCATTCCCGAGAATTTCCGGCCGTTTTTTAACGGTCATTTTTATCACCGCACTATCAACTTTCGGTTCCGGCCAAAAATTTCCCGCTTTTACCTCTCGAACAATTTTGGCGTCGGCATAATATTGGACCGAAAGTGCTAAAAGACTCATCTCCGGCGGAGCGGCCACTATTCTTTCGGCCACTTCTTTTTGGAGCATTAAAACTAATGATTCAGGCGGACGAAGAGAGGAAAGAAAAAGGCGCAAAAAGATGGAGGTAATATTGTAAGGAAGATTGGCAACTATTTTATATTTTTCTGTCGGCGCCAGATGAGTATTGAGATTAAAACGCAAAATATCCTCGTTAACAATCTCCACATTAGCTATCCCCTTAGCATCAATTCCTGTTTGTAAATAATTAGCTAATTTATCATCAAGCTCAACGGCAATTACTCGTTTCGCGCGCTTTGCCAGTTTCAATGTTAAGAAACCTAAACCGGGACCAATTTCTAAAACCGTGTCGTCAACTTCTATTTCTGCAGCTTTCACAATATCATCATAAATATTTTCATTCACTAAAAAATTCTGCCCCTTGCTTCGAGACGGCTTTATTTCACATAAACGGCATATTTCTCTAATTTCAGGCAATAAATCGGACATTTTATTTTATTTAACTTCTATTTTATTTAATAACGATATTTAATAATTTTCCCGGAACAAAAATAACTTTTACTATTTCTTTTTCCTCTAGCCATTTACTGACCAGTTCTTCCTGGCGAGCTAAGTTCATGACGGTTTCTTCCGTGACATCAAAAGGAACTATTAAAGTAGAGCGTAACTTTCCGTTCACTTGGATAACCAAATTAACCATTTCGTCCTTAATTAAATTTTCATCATATTTCGGCCAGGCACTAGTAAAAATGCTATTGGTATAACCCAAATTCTCAGATAATTCTTCACTAATATGCGGCGCGAAAGGAGATAGTATCTGTAATAATTTAAAGAAATCTTCTTTGGTTAAAGGCAGGGCGGAAATTTTATTTTTTGTTTCCACAATTTCATTAACCAAAATCATTAAAGCGGAAATAGCCGTGTTGAAATAAAAACCTTCAATATCCTCCCCAACTTTTTTAATAGTTTTATGAAGCAAAGATTTAATTTCTTTTACTTCCTGAAACTTATTAAGCTCTCCCAAATTAAATATTTTTTCTAAAAATTTTCTGGTACCAATTAAACCATTAGTATTCCAACTGCAGGACTGATCAAACGGCCCCATAAACATTTCGTAAACACGCAAAGCATCGGCGCCATATTGAGTGACTATTTTATCGGGATTAATCACATTCCCCCAACGTTTACTCATTTTTCTACCATCTTCTCCCATAATCAACCCGACGTGTTTTAACTTAGTAAACGGTTCTTCGTAGTTAACCGCCCCGATATCAAATAAAAATTTGTGCCAAAAACGGGCATAGATTAAATGGCGTGTCGCGTGTTCCGCTCCGCCAACATAAAAATCAACCGGCGACCAATACTTCTCCAAATTTTTATCAACTAATCCTTTGTTATTTTTAGGATCAATATAGCGCAAATAATACCAGCAGGAACCGGCCCATTGCGGCATAGTATTAGTTTCCCGTTTAGCCGGACCGCCGCAATGCGGACATTTAACATTGACCCAATCACTGATAAGCGCTAATGGCGATTCGCCATTGTCAGTCGGCTCATAACTTTCAACATTCGGTAATATCAACGGCAATTCTTCCTCGGGAACGGGAACGACTCCGCATTTAGCGCAATGGATTAAGGGAATCGGCTCACCCCAATATCTTTGGCGGGAAAAAACCCAATCTTTGATTTTAAAATTAACTTTCTTGGCGCCCAAGTCATTTTTCACTAAATAGGTAATCATTTCTTTGCGCGCCACAACCGAAGTTAATCCGGTAAATTCTCCCGAATTACGCAACAAACCTTCTTCGGTATAAGCAAACTTCCCTTCGTACTCGGATTCTTTATTAGGAAAAATAACCGCTTTTATTCTCAGCCCGAATCTTTTAGCAAATTCAAAATCGCGATCATCATGGGCGGGTACGGCCATAACTGCGCCGGTGCCATAGGAATTCAAAACATAATCGGCAATAAAAACATCAATCTCTTCATTATTAAAAGGATTAATTGCTTTTATTCCCTTTAAGCAAACCCCCGTCTTCTCTTTATTCAAATCTGTGCGCTGCAAATCGGTTTTGTTTTTACATTCTTCAATATAAAGTCCAACTTCCTCCCAATTACTTACTTTGTCTTTTAAATCGGCAACTAAATTATTTTCCGGAGCAATAACTACATAAGTACAGCCAAAAATCGTATCGACGCGCGTGGTAAAAACTTTTATTTTTTTATCGCTTTCTTTAATTTTAAAATCTATCTCCGAGCCTTCACTGCGTCCAATCCAATTTCTTTGCATCTCTTTAATGGAACTTTCCCATTCCGGTAATTTTTCCAAATCATCAAGCAGACGATCGGCATAATCAGTAATCTTTAAAACCCATTGTCTAATAGGTTTCTGCACTACCGGCGTACCGCAACGTTCGCATTTTCCGTCTTCCAAATCTTCATTGGCTAAACCGGTTTTACAAGACGGACACCAATTAATCGGTTCCTTGGATTCAAACGCTAAACCGCGTTTAAACATCTGCAAAAATATCCATTGTGTCCATTTGTAATATTCTGGATCGGTCGTGCTAATTTCCCTTTCCCAATCATAACAAAAACCAAGTATTGATAATTGCCGTTTAAAAGTAGCGATATTCTCATCAGTCGCTTTTTTGGGATGAAGATGATTTTTAATCGCGTAATTTTCCGCCGGCAAACCAAAAGCATCAAAGCCCATCGGATGCAGAACATTAAAACCTTGCATCATTTTTAGACGAGCAAGAACATCGGTGGCAATATAACCTTTAGGGTGTCCAACATGAAGACCGACACCGGATGGATAAGGAAACATGTCCAAAATATAATATTTCGGTTTAGTTTGGTCTGTTTTAGTCTTATAGATCTCATCGCGAGTCCATATATCCTTCCATTTTTTTTCGATTTCTTGATGATTATACATATATATTTTCTTAATTAATCTCCAACCCGATAGGAGCATGATCCGAACCCTTAATTTTATCTAAAATATAAGCTTTTTTCAAGTTTTTCTTAAGTTTATCGGATACACAGAAATAGTCAATCCGCCAGCCGACATTACGCGTTCTGGCCGCCATCCGGAAGCTCCACCAAGAATATTGAATTTTATTACCATTTAAATAGCGAAAGGAATCAATGAAACCGGCTTTAATAAAAGATGAAAACCAAGCCCTTTCTTCGGGGGTAAAACCGGCATTACCTTCATTTTCTTTCGGATGAGCGAGGTCAATCGGTTCATGGGCAACATTATAATCACCGGTAATGACAACTGGCTTATTTTTCTCTAATTTTTTAAGATATTTCAATAAGGCATTATTAAATTCCAATTTATATCCCAGACGTGATAATTCCGAATTAGAATTAGGAAAATAAACATTAACCAGATAATATTTTTTTAATTCCAGGGTTTGCACCCTGCCCTCATAATCAAATTTAGCAAGACCGAGGCCATTTTTTATACCAATGACACCCTTAAATCCTTCTTTGACCAAGATGGCAGTACCACTATAACCGGGTCTTTTAGCGCTATTCCAGTATTCCGTATAATTTAAAAAATCAAATTCAGTTTTAAGACGGGCTAAATCGGATATTTTTATCTCTTGAACGCAAAGAATATCCGGTTTGGCTTCCCGTAAAAAAATAGCCAAACCGTGACGCGCTACTGCTCGAATTCCGTTAACATTCCAGGAGATTAATTTCATAAATTATGTTATAATAAAATTATACTTTAACTACGCTTATTTTTCAATTTATATGAGTTTAACAGATAGAGTAAAATATGCTGAAATGAAGGCGCGCCACCAGAAACTTTTTCTTCCTTGGTATAAAAAATGGTGGGGTGTTCTTATTTTGGTTCTTATTGGTTTAATTCTTGTCGCGGCGACCGCTTCGGCAATTTATATCTACCAAGAAGTAAAGCGTTTACAATCAGAAGAGGCTTCAAACTCTCTTAAAGATCAACATCAAACCTATTTAAACTTAATAAGCGGGACTAATGCTTATAGTACCGGCACTACTAATCCAAAAATTACAGTCGTTGAATTTACTGACTTTGCCTGCCCTTTTTGCAAACAATCGGCTGAGGAAATAAGAAATTTAACCGAAAAATATAAAGATACCGTTAAATTCGTCGTTCGCGATTATCCTCTCCATGATACTTCGATAGATCTAGCCTTAGCCGCTCGCTGTGCCGGTGAACAAGGAAAGTTCTGGGAGGCTTATGACTCTCTTTTTCTAAATCAAGACAATCTTAAAGATACTACCACCATAAAAACTGATGTTATTTCTTGGGCAAAATCTCTTAAAGTCCTTGACATGGAAAAATTTCAAACCTGTTTCGATGGGCGAGGATATGTTAGTGCAATAAAACAGGATTATGATGACGGCGAATCCCTGAAGATACAGGGAACGCCAACTTGGTTTGTTAATAATTATCCGATTACCGGCTATTACCCGGCAGAAAAATTTCAAGAATTATTTGATGGTATATTGCAACAATCGCAAACAGCCACCACAACTTCAAACAAATGAAAAATAATATAGAACAAATAAGAATACATGGTCGTGGCGGACAGGGCGTAGTTACCGCCGCTGAACTTATCGCCTTAGCCGCTTTTAACGATGGTTATGAATCTCAAGCCTTTCCTAGTTTTGGTGTCGAAAGAACTGGCGCGCCTATTCAATCATTTGCCCGTATCAGCCGACAACCGATTATTACCCGCGAACAGATTTATAATCCTTCAATCTTAATTATCCAAGATTCAACCTTACTTGAAAGCATTGATGTTTTTACTGGATGCACTAAAGATACTATTGTTATTATTAATTCCAAAGAAAATAAATGGCCGGAATTAAATACGAGATTCAAGAATCTCCATTTTACGGCCGCAACGGAAATCGCCTTGGAAATATTCGGAAAGAATATGGTAAACACCGTTATCCTTGGTGCCTTTGCCAAATACACCGGCCTGATTAGTCTAGAATCATTAAAAAAAGCCATCACAAAAAAATTTAAAGAAAAAGGAAATGGAATAATTGAAAAAAATATTTTAGCTATTACTAAAGATTATGAAAGCTCAAACAATTAATCTGGCCACTAAACCCAATACGACTTTAGCTAATAAAACTGGCTCTTGGCGTACCCAAAAACCGGTAACCGATTTAAATACTTGCATCGGCTGTTCCTTGTGCGCAAAAATCTGTCCGGAAGGATGTATTGAAATGGAAATACAATCTAAATCACAAAAATCAAAACCAAAAACCGATTATGATTATTGCAAAGGTTGCGCTTTATGCGCGCATGAATGTCCGGTTAAAGCAATAAAAATGGAAGATGACTATTAAAGTTCTATATGGAAAATAAAAAACAAATTTTAGAAGGTTCCCAAGCAATCGCGGCGGTAATTAGAAATATTAAACCGGCGGTTGTTTCCGCTTACCCGATCACACCACAAACTCATATTGTAGAAAGACTGGCCAAACTTAAAGCGGACGGCGACACTGATTACGAATATGTCCGAGCCGAAAGTGAATTTGCCGCCGCCTCAATAGTTTTAGGCGCCAGTGCCACTGGCGTTCGAACTTATAGTGCTACTAGTTCTCAGGGATTGCTACTTATGACCGAGGTTATTTTTAATATCGCCGGGATGAGACTGCCGGTCGTTATAACTTGTGCCAATCGAGCAATTTCCGCACCGATAAATATTTGGAATGACCACAGTGATGCAATGGTTGTCCGCGATGCTGGCTGGATTCATTTATTCGCGGACACCAACCAAGAAGCAGTTGATCTCCATATTCTGGCTTATAAAATCGCCGAAAAGTTACATTTACCGGTGATGGTTGATGTTGATGGCTATATTCTGACTCATGCCTATGAGCCGGTAATTATTCCTTCCCCAGAAATAATTAAAAAATTCTTACCCGATTATATTCCTGAAGATGGCCATTTTTTAAACACGGATAATCCTGTTACTCTTGGCGCTTTTGTTACTCCCGCTAATTATTTTGAAGTGAGAGAAAATCTACATAATGATTTAACGGCTAGCTTAACCACAATCAAAAAAGAATATAAAAATCTAATCAGTATTTTGGGAAGAAAAAATAAAGATAATGGCTTGATAGAATATTATGGTCCGAAAAAACCGGAAACAATCTTGGTGGCTATGGGTTCGGTTATTGGTACTATCCGCGAAGCTTTAAAAGATGAAAAAAAAATCGGTATTTTAAAAATAAAAACTTATCGTCCTTTCCCTGGTGAAGAAATAAATAAAATATTATTAACAACAAAAAATATTGCTGTCATTGAAAAAGCCATTAGCTTAGGCCAGGCCGGGCCGCTATTTTCCGATATTAAAACTTCCTTGGAAAATAATAAATTAAACATAAAAGATTATATTGTTGGATTAGGAGGACGCGATGTTACTCAAAAAATGATAAAAGAGATAGCTAGCGATGCAAAAAAAATCGGCGGTAAAAAAATAAAATTCATCGGAAAAATATAATTCCGAAAAAAATATGACCAAGTACAAATTCAATCTAAAAAAATCTGTTACCGGCATTTTTTTCGCTCTCCAAATCATCGGCGCAACTGTAATTTTCAGTTGTCCTCTCCCGGCATTTGCTCAAAGCAATTCCGACTCTTTTAATTCATTAAAATTTACCCCTCAAGTTACTATTCCTAACTCTAATTTTAATAACACCGTCTCAACAACTATTGGTACATACAATAATACAACCGGAAAAATTGACAGTACCTTATTGGCTCAATATATCGGGGCTATCTATAATTACGGCCTAGCAATTGCTGGCATTCTAGCAACTATTATGCTGATGGCCGCCGGTATTATTTGGTTGACTTCCGGCGGCGATTCCGGAAAAATAACTCAAGCCAAAGAATTAATTTCCGGCAGTATTGCCGGCCTGATTATTTTAATAGTCTCCTGGGTAATATTAAATACGATTAATCCTGATTTGGTAAATCTAAAAGCTATCTCAAGTACTAATTTAACGGGGCAATTAATTGGCACTGTCGGTTGCTGTGATAAGACAAAAATTGATGGCAAGACTGCGATGACGACTCCCACTAACTGCGCTAGCGGTTTCAATAAAGACAAAGTTTTATATAATGGTACTTGCACGACACTTTCCTGCTGTAAACAACACTGGGTGGACAATACCACTAAAAAAGAACAGTTTACCTGTGTAAATGGCACACAAGATAATTGCAGTAAAATGGGTTGGGATTATTCTTCCGTAACCTGCGACAAAGATTCTGATTGTAAAGCTACCGGAAATTATTTAATAAGCTGTGTGGGAGTTGCTAATGGCAAGCATCCAACCAATGGCGGTAGCAATATTTGGTGTTATCATGATATTGCCTACTACTCTAGCGGATTAACCGGAGAACCATGTGGCAACGAAGAATATTCTAAATGCGATAGCAGAACATGTACTCATGATTTTGATCCGTTATTTACCAATTATCGAAGTTGCACTTCCGGCCTATGGTGTTGCAAATTTACTTCTCAGGGAATAATAATCCCATAATTATTAAAAAAAATGAATACTAAAAATAAATTTATCTCCCCCGGACATAACGCTTGCGCCGGTTGCGGACAATTGTCCGCCGTCCAAGCAGTGATGCGCGGATTAAACAAGGACGTAATTATTGCCAATGCCACCGGCTGTTTGGAGGTAACCACTACTGCCTATCCGCAGAGTGCTTGGGGCTTGCCCTGGATACATTCTTTATTTGAGAATGCCTCTTCGGTCGCCTCGGGAATAAAAGCCGCTCTAAATAAAAAAGGCGATAAGAAAACAAAAGTTGTCGTCCAGGGAGGAGATGGTGGAACTTTTGATATTGGTTTTGGTTTAATCAGCGGCATGTGGGAACGCGGTGAAAATATATTATATATCTGCTATGACACCGAAGCTTATTCGAATACTGGGATCCAAGCATCTGGTGCAACTCCGTACGGCGCCGACACGACCACTTCTCCCTCAGGCGCTATTTCTATCGGTTCAACCCAAAGAAAAAAAGATATGGCGGCCATCGCTTTAGCTCATGGTTTAAAATATGTCTCTCAGTCTTCGGCTGGTTTTCCGGATGACATAACTAACAAAGTTAAAAAAGCTTTAGAAGTAGAGGGCCCAAGTTATATTCAAATACTATCTCCTTGCATCCCCGGCTGGAAAATAAACAATGACGAAGCAATTATGATGGCAAAATTAGCCGTCCAAACAGGCTTATATCCCTTATTAGAATATACGGATGGGCAACTGACCGCTTCAAGTATCAATTCTAATTTTACGGCTAAACCGGTAGAAGAATATTTAAAGAAACAAGGACGTTTCAAGCACTTAAAAGAAAATGATATTTCCGCAATTCAAAAATTAGCTGATGAAAATATAAAAAAATATAAAATATAATGGAAACGCTGACAAAAAAAAATCTATTTTTATTTTTCTCTTTTTTTATTTTTATTGCCCTTCCTGCTCAGGCGGCCGATAAATGCGGCTGGCAAGACATGTATACGATTACTACCGGCCAATATATGGCTATAACGGCAACAAAAACAATAAATGATTGCGAAGACAGAAATTTGATTACATCTGATGAAAAAAATTGTACAGCCACAAAGCCTAATTACGCCAATAAAATAGGCGAAATACATGAGGCTACCTGTTGTTGCCCAAAAACCACTAACAGCGCAAGCGCCAAAGTTACTAACGCTATTTTTTCTATTCCTGACTTTCAGGTAAAAATTCCTGGACTTGATAAGCTTGCAACGATTACTTGTCCGATAGGCGAAGAATGTACAATTCCCTGGATTGGACAATATATTAAAGGTGTATATAATTACGCTTTGGCAATAGTCGGAATAATTGCCGCTATAATTCTCATGGCCGGCGGGTTAATGTGGATAATTTCTGCCGGAGATGCTTCAAAAATAACCCAGGCCAAAGAATTGATTATTGGCAGTATTAGTGGACTGATAATTTTGATTTGTTCTTATTCTGTTTTGCTTTGGATAAATCCTGATTTAGTCAATTTAAAACCAGTCAAAGTTGCTTCAATTGCACCGATAGAAATTGAAGGGGATAATGATTCTCCTCCGGTCCAATTAGACATAACAAAAATTTCTTCAATTCTAGGAACAAATTGCGGTAAAGATTCTATCAGCGATATAGTTAATAAAGCAAAGGGAAAAATTACCTACAACATGAAGTTACGTAATACATCCGCTCCTGGCATTCTTTTATATCTGGATTGTTCCAGCTTTGTTAATTTTGTCTCAACCTGTGCTACGGGAAAAAGTACCGGTCAAAATACTAGTGCCATTTTTAAAGACCAGCAACTTTGGGATCAATCCCTGAACAGCTTAAAACCCGGAGATCTAGTCGGTTGGACGGCGGCAAATAGTGCGTCAAGTAAAAAAGTCGGGCATGTATTTATATACATGGGAAATGGAACTTTCGCTGATTGTCATGGCGGAAAAACACACCCTGTCGGCGGCTGTGTCGGTAATTCGACAGGTCTTGCAAGTATAGTAGCAACCGGCGAAGCTTACACGAACGGAAAATTATATTTCAAAAGATATTAATTATAATCCGCATAATTAACGGCGATTATGAAAAAACTGACCATAAAAAAAACTTTCTTTTTTATTAGCTTTATAAGCATAATCTCGATTTTTTTAGGTTTTTCTCAAACCGCTGGAGCGTCTGGCTGCGGTTATATTTGTGATAGTTCTGCGACCACTAATCAATTAGCTTATTGCATTAAGGTGAGAGGTACGGGCTCTACCATAGGAACGACTTTCGGTTATAACAATAATGTAGCCGATTGCTCCGGAGCATCAAATTGTCCTATGAATTCCGTGCCAATATGCTGCTGCACCCCACCAAATAGTATAATTGTCCCTAATTCTGGTATGACCGTTACCAGTGCTGCTACCAAGACACTTTTTACTATTCCTGATTTCCAAGTTCAAATTCCCGGATTAAGCAAGCTAGCGACTATTACTTGTACAACCGGCAAAGAATGCGATATTCCCTGGATAGGACAATATATTTCCGGCATATATAATTATGCTTTGGCAATAGTCGGTATTATTGCCGCTATAGTACTAATGGCCGGCGGACTTATGTGGATAATTTCTGCCGGAGATGTTTCTAAAATAGCCAAAGCGAAGGAGTTAATTATCGGCAGTGTCAGCGGTTTAGCTATTTTAATATTTTCTTATACCATCTTAGATACCATTAATCCTGATTTAGTAAATCTGAGCGGAGTATCTATCATACCGATAGCGCGCCAAGATGTAACTCCGCTTCCGAGCGACCCCACTTCTTTTGCTGCAAAATGCAAACCAGCAACAACAGGAAACTGCGCAGTTGCCAATATGTCTGGATTTGGAACAAGAGCAAATGAAGCTTCGGGAATCTGTATGGCCGAGAGTAGCGGAAATGCCAATGTCTATAATAGTTTAACGGGATGTACTGGTGGTGGATATGCTGTTTGGGGATTATTCCAATTTAATCTATCCGCTAATACTTTTATCGATGAAAACGGAAAAACCTTAAATTGTCCTAGCGCTTTTAATAAAGCCTGGGTTAATAGCAGCCCGACGTGTACTATTATTAATAAAGATTTATATAATGCTTGTGTAAAAGCAGCCAGAACTCCTCAACTTAGCATTCTAAATGCCCAGAAATTAGTTACGACGAAAAATTGGGGGCCATGGGAGGCTAACAGTAAATTCTGTAAATTTTAAAAAAGAGACGCCCATTAGGCGCCCCTATCCATTGCTTCATTTGCCAACCTATCAGCTTCCTTATTCTGCTCACGCGGAACATGGGTATAAGAAATATTCTTAAAATTTAAACTCAAATTATGTATCTCTAAGAACAAAGGCGCCAAGTCTTTGTTTTTTACTTTATATTCCCTATTTAATTGTTTAACAACCAACTCACTATCCAAATAGCATTCAATTTCCTGGGCTTCCATCGCCGCAGCTTTTTTTAAGGCGGCAATTAAAGCCTTATACTCCGCTTGGTTATTGGTAGCCACGCCTAAATATTCAGAAAGTTCAGCGACTAAAATTTTATCTTTATCATAAATAGCCGCGCCAATACCGGCCGGTCCAGGATTACCGCGCGCGCCCCCATCGGTAAAAATAATAAGCTTATTCATATTTTTTTATATCGATAATTTTTAATTGCGGTTCACGATGTCCGTTAAAATCATTTACTTCAAGATAATAAACCAAATCAACGCGATCACCGATAGAATATTCTTTATAATTAGCCGCTCCACCAAAAGCTAAAGCCCAAAAAGAATGAGCATTTTTAGCCGCGGGATCAAATTGGGAAAAACGAATCTTGATATGCTGATTATCAAAGCCCATCGTAACTATATCATCTACCCTTAGGTCATAACTGACAAAACGCGGCTGCGGATTATTTTGCCCATAAGGAGCAAGAGAACTAATAGTATCGGCTAGTTCTAAACTGATAGCCGAAAAATCTAATTCCGCTTCAATTTTTAATTTTGGAATAAGCGCGGCCTTAGAAATTCCCTGTTCAGCTAATTTCTGAATCTGAGTAATAAACTTTTTTAAACTTTCTTCAGATTTTACTTGAAATCCGCAAGCCATCGGATGCCCGCCAAATTTATCAAGATTGTTTGCACAAGTTTCAATCGCCTTTATCAAATTAAATTCTTCGACTGAGCGTCCGGAACCTTTAAAGGAAACTTTTTTGGGAACTAACTTTTTAGTGGTTAAATCGAACTCCGCTTCTTCTATCAGGCGCGTAACTATTAAAGTTGGGCGATAATATTTTTCCGCAATTTTTCCGGCAACTAAACCGATAACGCCTTCATTCCAAATCTGATCTTCACCGGCTACGCCGACAATTAAATTAGGTAAATTGTCTTTATCAATTTGGACTTCGACCTGGGAAATTATTTCCTCAGTAATCTGTTGACGGCTGATATTTCTCTGATTTAATTCCGCCGCTAATTCTTCGGCCTCGGCCGCATCAGTCGTGGTTAATAAACCAAAAGCAGTATTGGCATGGCTAAGACGGCTAGCCGCGTTAAGGCGCGGACCAATTTGCCAGCCAATGTTCCAAGCTTCAAGCTGGCGACCACTATTTATTTTGGAAACTTTGATTAACTCATTAAGTCCAAAACGTTTGTTCTGATTTAATATTTTTAACCCGCTTTTGACTAATAGCCTATTTTCCCCTAAAAGACTAACCATATCGGCAACTGTCCCGACCGCAACTAAATCTAGACTCTTTTCTAAAATTAATTGCTTCTGTTTATCAGGCAAGTTGGCTTTATATAAAAGAGCGCTAATTAATTTAAAAGCAACGCCGACACCGGCCAAATAAGGCCACGGGTAACCGTCTTCCTTATCCGCTGGATCAATGTAAAGACAATCCGGCAAATCTTTTTTATCCTCCGGTAAAACGTGGTGATCAGTAATAATAATTTCTAATCCCTTGCTCTTAGCATAAGAAACTTCTTCAAAATTACGAATACCATTATCAACAGTAATCAATAATTTAAATCCTTGAGAGACTATCTGATTTATCGCCGTTTTATTTAAACCATAGCCTTCGGTAACACGATCAGGCAGATAGACTTCAACTGTCGCGTGTAGTATTTTTAAAGTCTCTAAAAGGATAACCGATGAGGTAACGCCATCCGCGTCATAATCGCCATAAACTACTATCGGATCACTTTTTTTAATATGAGCAATTATCAAATCGACGGCGGCCGTCATATTCTTGAACAAAAAGGGGTTATAAAAAGAATGTTCTGGATTTTCGCCAATTACTAAAATCTTTTCTGGATCAAGTTCACTATCTAAAAAAGCTTTGATATCGATTTTATTCTTAAGACCGCGATTAAAAAGCAATTGCAAAAGCACCGGATTCATTTCCGGCTGTTCACGCAAAAATTGCGCATCTATCTTAGGAGAAATTTGCCATTGTTTCATGAAAATATAAATTTATCTATAAAATATTGAGCCGACTGTCCAAGCAAGCATCGAAATAACAACTATAAAGGAAATTATGGTCCAGAGGACTTTGATTGTTTTTTGTTTTTTCATATTTATATTTTTTGGTTATTTTATCTTTTTAATATTTTAACAAAGGTATCCGGCGGAATATCAACACTTCCCTTACCGGCGGCCATCATTTTTTTCTTTCCCTTCTTCTGTTTTTCAAGTAATTTACGTTTGCGGGTAACATCGCCGCCATATAATTTAGCCGTAACATCTTTACGCATTGCCGATATTTTTTCCGCAGCGATAACTTTTCCGCTGATAGCCGCTTGAATCTTAACGGCAAACATCTGGCGAGGAAGGCTATCTTTTAATATTTCCACAACTTCCCTCCCTTCGCGCATTGCTTGATCGCGATAAACAATTGTGGATAAAGCTTCAATTTGTTCTTCGGCCACAAGAATGTCCATTTTTACAACATCGGCATGACGATAATCAAGGTATTCATAGTTAATGGAAGCATAACCGGCCGAGACACTCTTAATCTTATCATAAAAATCAGTTAAAATCGCGGACATCGGAATTTCGTAGTGCAAAATTACCCGCGGTTCATCACTATCAGCCGAAATATATTCCGTATTTTTATAGATTCCCCGTTTTTCCTGTGCTAATTTTATAATATTACCCATATAATTTTTAGGGGTAATAATATCTAAACTCACCCAAGGTTCCTCGATATATTTAATATGCGTCGGATCAGGCAGTCTTTGCGGAGTGCGAATAACCATCTCTTCGCCATTATTTTTAAAAACCTTATAAGCAACGCTCGGGACGGTGACAATCAAATCAAGATTATATTCTCGGCGTAATCTTTCCTGAAAAACTTCGAGATGAAGCAAGCCGAGAAAACCGCAACGAAAACCAAAGCCAAGGGCATCCGATCTTTCCGGTTCATAAGATAAAGCGGCGTCATTTAATTTTAATTTATCCATCGCTTCGCGTAATTCTTTAAAATCATTTCCTTCGCGCGGAAAAATACCGGCAAAAACCATCGGTTTAACTTCTTTATAACCTGGTAAAATATCAATCTGAGAAAAATTAGATACGCCCTTATTAGCTGTTAAAGTATCACCAACACGGCAATCGCCGACCGTTTTAAAACCGGTGATAATATAGCCGATTTCTCCGGGATTAAGCACATCCATGGATAAATAATCCGGCTTAAAAATTCCACAATCAAGTACTTCACTTTCAACTCCCATTGATAAAAGACGGATTTTATCACCTTTCTTAATTGTGCCATTAAAAACACGGACGTAAGCGACAACACCGCGATAAGTATCGTATTTAGAGTCAAAAATTAAAGCGCGGGGATAATCAATCCCACTAACTTCCGTTTCTTCTTTCGGTGGTAAACCTCTTTTTATAACTTCATCCAAAACTTCAACCACGCCTTCACCGGTTTTTCCAGAACAACAGAATATCTCTTCTTCTTTACAACCCAATAATTTAATTATTTCTCTTTTCGTTTTAGGAACATCGGCGGCCGGCAAATCAATTTTATTTACTACCGGAATAATTGTTAAATTTTGATCAATTGCTAAATATAAATTGGCTAGCGTCTGGGCCTGAATACCTTGAGTACAATCAACCAAAAGAACCGCCGTTTCTACTGCAGCTAAAGAACGGGAAACTTCATAGGAAAAATCAACATGCCCAGGAGTATCAATTAAATCCAGCTTATAACCTTTATAATCCATCGTTACCGGCTGTAATTTAATCGTAATCCCGCGTTCGCGTTCAATATCCATCCCGTCCAAAATCTGCTCTTTCATTTTTCGTTTATCAATCGTACCGGTAATTTCCAACATGCGGTCAGCTAAAGTAGATTTCCCGTGATCGATATGGGCAATTATGCAGAAATTTCTGATTTTATTTATATCTATCATAATAATTAAGTTAAATTCCTCTCGCTTCTCCTTGATCATCGATTTTAACCTTTTTAAACGGCAGATGATTCCGTAGAGCAGCTAAAAATCCATATAATTCTTCGCTTCTGAATAAGTAACAAAAAAAGAAATAAACTAAAAGCCCAACAATTCCGGCGACTGCTAGTTGGATAAAAACTCCGGAAAACTTTGTCATATCAATAAATGGCCAAATTAATACCTTGGTAATTTGGGCTGCACCTCCGGCCGCCAAAGCACTCGGCATAAATTTAAGAACTGATCTTAAGATATGTTTGATATCCAATTCGCCAATCTTTACAGAAAGCCAAATCCAGAGCAAAAGGAAATTTAAAATATTATCAATCGAATAAGCAAAAGCTAAACCAGTTACGCCATAACGCGGGGCTAAATATAAAGCCAAAGCTGTATTTACTCCAACCGTAAAAAGACCGATATAAAAGGGGGTTCTTGAATTATGGCGGGCATAAAAAACACGAACCAAAAGAGGAATAGTTGCTTGAGCAAAAAGACTGATTGTAAATACCCCCAAGGTATTCATTGTTAAAATAGTATCCTGCCAATCAAATTTACCGGCTCCGAGAACAACACGGATAATCTGGGCACGAAGAGCAATTATTAAAACTGTCGCCGGAATAATAAAAAATAAAATTTGCCGGAAACTCTGAGAAAAATTGGCAGTTAATTTTTCTTTATCAAAAGCGGTGGCCGCTAATGAAGGAAAGGCGGCAATGGCAAATGAAATTCCAAAAATTCCTATCGGAAAAGACTGCAAATTATTCGCAAAGTTAAAAACAGCCAACGATCCACTGGCTAAATTTGAGGCCAGTGCCGTCACAATAACTAAGTTTATTTGGGAAATTGCCAGACTTAAAGTTCGTGGAACCATCATCCTCCCAATTTTTATAGTATTAGCATCATGGCGCCTGATTTTAAATTTATAACGGAAACCGAGATGGTGGACTGCCGGCAACTGGATAGCCATATGCAAGAAAGCCCCAAAAACAACCCCTAGAGCCAGCCCATATAAACCGAACCACTTAACAAAGTATAAAGCGCCGACAATAATTCCTAAATTATAAAAAATCGGAGCAAAAGAATAAACCAAAAATCTTTTGAAAGATTGGAGAATTCCCCCCAAAATTCCAGAAATGCCTAAAAATAAGGGGGATAAAAACATTACCCTTGTTAGGGCGGCGGTACTGGCCTGCTCTTCCGGACTAAACCCCGGGGTAATCAGGCGAGTTAAAGCCGGCGCAAAAATAATACCGATAATAGACAAGGCGCCTAAACCTAAGAATAAATAATTTAAAACATTGCTAGCTAGCTCCCAAGCCTCTTTATTCTGTTCATGTGGATCGCAATTCTTTCCACTTTCACACTTATAATTCTTGATCAAACTGGTAAAAATCGGAATAAACCCAGAAGATAAAGCGCCTAAAATTATCAAATTATAAATAAGATCGGGAATTCTAAAAGCAGCATAATAAATATCCAAAGTCGTCCCGGCGCCAAACTGAGAAGCCAGAATATGATCGCGGACAACCCCTAAAAACCTGGATGCCAGCGAAGAAACGGCTATTAAGGCCGCAGCGACAGTTATACTGTTTATTTGATTATGAAAAATTTTTTTAAACATAATATTATCTTAACTGGTTTTGGAGATTAAGCAAGTGGACATAAGCTTCATAATAATCAGGATTGACAACGAGCGTTTGCCGCCATAATTCTCCGGCCTCCTCTTTACGGCCGGTATTATAATATAGGAGACCAAGGTTAAATAAAGCCTTATCATAAGTTGGATAAAGACTTAATTCTTTCTTAAATTCTTCCTCGGCCTGTTTGTAAAGTTTCTCTTCCATATATATCAACCCAATATTATTATGGACCATCGCTTCATCCGGACTAAGTTCAAGGGCGCGATTATAATAAACAATCGCCTGATCGGATTTACCATCAAGATAATACATCGCTCCGAGATTACGCTCAGCCAAAGGAGAATGGGGTGAATTATTAACGGCTGTTTGCCAAAAAATTAAGCGATTACTGAATTTCTGGCTATGCTGCCAGGTTAAAGCGGAAAAAATAATAAGAATAATGGCAGAAACTATTTTTACTCTCTTTTTTGTAAAATCCAAATTTTTAATCCAATCTATTTCCATCAAAACAATAAGGAAACCGATTAAAGGTACGTACAAACGATGTTCCAAAAAATCAGGCAAGGTATTCAAGCGGATAAACGAAGGCAAAAGAAATAACAAGAACCAAGCTAAACCAAAAATAGAATAATTGATTCTTTTTTTCTTGGAAAAAATCCAGGCCAAAGCTAATAAAACAAAAATTATTATTCCATAGATTAAATTAGAATCTTGTAAAATAGGCAAAACCGATAAATTAACCGGAAATATAATTTTTCCAATGTCCAGCAAAATCGCCGACGAATTTTTTATAATTCCTAAAATGGCCGAAAAATAATTTATCGGTTCGCCGCCAAGAGCAAAAGCGCGCATTAAAAACCAAACGAAACCGGCAGCCCCGGAACCAAAAATCAATAATAATCTATCGGTTTTATTAAGCTCGCCCTTATCAATAAACCAAAAATAAAAAATAACCAGAATTGGCAATAATATAGCCGTTTCCTTAGTTAGCAATGAACAAAGGAGAAACAGCAAATAACCCAGATAATAACCGAGTTTAGGCTTATGCAAAAAATTTAAAAAGAAAATGAAAGCAGCCAGAACAAAAATCGCCAAAAGAGAATCATTCCTCCCCGGCAACCAAGCAACCGCTTGCGTCGAAACCGGATGTACTAGAAATATTAAAGATAAGAAAAATGATAAAGCCGGTTTCTTGCTTATCTTCTTCAACAAGCAAAAAACCAATATCGCTGATAAAATATGAAGAAGAATATTATCAAGATGATAAAAAAATGGCAATTCTCCGCCAAATTGGGCATCAACCATAAAAGACAGATTTAAAAGCGGCCGATAATAAAATTTGTCTCCGGAAAAAAAGGCGTCGGTTGAAAAAACTGTCCCAATATTTTTTACGTTTTGTAAAATAGCCGCTTTATTTAAAATTAATTCATTATCATCAAAATAAGTAAAATCAAAAAATAAAGTTTGACTATAAAGTAAAAAACCAATGGCAAAAATTAAAAAATACGGCCGCCAAGAATGGAGAGAACGCCAATTATTAAATTGTTCCTTGAAAGAAACCATTGATTTATTTTAATATTCCAAAAAAATATTTTAATCCGACACCGACAGTAGCCAGACCATATTTAAGGCTCCGGTAAAAATTAATTGAAGATGCTTCCTTAAAATAACGGACTGGAACCGGGGTTTCGCCGATACGATATTTCTTGGCGACTATCTTAAAAAGCATTTCGGTATCAAAGACAAAATCATCGGAATTAGACTGCCAATCTACTTTCTCTAAAACTTCCCGGCTATATGCCCGCATACCAGTATGCCATTCTGACAAATTATAACCGGAGACAAGATTTTCAAAAATAGTCAGGACGCGATTGGAAATGTATTTATATAAAGGCATTCCGCCGGCCAAAGCTTCACGACGGCTACGTATTCTTGTCCCCAGCATAACATCAAAGAAATTACCGCCGATAAATTCCGCAAAAAATTTAATCAATTTAGGATCATATTGGTAGTCGGGATGAATCATAACTATAATATCAGCACCATGATCAAGCGCTAAACGATAACAAGTCTTCTGGTTGGCGCCATAACCGCCATTTTTTTCTCGCTGAAAAATAAATAAGCCGAGGCGCTTAGCAACAGCCACCGTCGCATCATTACTTTTATCATCAACCAAAATTATCTCATCAACCATATCCGGGACATCATTAACGGTCATTTCCAAAGTTGTCGCCGCATTATAAGCCGGTAAAACGACAATAATTTTTCTGTCCTTATACATATTAAATAATGATTCTTACATCGCTAGCCTGACAACCCTCTTCAAAGATAAATAAAGGATTAACATCTAATTCCTTAATCTCTGAATGCTCATTGGCCAGGCGGCATAAATTAACCAAGGCTTTAGCTAGACTTTTTACATCATATTTTTTTTGTCCGCGAGCACCATTTAAAATTGGGTAAATTCTTAGATCGGTAATCGCCTCTAAGGCACTCTTAAAATCCAAATCGCTAATAGCCAAACTTATTTCTTTAAAAACTTCCGTATATATCCCGCCTAATCCAACCATCATTATCGGGCCGAAAGAAACATCACGCTTAAACCCAAGAATTATTTCTTGAAATCGGCTGGCTTGCTCTTGAACAACAAAATAATTCTGCTTATTAACAAGAACCTTCTTATTTTGTTTTTCCAATAAACTAACCGTTTTCTTTAAAGCTGTTTCATTTTTTATGTTAACAATTACGGCATTCTTATCCGATTTATGAAGAAAGTCCGGGCCGGTAATTTTTAAGACGACAGGATATTTATAAGACTCCGTTTTAGCGGCATCGTATTTCACCGTTTTTACTGTTGGAATATTATATTCGCGTAAAACTGCTAATGATTTTAAATAATCCATATTCTTAATCGCTTTTTTAGCTTTAGCTTTTGGCATCTGGTAAGGCCTGATTGTCTTCAGGCTTTTTTTATAAGCGACTAATTTTTTAAAACTACGAACGGCTTCTTCCGGATATTCAAAAGTCGGAATATTATTTTTTTCCAGAAGATCGCGGGCTGCTGCCACCGCTTCGCCGCCAACGAAGCTAGTCATAATTAATTTATTCGGATACTTCTTGGACATTTTTATTATCGCCTCCGCTGTTTTTAACGGCTCGGTCGAAGTCTGGGGAGTAAGTAAAACAAGAAGATTATCAATTTTCTTATCAGATAACATAACTTTTAATCCTTCTTCATATTTGGCTCCATTGGCGTCGCCCAAAAGATCCCAGCTGCGTCCGAATGGTACATGTTGTCGAGAAATTTCGTCGACAGTCAAAACAGCAACTCCACCGGCATTAGTCATCACATATAACTCCTGACTGGCATTACTGCAACAAGATTTCTTGCGAAAGACAAGCAAAAGATCAAAAAGTTCTTCTAAATTTTCCAACCAGATGGCGCCCGATCTCTTAATACCTGCCTCTATCGCCGCATTGGAGCCGGCTAAAGAACCGGTGTGTGATAGAGCTAATTGCCCGCCGGCAGCGCTAGAACCGGCCTTTAAGACGGCTACCGGCTTACGCCCGACTAAACGCGAGACAAGACTCATAAATTTCTGCCCATCTTTGATTTCTTCAAGATAAGCGACAATCAAATCAATATGCGGATCAGAAGCTAAATATTCAATCACCTGGTTTTCATCGAGCACGGCTTTATTTCCCAAACTGACAAAATAGCCAAAATTAAAATCTTTAACCTTTAACCAATCAAGAGCGGCTGCTCCGATTGCGCCTGACTGAGACAATAAAGCAATATTGCCAGTATTTGTATCGGCGGAAGCGAAAGTGGCATTTAATTTACTCCAAGTATTAATCAAACCCAAACAATTAGGTCCGAGAATATTAAGATGGTGTTTGGCGGCAATTGCCGAAATTTCTTCTTCCACTAATTTCCCTTCTCCACCCACTTCTTTAAAACCGGCAGTAATAATAACAATATTTTTTATCCCTAACTTAGCGCATTTTTTTATTTCCACTAAAACAAACTGCACTGGAATAGCGATAATTACTAAAAGGGCCGCATAATCTTTTTTGGGCAATAGCTCAAGCCCGGTATAAGAATTCAATCCGGCAATCTTTTTTTCTTTTAAATTAATCGGAAAAATCCCCCCCCTAAACCCTCCCTTAATTATATTATCAAGAAC
>Ga0224525_1000113_pt1 | contig 42319 bp, 31 predicted proteins | sample CFST100metaG_FD_179874 | JGI IMG/M metagenome (GOLD analysis project Ga0224525, IMG submission 179874) | Peat soil microbial communities from Stordalen Mire, Sweden - C.F.S.T100 | ecosystem: Environmental > Terrestrial > Soil > Wetlands > Peat | place: Sweden: Norrbotten County, Stordalen Mire...
AAATAGTATATGTGACTCTCCATGTCGGGCTAGGAACATTCTCTCCGGTTAAGACGGAAAATATTTTAGACCATAAGATGCATAGTGAGTTTGTTGAGATAAGTGCCGCCACACTCAGAGCAATTTTGTCTGCCAAAAAATTAGGCGATAGAGTTATTGCCGTGGGAACAACTAGTTGTCGCTCACTTGAATCAGTTGATTGGGATAAATTAGAAGATAGTCATAATATAGTTAAGCAATCATTTTGGACAGATATTTTTATCTACCCCGGCTATAAGTTTAAAGCAGTTAACGCTCTAATTACTAATTTCCATTTGCCAAAATCAACTCTATTAATGCTTGTTAGTGCTTTAGCTGGCGAAAAAAAGATAAAAGCCGCCTATTCTGAGGCTGTTAAGCGGAAATATCGCTTCTTCAGTTATGGCGATGCGATGTTTATTTATTAAGGTTAGCTAAAAACTAGGATTTGATTTTTTTTCAATTTTCTGATATAGTGGGAACTAATTGCTGTCAATTTTTTTATTATTAAGTTGGCTTTTGCCATTTCTATATAATGTTATGAAGAAATTTTTATTGTTTGTTTGGGAAATTGCTAAAGTGGTTCTTATATCTGCCGCTATCATAATTCCAATCCGTTATTTTTTAATTCAACCATTCTTTGTCAAAGGCACTTCAATGGAACCGAATTTCCATGATAAACAATATTTGATTGTTGATGAATTAAGTTATCGTTTTACCCCACCGAAGCGTGGTCAAGTTATCGTTTTCCGTTATCCGCGCGATCCTCAGGAATATTTTATTAAACGTTTAATTGGTTTGCCTGGCGAACAAGTCCAGGTTAAAGACGGTAAGGTTACAATATTTAACAGCGCTCATCCTGAAGGTTTTGTTTTAAATGAAAGTTATTTGCCGGCTAATTTGGAAACTTTTAGCGATAGCGAAAGTAAAGTCACGGTTGGGCCGGACGAATATTTCGTTTTAGGCGATAACCGCAGCGCCTCTAAAGATTCTCGCTATTTCGGAGTTGTAAATAAGAGTTTTATTACTGGCAAAGTTTTATTTCGTGGTTGGCCGCTTAATGAAATAACAGTTTTTAATAAAGATTATTGGCCAAAATATAATAATTAATCATTATGCCTAGACAAAAAAAAGTTTTAGCAGATAGTGGCGCTAAAAAATCTGAAGAACGCAGCGGCAAGGTCACTCCTCGTCTTTTAGGAATGAAAGATATTGTCGGTTCAGAGCAAATTTGTCATGATTTTGTTGTTAATAAAGCTTTGAATTTAGCTAAAATTTATAGTTTTTCTTCTATTAAAACTCCGATTGTCGAAAGTGCTGATCTCTATAAGAAATCAACTCGTAAAAATGCGGAAAAAGAATTTTATTCAGTTGAAGGAGAAAAAAGCGAACGAATGGTTCTGCGACCGGAATTAACTCAGGGCATCTTGCGCGCTTATATAGAAAATAATCTTGGTGAAGCCGGCTTGCCCCTAAGATTTTTTTCATTTGGTTCGGTATTCCGCCATGAAAAATTACAGTCAGGCCGTTATCGCGAATCAACGCAATTCGATTTAGAAATAATCGGCGAAAAAAAACCGATGGCGGAAGCAATTTTGATTTCTATTGCTCATAATTTTTTTGAAGAGTTGGGAATTACTACCCAAGTCCAGGTAAATAGTATTGGTTCGGCTGAGTGCCGCCGTGAATACTGCAATAAATTATCCGCTTTCTATAAAGAAAGAGGCCGACGCTCTAAATTATGCAATTCTTGTAAAAATAATTTAGGAAAGAATTGTTTGAGTTTGCTTGACTGTAAAGAAGATGCCTGTATTAAGCTTCGAGAAGAAGCGCCGCAGATTGCCGATTATTTGTCCGATGAAAGCCGTGAACATTTTACCAAGACTTTGGAATTTTTGGATGAACTTAACATTAATTATAATTTTAATCCCTATTTGGTTAGAGGCTTAAGCTATTATAATGATACTATTTTTGAATTTTGGCCGATTAGCGAAGACGGGACAACGCAAGGGAAAATGGCGCTTGCCGGTGGCGGCCGCTATGATTCTTTGATTGATAATATGGGCGGAGCGTCAACTCCGGCAATCGGTTTGGCGATAGGTATCGAAAGAACAGTCTCTCGTTTAAAAGATAAGCACCTCTTGGCAAATCCCGTAGAAGAGGATATAGTGTTTATTGCCCAATTAGGCGATCAGGCCAAGCTTAAAGCTTTGCAGTTATTTCAGGAACTTCGAAAAGCCGGATTCAATGTTAGACAGTCGTTTGTTTCCGATAGTTTGAAGGTTCAGCTAGAAGAGGCAGCGTCTATTAAAGCAAAGACATGTTTAATATTAGGAAAGAAAGAAATAATGGATGGGACGATTTTGATGCGTGATATGGATTCCAGCGCCCAGGAAGTAGTTGTTTATAAGAAAATAAAGGAGCGTTTGTCTAAAAAAGATAAGTTAGTCGAAAAAAGATTAAATATTAGAAAGGAGGGTGGATTGTATGGCGGATTTTAAAAGAAAACCCGGTGAAAGTTTCGAAAGTTTTTTACGAAAATTCAAGAAGGGTTTAAAAAACAGTAAAAGATTAGAGAAAGCCCGGTCAAAGCAACATATGGAGCCGAAGAGCACAAAACGTCTTCAGAAGAAATATGCCTTGACTAGTTTAGCGTTGAGCAAAAAAAATGAACATTTGCGACGTATTGGTAAATTACCGGAGAGCACTATGAGATCATAATTTTACAATGCTTATAAAATAAAAAATCCTCCTTTAACGGGAGGATTTTTTATAAATAAGCACACAAATATTCCATTATATTATTTGAAAATAATATGGTATAATTTAAAAATAAGTAATCCTTTTTAGTTATTAACGGTTTATAAATAATTAATTTATATTTATGAAAAAAATAAAAAATATTTCTTCTTTGCTATTTTTAGCAATATTAGTTTTATCCTTATTTAATACCCCAAATGTTAAAGCGGCTGATTTTGAGATAAGTAGCAAAACTATTTTTACATTTCCCACAAAAACGGTTTCGGGATATTCTCTTTTTCCAATAACACCTTCATTTTCTTTAACCGGGGAGCAATTCGCCTTTAATCGTCTAAGCCCAACTTGGGCTAGTTCAGTAATTTATAATGGGAAAGAATTATCTGATAATTTCCTTACGACTTATGCAAACCCAATATTTAGTCCGGATGGTAAAAATTTTGTTTATTTCGTTTCTTATAAAGATAACCGAGCTAATGCCGGGAATTATCATATTATATTTAATGGCCAAGAGTATAAAAATTATCAGAATGTTAGCGCGGCCAATTTTGTTTTTAGTGGCAATAGCCAGTATAATGCTTTTCCAGCGACGTCTAACGGAAAAATGTTTATTGTTTATGATAAAAAGGAAAAAACTAAATATGATTATGTTTCCGCTCCAAGTTTAAGCCCGGACGGGAAGACGTTGGCTTATTCAGCAAAAAATAAAAAAGACAAAAAAACATCTTTAATTATTAATGATAAAGTTGTTAGTACCTATCAAGATATTAAATACCCGATTGTTTTTAGTACTAACAGTTCCCATATTGCTTATGCAGTGAAAGATACTAAATGGTCTTTATATGTTGATAATAAAAAGGTATCTGCAAATTATGATGACATTATAAATATCTCAGTCACTAATTCGGGAAAGTATGCTTTTATTGGTAAAAAAAGTAATAGCTATGTAGCTAATATTAATGGCAAAGAAAGTAAAAGTTATATTAGTATGGCCGGTTTGGTTATCAGCCCCGATGAAAAACAATCAATATTTATTGCTAGAAAAGGGAGTAATGAAGTGGCTGTGATAAATGGCAAAGAAGGTGCTGAATATCCAATGTTTGCCGGAGGATCAACCCCAGCCTTTAGTCCAGATAGTAAGCATTTAGTTTATAAAACTAGTCGGTTTTCTGCTGACGGCAAGAGCAGAATTTTTCTTTTGGTTATTGATGGGCAAGAAATAGTTGCTAATGGTTGGTATTATAGTGGTGGTTTTCATCAAGGGAACGGAATAAATTCTGAATTTTCTTTTTCACCCGACGGCAGTTCTTTAATCTACTATTCTTTGAAGGATAATAATAAGATTGTTAGAAATGAATTAAAATTTTAAATTTAATTATTTATAAATATACTATATTATGAAATCAAAAATTGCAGCTATTATTTTATTTCTAGTTATAGTTTTTGTGATTCCAACATCAATTACTAGGGCCGCGACAGCTCCAGTTAATCTTAATGGCAGAATATTAATTCAAGTAGAATCTCACGGTGAAGCTTGGTATGTAAATCCTAAAGATGGATTAAGATATTATCTGCCTAATGGCGATGAAGCTTTTAAGGTAATGAAAACTCTAGGAGTAGGAATGAGTAATTATGATATTGAAAGAATGAAAACTAACGCTAGTTTCAGAAAGATGTTTATCGGTAAAATTTTATTGCAAGTAGAATCTCATGGTGAAGCTTATTATATTAGCTTTGATAACCGTTATAATTATTTAAAGGATGGCGCTTCGGCCTTAGTAGTAATGAAGAAGCTGGGATTGGGGATTACTAATAAAAATTTAGAGATGATTAACACTGCGGATATGGAGACTAATAGCCGCAAAGCTATTACTGGAGTTAGATCAATTCAAACAGCTTTAGAAATGTATTATAATGACAATAATTTTTATCCAAGTACTCTTTCTCTTATAACTCCTTATCTTAAGCAAATTGGTGTAAATAATCTTCCGCAAAGTCCAATTATGAATAAAACAGTTTGCCCTAATTATAAGGGTTATAAATATGTTAGAATCGGAGACAGTGATCCTAAAAAAAATAGTTCCTATACATTAAGTTATTGCCTCGAAGTTCCACTCAAGGATATAAATGCAGCTGCTGGTTTTGGTACGGCTAGTCCATCTGGGTGGAGATAATATAAGGAAAATAGTTTTTATTTATAAAAATCCTCCTTTAACGGGAGGATTTTTTTTGACAACTCTTTTTATTTTTTCATGCCAGGAATAAATCTTTTAATATTTTCCAGGGCAGATTTTTTAGCAAATTGTTTTATGCGATCGCGAGCGCGTTTAGTCTTAACAAATTTCAGCCAATCTTTATTCGGATGTTCACGATTTTTTTCAATAATTATTTCCACTAGGTCACCATTTTTTAATTCTTGATCCAACTTACCGAGCTTATCATTAACAATCGCTCGCGAAGCCTTATTGCCGATATTGCTATGGACGGCATAAGCGAAATCGACCGGGGTGGCTCCTTCGGGTAGTTCAAAGACATCGCCCTTAGGAGAAAAGACAAAAATTCTATCACGGAAAATATCCATTTTTATATTAGTTACCAATTCGGTTGTATTGGTAATTTCTTTTTGGATTTCAATAATTTCTTTTACCCAAGAAGGGGATTGATAATTATTGTTTTCTCTTTTTGATTTATAGTACCAGTGAGCGGATAAACCATAAATGGATTCTTCATGCATTTCCCTAGTTCTAATTTGAAATTCTGCCAGCGTGCCATCCGGTCCAAAAATAGTCGTGTGCAAAGAGCGGTAACCGTTCGGTTTAGGCATGGCAATATAATCCTTAAAACGATTTGGTTTCGGACGCCAAAGAGCATGAATAATTCCTAGGGTCTTATAACAGTCATTAACTGTTGGAACGATTACGCGTAACCCGAAAACATCATAAATTTCATTGAATTGCTTATCTTTTTCTTGCATCTTGCTATAGATGCTATATAGATGTTTGAAACGAGCTTCAATGTCAAAAGGAATTTCCGCTTCTTGCAATTTAGGAATCAGAATATCTTTTATTTTTTGAAAAAAACGGTTGCGTTCAACTTTTTTTTCAACTTCATACTTATATTCTATCTCATGGTATTTGTCGGGATAAAGATATTTAAAACAAATATCTTCCATTTGCCATTTTAAGCGGCCGATGCCGAGCAAACCGGCAATTGGCGCATAAATTTCCAAAGTTTCCTGGGCAATCCTTTTTTGTTTCTCTGGTGGCAATTTTTCCAAAGTACGCAAATTATGTAAGCGATCGCAGAATTTAATAAATATTACCCGCAAATCATTGGTCATGGCAAGAAACATTTTTTTTAAATTTTCTCGATAACGCTCGATGCCGCGATATTTTATTTTTCCTAATTTAGTTACGCCTTTTACCAAATTATAAACTTCAACTCCGAATATTTCTTTTATTTCCTCCAAGCCATGGCTAGTGTCTTCGGGAACGTCATGAAGTAACCCGGCTGTTACTGTCGGTAAGTCGGCTTTGATTTCCGCTAGAATATAAGCAGTGTGTAAAGGGTGCTGAATATAAGGTTCGCCGCTTTTTCTCATCTGTCCGGCATGGGCCATTTCGGCAAATTTAAAAGCCTTTTCCAAGACAGCCGTATCTTCTCCCGGATGGTTCTCTTTGAATTTTTTAACAATCTGTTCAATAGTCATAAAATGCTTTTTCTTTTTGTTATTTTTATGTTATAATAAATTCATCTAAATTATATCAAGAGAGTGGATAATTTGAAAGCTTTTTATAATATCTCATGACAAAAAAAGTTAAATTATTTATTTTTATTTTTGGCTTAATCGCTTTTTCGATTGGAGCTAATTTTGCGTTAGCGCAAGCTGATTTTGGAACTAGCCAAGTGGCTAGCACTATTAGTTTAGTCCAGTCAGATCCGCGAATAATTATCGGACGCGTTATCCAAATAGCTTTAAGTTTTTTGGGAGTAGTCGCCTTAATTTTAATAATGTATGCCGGGTTTCTCTGGATGTCTTCTAACGGTGATGAAGATAAGATTACTGACGCTAAAAAAATTTTAAAAAATGCTGTAATTGGCCTAGTCATTATTTTATCATCTTGGGCAATTGCCACTTTTATATTATCAAAATTATCGGCGGCAATTACTGGAGAAGGGACAAACAATGTTAGTAATAGTCGGGCCTCGTTAGCTGATTCTGGAGTAGGGGCTATCGGCGCGTGTACGGTCGAGAGTTTTTATCCGGAAAATAACCAGACGGACGTTGCGCGTAATAGTTCAATTGTTGTTACTTTTAAAGAATTAATTAAACCCGATAGTATTTGTATAAATGCGGCCGGTTCCGCTTGCGCTTGCGACAATACTTCAAATTGTAATAAAGTAAATCCGGAAAATGTAAGGATTTATAAAACTGATTTAGGGGATGCGTGCGCTAGCGGCAGTTGTCCAAGCACAAATGCCAATATTACCGATGTTACCGTTGCTATATCTAGCGATAGCAAGACTTTAATTTTTACACCGCTTACTTATCTCGGCGATGGAATTAATAGTATTTGGTATTCGGTTAAAATGACTAGCGATGTAAAAAAGTCTGATGGCACCTCAATGTTTAAAGCCTGTTCTAGTGATTTTTTTAATTGGAAATTTGAAGTTAATACTACTCTTGATTTAACTCCGCCCCAAGTTGTTGCCGGTAGCACGTTCCCTCTTCCTGATAATGAGAGCGATGTAACAAACAAAACTGTTGATGCTCAAAAAGCCCAAGGTTCAATAACCGTTAATGCTGTGCCTAGGGTTTACAAAGCATCTTCTATATCCAGTGTTGTTCCCATCGGCACATCGCCGGATGCTACTGCCACTCCGCTTAACTACCAGGGTACTTTAACTAAGTTTAAAGTAGTAATATCTTCAGATATATCAAAGGCGCAATTATTTGATGGAAATAATGACGCTAATTTATTAGGTTCGGCTGATTTTGATTCCCAGGGTAATGCCAAATTTGCCGGTTACTTTATTTTAACGGCTGCTAGCCGCAATGCCGGTAATGCTTGGACTATTAATCTAGTACCAGAACAAACAGCTGACACACTTACTCTTGGCACCGAAGTTTATACTTTTTCTGAGAATGCTTCAGGCGGTAATAATATTAAAATTAATCCCGTAGGCAGCCTGCCTGAGCAGATAGCTAATATTTATGCGATTTTAAGTGGTAACCCTTCTCTCGATGTTTCTAGTGCTGGTGGTACAAAAATTAATTTAACTTCCAAAGTTGCCGGTACCAGCGGCAACAATATTGAAGTTAGCACTACTAATACTTCAGCTTTTAAAATTACTCCTCTTTCCGGCGGTAGTGATCGCCAAAGTTTAGCGGAAGTTAAAGGGAAAAAAGATGTGCCGATGAATACTGTTATCCAGTTAAATTTTAGTAAAGCAGTCAATCCAATTAAAGTTTCCGGTTTAGCTTCGGAAGTCGCTAATTATATTAGTGTTGTAAATTATGATGCCAGCAGTTCGGCTAATGGAATATCTTGTGTTAATAATTCTGATTGCCGTTCATATAAATGCGAAGGAAGTTCCGGAGCCAAGACTTGTGTCGGCGATTATGTAAACGGCCGATTTTTAGTCAGTAATGTTTATCGGACAGTGGAATTTGTTTCTGATAATGAATGTGGTGTTAATGGTTGCGGTGAAAAAATTTATTGTTTGCCGGCTGACAGCCATTTAGCAGTGAAGATGAAGACAGCCGATTTAAAAAATTGTTCAACTGATGCCGATTGTGCAGCCTTTACTCCTTATAAAACTTGTTCCTCGACGCCTTTAGGCTATAAAACTTGTCAAAATGTTGATGGTAATAATTATCCGACAGCCAGTGCCAATATGAATGGTGTGATTGATTTAGCCGCTAATTCATTTGATGGTGATCGTAATGTTGTTTCTGATGGGCCTTTAAATTTCTATGATGATAACTTTAGTGCTGACGCGAATAAGAATAATAAAGATAACTATCGTTTCTCTTTTTATGTAAATGACACCATTGACTTAACTCCTCCACAGATTGAATCGATTATGCCTGCCCAAGGATCATCAGGCGTAAATTTAGCCGATCCGATTAAGATAACCTGGAATACTTTAATGATGAATAGTAGCCTGACGACTGGTAGCCGATCGGTAGATAATGGGTTAACAACGGTCGAACATAAATTATTGAATTTGTGGAGTCTGACAAGTAGTGCGGTTGGTTACTGGGTTAGAAATGACAATATTGATACCGCGACTGATTCAAGACCGCTTGATGGCGAACCCGACCAAACTATTTCTTGGATAGAACATACTCCTTTCTTAGAATCGATGTCTTATCGCGCTCAAGCCGGTTCGGGTGTTAGGGATATTTATCAAAATTGTTATAAACCAAGTGCTGGGCTTAATTGCCCAGTATCAGATACTAATCCATCTTGTTGTTTCGGAGCGGCTACCAGTACTCTGGGAGCGGATGGTAATTGCCAATAAGATCATTTAGACAAACAAAAAAATGATGAATAAAAAAAATATAAAAAAATCAGCCTTTGTTTTTCTTTTGCTTAGCGGATTATTTTTCGCGCAATTTTTATTTGCGGCTAATTTTGGCACGACGGAAGTTAATACGGGATTAGGTGGTTCGTTAGCTAGTGGTACTGATCCAAGAACGATTATTGCTCGAGTAATTAATATTGCCCTGGGATTTCTCGGAGTTATTGCCGTGGGAATAATTTTATATGCCGGTTTCAAATGGATGACGGCAAATGGCGATGAAGATAAGATTACTGATGCGAAAAAGATTTTAAGAGACGGTGTAATCGGTTTAGTAATTGTCTTGTCATCTTGGGCAATTGCCACTTTTATTTTAAGCAAATTAAGCGATGCAACTAGTGGTACTAATAGTGGAAATGGTTGTAATGTTGAGGGTGCAACCGAATCATGCGGTTGCGGTGGGTCAATGGTTTGTTCTGGCGGTTCTTGGCAGTCTTGTGTCGGTTCCAGCTTAAATAATTGTCTTACTCCGCCAAAAAGTTGCGATTCTAATACAACTTTAGCCGGTTGCCAGGCGGTAAATCAAATTTGTGCCGCCGGATATTTTTGTGATACTAATTGTTCTTGCCAGCTTCAAGGCGATTCTGGAGCTTCTTGTGATTCCGACACTACTAATGCTAAATGTGATGCTGATAATAACCGTTGTTCAGAATATACCACCTGTGATCCAGTATCCTGTCTTTGCGTCGGCTCACCGGTTATTACCGGTATTAGCCCGGTAGGAGGTTTTTGCAGTAATAACATTAACCAATCCTGTTCGACAAATGATGATTGCGGAAATGGTAATACTTGCGACACGACAACTCCGAATGGTACTGCTAATAACTTTTTAACCATTTCTGGAAAAAATTTCGGTGCGTATGCTACCGGTACTAGTCAGGTAATATTTTTAGGAAGTAATAGTTCAAAGGCCGGTGTTTTACCGACAGTTATAAATTCTTCCTGTGTTAATTTTTGGAGCGATACCCAAATTATTATTGCCGTTCCCAGCGGAGTTCAAACTGGTCCAATTCAGGTTATAAATAAAGATAATTTTAATGACAAAACTAATGATGATTACGGACCAAAGATAAATGATTTTATTTCTAATAATATCAGTCGTCCCGGACTTTGTTCGCTTGATCCGACTGTTGGCGCTTTAAGTTCTCAAGTAAACTACCAAGGAATAAATTTACATTCCGGTACGGCTTATTTTGGAAATTATAAGTCTAATGTCAGTGCTTTATATTCCACCTTTTCTGATGCTAGCGGTTTAACCGGTACGTCAACTATCCCTAATATCACCGCCGGCGATTCGGGAAGTTTTGTAGAAACACAAGTAGCCGGAGCGGTCCAAAAAAGTAATGCTTTAAAGTTTACCAAGGCGGCTGATGCCAATTCTGGTCCTTATATAAAATCTTTTACTCCGGTTGAAACTCTGGCTGATGGTCAGAAAGTTTCTCGGGGACCGGTTGGGCAATATATCACAATTAATGGTGCCGGTTTCGGCGGTGCTCGAGGAGACAACCATGTTTATTTTGTAAGCGGAAGTAATAAGATAGAAGCCTCATATTCTTTTCCGGCAATCTGCGTTAATTCCGTTTGGAATGATCATCAAATTATTGTTAAAGTGCCGGAAATGGCTGAAGATTATTATCAAATACAAATTACGCTTGGAGATGTTACTATCTCTACTCAAAATTTAAATCCGAATGTTTTTGAACTTAACAAGAGTTTAGCTTTAGCGCCAAGTTTATGTAAGATGGATCCAGAACAAGGGCCAGTTGATACCCCGGTTACCTTCTGGGGAGAATATTTTGGTAAAGCTAAAGATACTGGGTTAGTTAAATTTTATTTTGATAAGAATGCCAACGGTACCGTTGGTGAAGAAAAGGATGGCTCCAATACAATTGGGGCCAATGTTCCGGACGGTGCTACCACGGGAGGCGTTAAGGTTGTAAAAGATAGTACTAGTGGAAATGAATTGAATTTTACTGTCGGCGAATGTACAACGGACGATGAATGTTCCGGCAAAATATGTTGTCCACAGAACACTTATAAAAAAGGGAGATGCGTTTCTACTATAAATGAATGTTTTACTGATATTCCGACTTCAGTTTTTGAATGGGGTTTTAGTACTAGTATAGCGACTAATACGTCTTTAACTTTTGATAGCTGTCTAGGCTTATCAAAATATTTGGGTTCTTGCTACCAAGGTGCTAGCTGTCCAAATAGTCCCGGAGCTTGTTCTTCTCCATCGACTAGTTATCAAAAAACAGTTGGAACTTGCAATATAAGTTGTAAAGACGCCCCCGGTTGTAATGAATTGACTTGTACTTATAATAGTGAAATTGATAAATGCGTTCAAAATAAAGCTGCCGGCAAGGGTGTTTGTGATTTTCCGGCGCAAGTTAATATTACCAAAGAAGTAAATGCTGATACTAAGAATGATATTCCTCGCATTATGTATTGGTCCGGAAAAGTTAATCAGCATTGGGATTTAGATGCGGGTGCCTGGAAAACTGATCCTGATGGAAAATCTGGTTCAGAGATTGATCAGGTAACTTATTGTAAAAAGTTTTATCCAACAACTGTATCTGTCGAGCCTTATAAGAATGAGACAATTAATACGTGGCACGCAAAATACAATGCCGGCAATTATACCAATACAATAATGTCTTATCGTTGCGTTTTATCAACTGATATATATAATGTTGAAAAGACTTGCAATAGTTCCGGCCAATGGGAAATATCGTTAGATAGTTCTTGCCCATCGGGTTGGACAAAAGTGGGAAACAATAAATGTATTCAAAATAACGTTAGCTGTAATATTTGCGATGCTAATTTAAGCTGTCAAGAAGTTAATTCTGAGGGACGCTGTGTTTCTGCTAAACTTTGTTCCGATAAAGATGCTAAGTGTGTTGCTAATTCGGTAGCTAGTGAAGCTGATAAGTGTGTAATTAATGCCGCGCCGACTTGCGAATGTTGTTGTCGTATCGGTTACGACAAACAAGATTGCTGTGCTGGGCTTACGTGTGCCGGAAAATGTGGTTCAGATATAATCAATAATAGTAATACCTATGGCTCTTGTTCTGGTTGTGCCAATTCTGGAAGCACCACCGAGGAGCATGATGCGGCTTGCAATTGTTCTGGCCATGATTCTCAATATTGTTCCATTAGCACTGATCACCCAGAAGGTATTTGTGCAGATTGTTCTGGGTTAGGCGATCAAGCAAGTTGCGGTGACCATTCATCGGCGTGCTGTTTTGATTCAAACAAAACTGCCACGACAACAGATGATTATTGTCGGGGAGTTAGCGGTTTATCAGTTATAAGTAAAGATAAGAATAGCAGCAACTATGGTTATTGCGCTTATTATGGTTGCTACAGCGCTTCCACTACCTCCTCCGGCTATCCGGAAATACCTTTAGGAGATCCTTATGCTTGTGCTTCGACTACTCCAGTTAAGATTGGTTACTTTAATAAACTTGATACCTGTGTTAGTGGTTGTCCAAACGGTGTCGGTAATGATGTTTGCCACGCCTTTGATAATGATCAGGGAGGTTGTTCAGGCGAAACAAAATGTTGTTATGATAAAGCCACCTCTAAATGCGTGACCGGTAACCAAATTGGTGATGGTGCAAATAAAGGTTATTGTGCATATTATGCCTGCCAAACACCCCCGGGCAATCCTTTGCTTTGTGATAGTACGCCGACCACTACTTCCATATTTGCTAACTCGTCTATTTGTACTTCGGAATGTGCTAACCCACCGAAAGGCGATGGCTTAGATTGTAGCGGGACAGCCTCTTCAACATGTAATTTTAGTTTATGCGATAAATCCGGCTTTGCCTGTTTACAAGACACTAAAGATTCGGCGGTAGCGGTTGGTGGGACAGATTCAAGCTGTGGCACTTGTTGCTGTCAAGTTGGTTTGGATAAGAACGGAACAACTAAAGATTCTTGTTATAGCGCTGCAACCCCAACATTGCATTGTAAGGCAAATCAAGGTGCGTGTTCTGGTGCTAGCCGAGGTCTATGTTGCGGATGTTCAAATGACAACGATTGTGGAGCAGTTAGTACTACCGGTTGCGGCTCAGATACTTGCTGTGAAGCGCGTCCAAGCGTCATAGACACTTCACCGACCGCCTCGGAAACAAATGTTTGTCGAAATGCCGCTATTAAAGTTACTTTTAACCAAAAAATGGATATTAATAGCTTTAATGACAATTTCTTATTATATGAAGAATTAAATTATGGCGATGGGACATGTCCTTCGGGGACATTTATCGCTGATAATCGAACGGTTGAAGATTTAATTAACCCGCAAACAAAAAATGTTTTTGTCCGTCTTTGGGAGAGCATAAGTTTAGGAATCAAACGTTTATTTGGCAATACGAATAATCAGGCTTTAGCTGAAGCCCCAACCTCCAGTAAATTATATTGTCGAGTTCCCGGAACTGTCAGCTCCGAGCAGAACGGTTCGCAGACAGATTTGATTTTTAATCCGACTAACATTCTTTCTCCGGCAGCTAAGTTTTACGCGGTTATAAAAGGTGATGAAAATCTTAATAGCCAGACTGGCGTTTTAAGTTCGGCTGAAGTCGGAATGAACGGTCAAGGATTTAATGATGGGGGAACATTCATCACTAGTGATCAGATAAAGTTTAATAAATTAACTTATCTTAATTCTTATAGTTTTCAATTTATAACTCTTTCCAGCCAGGGACCTAATGCCGGAATCTGCGCAATTGATAATATTAACGTTAGTCCATCTTCCTATCTTTTTAAGACTACAACCAATGATATTAATGAAAACGATAGCGATATTTCGGCTTCGACATTCGATACCGTTTATGATAGCGATAAATTATTTACCGCCGACGCTTATAGTTCAGACAAACAATTACTTAGCCCGGTAAAAGGTTATTCTTGGGACTGGACCTGGTCGGTTGATAACTCCAATACTATTGGAATATCAAATTCTGTAGTCGGAATGACGGAAAATAAGAGTTTTGTTTCCGCAAAATCAGGAGTGACTGATAGTGAAGCCAAACTTAAAGCCACTATTAATATGGATAAATACCGAACCACTGGCGGTTGTTCGGATAATTGCAATAAGATTTTTGTCGGTGATACATATTTTAATACTAGCGATGTTTATGTTTTTGTCTGTGAAAATCCTTGGCCGGCGCTTAAATCTGATGGTACTTGGTCGCCTTGGAATGATGTTGGGGGTAATTGTTCAACCGGACCGGGTACCTGTGAAGGATATAATTACAAATTTTATTATTGCCGTGATGCCGGAGCGGCAGGTACCTTAGATGATTTACCGGCAATTTCTAGCTCCCCAGTTACCAGAGGTATGAGCTTGCTATGCAGTTCCGATAAGACTGCTTGTACTACTTCCGGAGCGGTTTGTGGTGCTAATAACGACGGTGTTTGCCTTTCCAGTCTTTTAAAAGAATCATATTTCTTCAGGGAAACAGTTTTAGCGGGTGGAAATATTATTAGTGCGACCGATACCCAAAAAGGCGGAGAGGTAAAACTAAACTGGCAATCGCCAATCAGTAATATTTATTCTTATAAGATTTATTATTTGCGTTCCGGCCGAGGCTCAATGATGACTAAAGAAATAAAGCCGGCCGAAGCCTGTTCGGCTGCCGGATCTGTTTATAATTGTAACGCTGTAATAAGTGGTTTAACCAATGACCAGCTATATATTTTTAAATTAACAGTCGTTTCTACCAATAAAACTGAAAGTGATTTGTCTAGCGAAAAAACAGCTACTCCGACCGATAAATTTCCACCAGCTATTCCGTTGGGCTTAAATGTAACTGTTAGTGATTCTCAAGCTACTTTTTCTTGGCAAGCGAATAGTGATGATACTGCTTCTTATCGTTTATATCATGGCATAATCTCAGGAAAATATGCGGAATCATTTGATTCGGTGGGGACAGAAAATAGCATATCAGTTCCTCTAAGTAAATTTTCGAATGATTTTCAATATTTTGCTGTCTCTGCTATTGACGGTTCAAATAATGAAAGTGGAAAGACTGAAAAAGGTTATTATTTTGGCGTGGATAATAACGCGGTCACTGTTTGGCGGATGGCGGCCGATAATTCGGAAACACCCACAAACAGTCAATGTTTAGTCAAGATGAATATTAGCGCCGCGAGTTCTACCGTACCAGTATGTAGCGATAATATGAATTTTACCAATCCAGGATTTTTTGTCGGGACGATTAAACCGTCCGGTGGTTATCCTTATTGTGCGGTCGCTAATTGTATGAACCAGGTTAATCCTAACAAGTGTCGATATCTTAATGGCAGTTGGTCAAAAAATTGTTATATCCCCAATTAATATATGAGAAAAAATAAATTTATTATTTTTGGCGCCGTTCTGTTGCTTTTGTTTGGTTTTTTCTTGACTAAAAATTTTGTTCAGGCGAGTGATGAAGGTGATGCTATTGCTGTCCGCATAGTGCCCAATCCTGATCATTATAGTATAAATGAATGGTATGAAAAGCAGGGTTTTACGGGCTCGCCACAAGCCTTGATTGTTGATGGCTACGAAGCGATTCGCGATGGCCGTACTGTTTATGTCGGAGCTGCTAATCTTAAAGGGAATCTCGTTTATACTAACGTTTATTTAATTTCTTATAATCAAAGCTCTTCTGATCAAACAGTTGATATTCTCGGACAGATTGTTAAAAGATGGAAATTTAATACAGAATTAGAAAATGATGGTACTAGTTTTAGCTGTTCAATTTCTTCTTCTGCTTGTTCAAGCGACGCTGATTGCGCGACTGGTCAAGTTTGCGCTACTTCCGGTATTGCTTCCAGCTCTTGCCAGTTAACGACAGCTAAAAATTGTTTGCTTGATAGTGATTGTCCGGATAACTTTTTTTGTGATAGTACGAAATCAAAAATTATTCGTGATTTGGACAGAATAGGCACGGCCCGAGATCTAACTTCTTCGTTAGAGACCTATAAAAATTTAAACGGTTTCTACCCCAAATTAGAAGCGGGAACTTATATAACAAACTATACGGTTTCGGTCTGGCCGAGTTGGACGGAAACATTTTTGTCGGAATTAAGTTTAAGCAGTTTTAAAGATCCAATTAATCGTTTGGGTGCTTGTCCTGGTTATGACCCGACAACATGCTGGAATAAAGATACTAAGAAGTTTGTTTATAGTCCTCAATCTAGCGGTTTAATTCTTCCGGCAGGCAGCTACGGGCTCGTTTATAAAACAGATACTAAAGGTTCAAATTATCAGTTGTGCTCAGTAATGGAAACAAAAGAGCTGGGCTATACTTTTGAACCAAACAGCTCTCTTAGTTCGTCTTGTGTTGAAAATACCGGAGTTGTTTCTAGCGGAACGTTTACCAATACCGCTCCTACAATAACTGATTTATATTTAGTTGGAGAACCGAGCACAGAATTTAATGGTTCGGTTAAAGTTGTCGATGCTGAAGGCAATCCTTTGACTTGGTCTTTAAATACCAACGTATCATCTTGGACTGGTTGGAGTGCCGCTCCGGTTTTGAAAGACACTAACATGTCTAATGTAAAGAAAATTTATGCCGCTAAAGCTGGTTTAGCGGGAACTTATAATTTAAGTTTGACCGTTTCTGATGGTCAAGGAGGAGTTGTGGTTACTACCACCCCGATTACTATTATGGCCTCGGCACCATTTATTGAAGCGGAAGATGTTGAATTTACTCCTTCTACAAATAATAATTCTGCCGAGTACAGTTTTTATGTTTCTAGCGGTAATATAGATGTGAGCCATTCTTTTTATCAGATTTCGCAAGTTAGCGGTTCAAGCGATTTTAGTTTTGATAATCCTTCGGTAGATATTGCCGGTGAAAATCGCTACAAGATTACTTATAAAGTTAATATACCAACTAATCTTCAACTTACCAAAGATATTAATTATGTCTTTAAAATAAAGGCTTGGGATAAAAATTCCGCCGAATCGACCAAAGATTTCAAAGTGACAATCAAAGCTGAAAATCCTAGTTTAATTTTTAACTGCCAGTCTAGCAATCGTATCTGGTATCCTTACTCGTGCCTTTTAGGCCCCGTTAGTCAGGATGGCCATACTATTAGTTATTCAAGCTTAACTGGCCTTCCGGCAGGATTATCAATAAATACTGTTTCTTCCCAGGCTTATTTAAGCGGTACTCCATCAGCTATATCCGATAGTAATATTGTTATTCAGGCAACCAATGAGTATTCTTTAGCCGCTACTTCGTCGTTGCCATTAAAGATAAATAATTATTGTGGTGATGGTGTTAAACAATCACCAAACACAGAAAATACCGGTGGTTTGTATAATGATGGTTATGAGGATTGTGATGGCCTCGGCGGTGTAACAGATAATGTTGCTTCAAGCAGTATTACCAATCAGTATGGTTGTGTAACCGGGCAGGGTGTTATTACCCCTTTTCCAATTTTAAATAATAGTTATTGCGTCTATAAATCTCCAGTTGAAGGCGGCGGATATTGCGGTGATGGTTATTGCCAAGTTAAAGTTGGCGACAAACAAATGGAAAATGCCTGTAATTGTCCCCAAGATTGTTTATCTACAATGGGTTGCTGCGGTGATGGTATTTGCACTCAAACAATAAATGGTGTGCCGGCTGAAAATGCCTGTAACTGTCCTGGTGATTGTTTATCGGTGATGTCTTGTTGTGGTGATGGATTGGTTACCGGCAGTGAAGTATGCGATCCAAAGGCTCCACCGGCACCTTGTACTGATACTTTTAGCCAAGGATTGCCTTCCTATTGCGACAAGATTCCTCTTTCGGGTACTCATACCTGTAATTCTGATTGTACCGCCTGGGGGGCTTGCAGTTTATCTGATCCTGTTACTATTACAACTAATTTAGGTGGTTGCCAATCAAATAGTACTTCAACAACCGCTTTTTCTTGTTGTCAACTATTAGATTGTGTAAATGATGGTTGTGGTTGCTGTGGAAGATATCAAGGTGATTCAACCTGGCTAGATTTACAAACGAAAGCTGTTAATAACGGTTATTCCGTGAAAGATGTAAAAAGTCCGAGTGGTGGTGTTTGTACAGTTTCATCTGGCGATCCGACAGTTTGTACCTGTGGTGCCCCTGGTTGTAGCAAAACACCGTTGTGCCCTTTATCTTCCGATCCTAAAAATAAAACAAATAATAGCTGTGTCCTAGCTCAAAGTTTGACCAACTTAACCAATTGGCAGGTACTTACAAATCACACCACAGCCGACTTCAAATGCTGGAAATAATCGTTTAGAAATATGAAGAAAAAAATTATAATAATTTTTTCGGTTTTAATCCTTATTTTTATTTTGGTATATTTTTTTGTTTTTAGAATCGGGAAAAACACTAATCTGGAAAGTAATATTCAAAATGTAAACGAGCCGGTAAAAAGTGCAAGTAATAACGGAATTTCCAATATAGTTTCCGATGCGTCTTCCGCGTCTTCAAGCGTTGTCTCTGATTCTATTTCTACCCAAGCATCTTCAAGCCAAGTATCTGATATTACTAACGAAAATGTAGCGCCGGTAGATGTTGAAGCGGTTAATAAAAAATTTATTGAATATGCCCCTAAAACTACTGATGAGCAGCTAGTTTCATTTTCCAAAATTGCTGCCAAAGGAGATATGGAAGAATGTGTCGGTTCCACGGACACAACAGATCAATGCAAACATTATTTTTCTATTTATCAAAATAATTTTGGTTTATGCGGTGATATAGAAAATGATTCAGTTAAATTGTCATGTTATAAGGAATTAGTTTTCAATGGTTTGGAAGATAGAATTGTTGCTTGTGATAAAGAAATTGATTTTGGTCAAAGAGCTAGCTGTTTTAATTCTATTTTTTGGGGAGCTAAAACTGTTGAAGCTTGTGACATTTTCTCCGCCGGCGCTATTCGTCAAATTTGTGTTGATTCCGTTAGTTTTCAAACTGCTATCGCTAATAATAAAGCCAATTGTTCAGGCATAAAAGATTCCGGCTTAAAAACAGCATGTGATCAACATTTTACCCCCGGAGATTTTGATAAAGATGGTTTATCTGACGCCGAAGAATTAAAGATTGGCACCAATCCTTATTCAGCTGATACCGACGGGGATGGCTATAGTGATAAAGAAGAAGTTGATAAAGGATATAATCCTTGTGGAGAAGGATCAATGCCTACTCCGGCGAAATTACTTGAGATGTGTGCTAAATATACAAAATAAATTGATTTATATGAAGTTGAATATAAAATTAGATAAAAAGAAAATAATTATTATTGCTTCGTCTTTTTTGGCCTTGCTTTTGATTATTTTTTTAATAATATTCTTGGTAAAGAAGAATGGAACCAAATCCAATAATAATACGAATGTTCCAAAAAGTTTTACTCCTAATTTTTTAACTGTTGCTGAAAAAACAAAACTGGGAATACCGGTTGACGCCAAAATAGAAGCGATAACGCGCGATCAAAAAGGCGAGGTCACAGTTTATAAAGTTATTAAGAATGATTCGGATATTGTTGATCCGGCGCAGGTGAAGCCGATTAGCTCGCGAAGTCTTGGGCGCTAGCCAAGAAACATATTATTCGTTATAATTTAAGTAAATAATACATTTTAATAAAAGATATGTTTAATGATCTTAATAATCAGGCGAACCCCAACCACCAAGCAGTTGATGATATTTTTGCGGAAACGGATAAGCCGGCCACAAATGGAATCCAATCTGATATTGAAACTCATAATGTCGGATTAGCTTCTACGGGCGAAAGTATGCCGGGGACAGAAAATGAACAGATAGCCGAAAAACGTAATTATTTAAAAATAATTATTATCGTTACGCTTGTACTTGCCGTTATCGGGGGGGTCTACTTGGCTTATTCTAAATTTTTTAAAGGTAACGGAAACGCCGAAGTATCTCCGGTTGTTGATAATCAAAAAGCTACAACCACGGATACTGCCACCGCAAATACTACCACTCCGTCTAAACCGGTTGAAGATAATTTTGTTGCGGCTATTCCTGGTATTGCTACTACTTCAGTTAATCCGATTGCCACAGCCACTTCTTCAGAGGTGGGGACTACGTCGCCAATTGGAATAGCAACCGTGACGCCGGCAGTTTCGACTATTGATTCAGATAAAGATGGCTTAACCGACGAAGAAGAAAAAGCCGCTGGCACCAATATCAATGTTATTGATACAGATAATGACGGTTTAAGCGATTATGAGGAAGTAAAGATTTATCACACAAATCCTTTAAGTGCCGATACGGATGGTGATGGTTACCTTGATGGAGCAGAAGTAAAAAATGGTTATAATCCTAATGGTCCAGGAAAATTGCCTGGTAATTCAGCGATAAAATAGCCCAAGAGCTATTATGTTAAATAATTTTGAACAAAAACCTCGATCGCGGCCTAGTATTCTTGGAGGAGCTGTTAAGCGTCCTAATCTCTCGCTTAATCTTCACACGATGCCGCAAACTGTTACTGGCCACTGGAAAAAGTGGCTGGTTTTGGGTTTTATAATTTTAGGAATATTTGCTGTTTTTTCTATTTCACTCTACTTTCTTACCCAGTAGATTATGCGTAATAAAAATAAAACTGAAAAAATTGATAATGACCAAGAAGTGATAGCGAAAGTAAATCAGGATTTATTGGTGCGCAATATGCCGAGTTTAAAACGCCTAAATAGTGCGCCGGTTTCGGCTGCTCCTTTAGAGTCGGGAGGAGAACTTTTATCTGGTCTAAGCAAGCCTAAACATAATTTTAAAGCCGTTGGAGTATTTATAATATTTGGTGGCCTAGTTCTTATTGGTGGTTTAGTTTATGCGAGTTATATATTTATTATTAAACCCCAGGCAACAAATACATTAATTACCACAACAACCCAGCCAATACAAAAGACTAGTAGTATTGTTGATACAATCGGTACAAATCGAGGAACTGGGACCGACGAAGTTTCTGTTGCTACTACGAGTGTCGTTGCTACCGTAACGCCAATTACTTTGGATTTAGCCACATCTTCCGCTTCCTCAACTATTAATGGAGATGTTACAAATAATCAGGTAGCAAGTGCAACGCCAATAATGGATTCCGATAACGATGGCCTTAATGATGAGGAAGAAAAAATCTTGGGGACCGACCCTCAAGTAGCTGATTCTAATAACAATGGCTATACCGATTTAGTAGAAATTAATAATGGTTACAATCCTGTTGTTTCCGGAAAACTTAATACTAATACCAATTTAGCAGAATATTCCAATAAGACTTTCGGTTATAAAATTTTATATCCGAAAGCCTGGAATGTCAGCGTTTTAAATAATGATGCGACAACTATTTTTACCGCTTCCGATAATTCTATTATTCAGATTTCTATTCAAGATAATTCCGATAAGCAAGGAATTCTTGGCTGGTACGGGAGTACTTTTCCAGACGAAACAATTACTTATGACAAGCTAAAATCAACTGATAGCTGGGAGGGAATTTGGGGAAGTGATAATATTAATTTTTATCTGACAGATAAAGCTAAAAAGAATATTTATGTCATCTCATTTATTTCTCCAATTACTGGCCGCGTGGCTTACCCCAACATTTACAAGCTGATGATAAATTCTCTGACGATAAACTAAATAAATTTAGAAATAAAAAACGAGGTTTTAATACCCCGCTTTTTATTTTAGCTTTTATCTTTTGATAATCTTATCGATTATTCCATAGTTTCTTGCCTCCTCGGCGCTCATATAGTGGTCGCGGTCGGTATCATTTTCGACAGTCGCGATTTTTTGTCCGGTATGAAGTGATAAAATTCTATTCATTTTATCTTTTGTTTTTATAATATGCTCTGCATGGATTTTTACATCCGAGGCTTGGCCTTCAGTGCCGCCCATTACTTGATGAATAAGAACTTCGCTATTTGGTAAGGCGAATCTTTTTCCTTTTTCCCCAGCGGCTAACAGAACAGAAGCCATCGAAGCAGCCATTCCAATACAAATAGTTGAAACCGGTGATTTTATGTATTGCATGGTATCATAAATTGCCAACCCGGCAGAAACTGATCCGCCCGGAGAATTTATGTAAAATTTAATATCCTTTTCGCTATCCTCGGCGTCAAGAAATAACAACTGGGCAATGACGATATTGGCTGTATGATCGTCTATTGGTTCCCCTAGAAAGATAATTCTATCCTTTAAAAGACGAGAGTAAATATCATAGGCCCTCTCGATTTGACCCTCTTTTTCGATGACTGTAGGTATTAATGGCATATTTTTATAAATTATTAGTAAAATCATTATAAATAAAATTGGCGTTTTTGTAAAGATTAAGGCTTGATTTTTATTTTTAACTATTCTAAGATTCTAAGGTCTAGAGCTAATATAAATTTTTAAAATATTATGTCATTTACGCAAAAATTCTCGAAATTATCGACCCGGGCTAAAGCCTGGTGGATTTTAGCGGCGATTATTGTTTTTGCCATCTTGGTCGGTTTAACGGTCGGCGGCAACTACTATAATAGTTTTGCTAAAAATTTAGCCAAAAAAACTAATCAGACAGTTATTCTGCCTTTAGTTACGGAAATTCCTTTTAGTCTTGGCTTAGACCTTCAGGGAGGAACTCATTTAGTCTACAAGGCAGATGTAACCAACATTCCTGAGGCGGACAGAGCTGGTGCCTTAGAGTCTGTTAGGGACGTCATTGAACGTCGAGTTAATGCTTTTGGCGTTAGCGAGCCGGTCGTTCAGGTTAATCGCGGTATAAACGGTGAATATCAAGTAATTGCCGAATTAGCCGGTATTAAAGATGTAAAAGAAGCGATTAAGCTTATTGGCGAAACCCCTATTCTCGAATTCAAGGAACAGGACTTGGCCACTGTTCAAACAGCCGGTACTTCTTCTTCTGCTGATATTACTACCGGTTGGAAAGATACCGAGTTAACTGGAAAATACTTAAAACGGGCGACTTTGCAATTTAACCAGAGCGACGGATCACCGGAAGTTTCTTTGGAATTTAATAGTGATGGCGCTAAATTGTTTGGCGATATTACGGCTCGTAATATTGGTAAGCCGGTTGCTATATTTCTTGATGGCTATCCAATTAGTACTCCAACCGTTGATGAAAAAATTCCTGATGGAAAAGCAAACATTTCCGGTCACTTTACCACTGATGAGGCAAAATCTCTCGTTACTCGTTTAAATTCCGGAGCTTTGCCTGTTCCAATCAGCCTTATTTCTCAAAAGACCGTTGAAGCCAGTCTTGGCTCTAAGTCGATTGATAATAGTATGCAGGCCGGTTTGCTTGGCCTATTGTTGGTTTCTATATTTATGATTCTTTATTATCGTTTACCGGGTGTCTTATCAGTTCTATCTTTGATGGTTTATGGTTTGACCGTTCTTGCGATTTTTAAAGCCTTGCCGATTTGGCTTTCCTTATTATTGGTTATTGCCATGATTGGTTTGATTTATTACACGTTTAATGAACTGAAAATATTTAATGGAACACTGGCGATACTCTTCGCCGTTATCGGTGTCGTTTTATTCGTCTATGCCCAGCAGGCAATCACCTTAACCTTATCCGGCATTGCTGGCTTTATTCTATCTATTGGTGTCGCCGTTGATGCCAATATCTTAATTTTCTCCCGTACTCGTGAAGAATTAAAGCTTGGTAAATCAGTCAGTCAGGCCGTTGAGAATGGTTTTAAACGCGCTTGGCCCTCAATCCGTGACGGTAATGTTTCAATTATTATTACTTGTTTGATTTTGATGTTCTTTGGCACCTCTTCTATTAAGGGTTTCGGTACGACATTATTTATTGGTGTTGCTGTTTCTATGTTTAGTGCTATCGTTGTTACCCATACCTTATTCGTTCTTATCTTAGGAGATTGGTTAGATAAGAGAACCTGGCTTTTAGGGGTCAGAAGATCAAAAATTGAAGAAAATAAATAATAATTAATTATATGATTTATAAGATAATCCAAAAAAGAAAAATCTTCTTATCGCTATCAACCTTGGCAGTTATCGCTTCAATTTTAGCACTCGTTTTTTGGGGCTTAAATTTTGGCGTTGATTTTACCGGTGGAAGTTTGATGGAAGTTAGATTTAACAACTATCAACCGACAATGACGGAGATTCAAGATAGCTTGAAAGATGCTAATCTCCATAATTTAACCATCCAACCGACCCAAGACTCCACCCTCTTGCGCTTTAAAGAAGATACGGAAGCTGTCCATCAAGTAGTGGCTTCTGATTTACAGAATTTAGTTAAAGATAAACCAGGGGCAAGCGTCACGGAACTGCAATTTGATTCCGTTGGACCTTCTATTGGTGAAGAATTAAAGAGCAAGTCTTTTAATGCTACAGCCATTGTCTTTATCGCTATCATCCTTTATATTTCTTTGGCTTTCCGTAAAGTTTCCAAACCAGTTTCTTCCTGGAAATATGGCGTGGCCGCTATTATTGCCTTAATCCATGATATTCTATTTACTCTTGGCGTCTTCTCCGTATTGGGACATTTTTATGGAATTGAAATTAATACGCCATTTATCGCCGCTATTTTAACCGTTCTTGGTTATAGTGTTAGCGATACAATCGTTGTTTTTGATCGTATTCGCGAAAACTTGCCTAAGAGTCAGGAAGATTTTGAGAATACGGTTAATCGCAGCGTTAATCAGACGATAACCCGTTCTATCAATACCTCTCTAGCCTCCATCCTCGCCTTATTGTCGGTTTTAATTTTTGGTGGCGACACGATTAAAGATTTTGCTCTTGCGCTCGTAATTGGTATCTTTATTGGTACTTACAGTTCAATCTTTATTGCCAGCCCGGTATTGGTCGTTTGGGAGAAAGCAATGCATCGTAAAAAATAATTAAATATTAGATAAAAAAATAAAAAAAGGAGCTGTTTTCAGCCCCTTTTTTATTTGGTATAATAATAAGATGAAAAGACTGGATTTAAAAGGAAGAGAAATTATAGATTTATTGATTGAATTTTCTTATCTCGCAATAATTTTTATTGTCCCGATTTTTTTTGCGGCGATTTACCAAACTTATAATATTTTTGAATTGAATAAGCTATTTATATTTAAGATTTTTGTTTGGCTACTGTTTTCTTTAACGGCTGTTAAATTAATTTTTTATCGTGTCAAATGGCCATTAAAAAAACATTGGCTTATCCCAGGAATTTTTATTATCAGTTTAGGTATAAGCTTATTTTTTTCCCTTAATCCGCAACAGTCATTTTTTGGATCATATGACCGCCAAGCCGGATATTTAAGCTTTTTATTTTATTTTTTTTGGTTTGTCCTCGTAGTTTTTAATATTTTAACAATTGATAACCGAAGTTCAAGGAAGAGTCCGGCCGATAATTTAGAAAAAAAGATTAATCGCATTATTATTACAGCGGTTATTTCCAGTTTTTTAGTGGCGCTTTATGGAATTCTGCAGATATTCGGAATAGATTTTTTTAGCTGGCCGGAAGACCCGCTTATTACCAGACGGACGCTTTCGACTTTTGGCCAGCCGAATTTTCTCGCTTCCTGGTTGCTCTTAGTTATTCCCCTGAGTGCTTATTTAATTTATCAGAATAAGAAATTTTTATTTAAATTTTTTTATTTTTTAATACTCTCAGCGCAAATTGTTTGTCTTTTTTTCACTTCCAGTCGTGGCGGTTTCGTCGCTTTAGGAATAGCCGGACTATTATTTGTAATTTATTTGATTTTCTTTTCTAAATTAAATAAACATTATAAATTTTTAGCTGGCCTAGGTTTGGCAATATTATTAATATCTGGGGTTGTCGGGTTAAATATTTTTTTGCCGGGTAGATTTACTGGCTTATTAAATTTTCAATCAGGCAGTTCGGCGGCCAGAGTTGATTTTTATCAAGCCTCGGCTGATGCAATTACCAAAAGACCTTTCTTCGGCTACGGATTAGAAAATAGCGGTGAAATATTTATTAATTATTATCAGCCTAATTGGGGAATTAATGGCGATGTCGGTTCAACGACTGATAAAGCGCATAATTTGATTTTAGATATAGTACTCGCTACTGGTTTTTTCGGTTTAATTTTTTATATAATTTTATATTATTATTTTTTTCGTTTAGCCGGAGATAATATTCGCCAGAAAAAGATGGGTAACTTGTCTTTGGCATTAGCCTTGGGCGGAGCGTCCTATCTGTTTTCTTTAATGTTTAGTTTTTCAATTATTGCCGGCGAAATTTATTTTTGGCTTTATCTCGCTCTTTTAGCCGCCATTAATCTTGATCAAGGCGATATCAAGGAATTACCCCCCCGGATATTCAAAAAAGAACCGATACTTATTAAGAGTTTGTTAATTTTGTTTATTGTTTCAGTTTCGAGCTGGGGGGGCTATTATGAAGTCAGAGTATTAACGGCTGATTATTATTTCAGCAAACTTTACTATACTTTAGCTGAAGAACAATATTTTACCACTTTTGTTTTAGCTGATCATATTACGGCCCAGAATACCAATCCGATTAATCAAGAATATTATAACCGTTTTTTGGGTGATAAACTGAGCGATTTTTATCCGCAAATTAAAGATCTTTCTTCAAAAAAGGTTGTTTTAGAAAAAATAGCCGAACTCGACAAAGAAATACCGGAGAAGGGGTATGAAAATATTTTAGTAAAAGGGAAAATGAACTCGGTATTAGGAAATTATATCTTGGCGGAAAAATATTTTTTTGAAGTTACAAATAAAACCCCATATTGGCCGAAGACATATTTGGAATTGGGAAATTTATTCTTTAAAGAAGGAAAAATTAAAGAGGCGATTATAAATTATCAATTGCTCGAGAAAATTTTGCCCGATGTTAATGATAGCCGTTTGAATGATGGCCATAGAAAAATACTGAAATTATACTGGAAGGTGATTACTCAAAAATTAGGCGATATTTATTTTAAAGATGGGAACTATATTGAAGCGGAAAAAAATTATCAGCTAGCTTATCTTAATGATGTTAATGATTTTACTTTGTTAAAAAATATTGCCGATACTTATTATCTGCGTGGTGATTTTGCTAAAGCCCTGGAATATAATTTGCGCGGCCTGGAAAGAAACCCCGAAGATTATAGTTGGTATTTATCAACCGCTTTGATTTATAAAAAAATGGGGAATATAGATGAGGCAAAAAATTATTTTAATTCCGCGCTTAAATTAGCACCGACAAATGAAGTTTTGCTTAGACTAAAACCGGAGTATTAAATATATGGAAAAAATTTCCGCTTGTTTAGTGGTTCATAATGAAGAAAAATTAATTGGTCGCTGTCTTGATAGTTTGTGTGGCATGGTTGATGAAATTATTTTAATACATGATGGAGAATGCAATGACAAGACTTTAGAGATAGCCGGGAATTATGGCACTAAAATTTTTGTTCGGCCTTTTATTGGCGGAGCCGAAGAACATCGGCCGTTTAGCTACGAACAGGCTTCAAATAATTGGATTTTACAGATTGATGCCGATGAATTTTTATCAGAAGAATTGAGAAATAATTTACAATCACTTGTATCCGACAAAGACATATCAGCTTACGAAATACTTTGGCCGCTTTGGGATGGCAAAAAGGAAACAAAAATACTTTGGCCGTATAAAAGATGCCTTTTTCGCAAAAACAGGATTTCATTCTTAGGCATTATTCATTTTGTAATTGAGGTCAATGGTAAAATAAAAAAAGTTAACTATAAATTACACCATCAGCCAGCTTATGATAATTTTTCCCGTGACTCTTTTTTGAGTAAGCAATTGCCCTGGGCAAAATTGCAGGCAAGTTATTATCTTAAAGATTTTTCAGAAATAAAAAAATATAATTGGTCCGGAACGGAATGGCCCAAGCTCATAAAGTATCGTGTGAAATTTCCCCTGCTTTTCTTGCCGATTGAATTTATTTGGACCTTATTAAAAAATATATTCAATGGCGCTTATAGGGTCGGATTAATCGGGCTAAAAAGTGCCTACCGTGCCGCTTTATATCGCGCCGCTATGGATTACTATATTTATAAATTAAAAAAATAAATGTTTTCTTTCATTATTATAAATTATAATACTGCACCCCTGACTATTGCTTGTTTGGAATCAATCATTAAATATTGCCCCCCGGAAGAATTTGAGATTATTTTAGTTGATAATAATTCGGCTATTTCTGACCTAGCGCTTTTTAAAGATCACTTTGGCGGGAACATTCGAATAATTGCTAATGATAAAAATTTGGGTTTTACCAGGGCTAATAATCAAGGTGCAACATTTGCCCGCGGAGATTATTTATTTTTTCTAAATAGTGATACTATTATTTCACAAAATATTTTAACTTCCTTAAAAGAAAATTTAAGAGCGGATGAAAGAATCGGTATTATTGCGCCACGATTGATTTTAAAAGACGGCAAAGAGCAGCTATATTCATATGGTCTAGACAAGAAAACTGGCGAAATAATTTGGGTTAGCGGCGCCGCTTTAGTTATTAGAAAAAAAATATTTGAAAAAATTGGCGGCTGGGATGAAAAATTTTTTATGTATTTTGAAGATGTTGATTTATGTCGGCGGGCAATTAATGGGGGATATAAGATAGTCAAGAATTCAGAAATAGAAATTATTCATTTAGTCGGTGGCAGCCCAATCCCGTATTATCGCCGGAAATTTTTTTATTATCGTTCTAAAATTTTATTTATTTTAAAATATTATCTTAAATAATTATGACCACTATTTTTATAATCTTTGTCACCCTCATTGGTTTAGTAATCGGCAGTTTTTTAAACTGCTTAATTTGGCGTTTGTATAAGGACGAAACTATCGGTGGCCGTTCTTATTGTCCAAACTGTCGCCAGCAAATTGACTGGTATGATAATATTCCGGTTTTAAGCTTTATGTTTCTCAAAGCGAAATGCCGCCATTGTCACAAACCAATATCCTGGCAATATCCCTTAGTAGAAATTGCGACGGCCATTTTATTTTTATTGGCATTTTTAAAAGACGCCCCTTCGGCGCAATTTTCTTTTTTGTTAATTCGAGATTGGCTTTTAATAGTTACCTTGATTATTGTTTTTGTTTATGATTTACGCTGGCAGCTTGTTCCCATGAATGTTGTTTGGTCGATGTGTGCCGTGATGTTTATTCTAAATATTCTTTTAGGCTTTTCTTGGATAACTATTATCATTTCGGCTTTAGCGGCCGCCGCTTTCTTTTTTGCTCAATATATTTTAACGAATAAAAAAGGTTTAGGAGAGGGAGATATTTGGCTTGGATTATTGCTAGGTTTAGCTTTTCCGGACCTAAGCCAGCTCTTGGCTATTATGGTTATTTCGTATGGAATAGGAGCAATAGTTAGTTTGGGATTAGTTTTAGTTAATAAAAAACAAAGGAAATCGAAGATCGCGTTAGGGCCATTTTTGGCATCTGGGGCTATTATTACCTTAATTTGGGGGGAACAGATAATCAATTGGTATATGAGTCTGTTCTATTAGCCGAAAATAATTGTTAAATTTTTAGAAATTTTGTATAATATTAACAGCATTTACTAAACTATAAATTGTTTTATTTTATATAAGTCTTCATAACTATGAAAGATAATATTATCGCTGGTCTTGATATTGGTTCAACCTCAATTCGATTAGTGATTGGTCAAAGAATCCCGGGTATAGACGGAGAGGAGCTCCAAATTATTGGCGCCGTCTCTGTTCCGACTGCTGGCGTTAGCCGCGGTATAGTTAACAGTATTGAAGAGACAACCTCTTCTATTTCGGCTTGCCTAGAAAAAGCCGAACGTCTAGTCGGTGTACCGATTACTCGCGTTTGGGTAGGCATTAATGATCCTCATATAAAATGTGAACGTTCGAAAGGCGTCGTTGCTGTCGGACGCAGCGATGGTGAGATAGGTGAAAATGATGTTAATCGCGCGATTGAAGCCGCTCGGGCTTTAGCTGTTCCGGTTAACTATGAAATCTTACATGTTATTCCGATTAAGTTTAGTGTTGATAACCAAGGGGATGTGAAAGATCCGATTGGCATGAATGGTATTCGTTTAGAAGTTGAAACTTTAATTGTTCAAGGATTAAGCACTCAGATAAAAAATTTAACTAAAGCAATATATCGAACTGGTTTAGAAATTGAAGATTTGGTTCTTGGGCCGCTAGCGGCTGCTGAAGCAGTCCTAAGCAGTAAACAAAAAGAGTTGGGTGTGGCCTTAGTAAATCTTGGTTCTTCAACTACTTCGTTAGCTGTTTATGAAGAAAGAAATTTAATCCATACCGCCATTTTGCCTATCGGCGCCGAACATATTACCGCCGACATTGCTATCGGTCTTCGTTGTCCGATTAATTTAGCGGAAAGGATAAAACGAGAATATGGGAGCGCTGTGCCGGACAACATGGACAAGAATGATGATGATATTGATATTAGTGAATTAGTTAAGGAAGAAGAGGTTAATGATGATATTAGTATCATTTCGCGTAAGTATGTATCAGAGATAATAAATGCGCGTGTTGATGAGATATTTGAAAAAGTTGATAATGAATTCAAGAAGATCGATCGTTCAGGTATGTTACCGGCTGGTGTAATTTTTGTCGGCGGTGGAGCCAGTCTTGATGCTTTGGTAGAATCTGCTAAAAAGAGATTGCGTCTTCCGGCCGCTATTGGCCAGGCGAAGAATATCAATGTTGTAATTGATAAGGTGAAGAATCCGGAATTCTTAACCGCTCTGGGTTTAGTTATTTGGGGAAGCCACACCGAAGGAGAAGCTGATGGCGGTAAATTTTCTAAGAGTTTAGGGGGAATACTATCAAAAACCAAAGGCTTATTTAGCAAAATAATGCCTAAATAATAAATTAATTCATGATAATTTTATGGCTGAAATAAAACCAGAAATTGAAACATTTGCCAAAATAAAAGTAGTTGGAGTCGGCGGCGGCGGCGGAAGCGCTATCAACCGGATGGTTGCTAATGGAATTCGCGGTGTTGGCTTTGTGGCTATTAATACTGATGTTCAGGCTTTACATTATAATAAGGCCAATGAAAAGATTAATATTGGTAAAACCGTAACTAAGGGCTTAGGGGCAGGAATGAATCCGGACTTAGGAAAAGGGGCGGCCGAAGAGTCTCAGAATGAAATTAAGGAAGCCTTAAAGGGTTGTGATATGGTTTTTGTGACTTGCGGTTTAGGTGGAGGTACTGGTTCCGGCGCTTCACCCGTAGTCGCTTCTATAGCCAAAGAATTAGGCGCTTTAACCGTAGCAGTAGTTACTAAGCCTTTTATGTTTGAAGGCGGCCAGCGCAAAAATATAGCCGATAGGGCTTATGCTGAGTTGGCAGATAAGGTTGATACGATTATCACCATTTCTAACGATAAATTATTACAAGTGATTGATAAAAAAACGTCTCTTTTGGACGCTTTTAAGATTGCCGATGATGTCTTGCGTCAAGGCGTTCAGGGGATTGCGGAAATTATTACCGTCCCCGGTATTATTAATGCTGACTTTGCCGATGTGAAGGCGGTTATGTCAAATGCTGGTTCGGCGTTAATGGGTATCGGTATGGCTAGCGGTGAAAATAAGGCCATTGAAGCGGCCAAGGATGCGATTAATTCTAATTTGCTTGATATGTCTATCGATGGCGCCAGAGGCATCGTATTTACGATTACTGGCGGTCCTGATATGAGCATGACCGAGGTTTCAGAAGCGGCGAAAGTTATTACTTCCGCGGCTGATGATGACGCCAAGATTATCTTCGGTGCCGTTATCGACGAAAAGATGAAAGATCAGATTAAGATTACGGTTGTCGCTACCGGTTTTGACGGCCGTGGCAAGAGCCAGAAGAGTGATTTGAATAAATCATATACTCCGAACCATTTTATAGTTGAAAAAGAAGTTGAAAAAGAAACTTCCATGCCTTTAAGCTCGGTTGATAAGGAAAAAGGAAAATTTAATGTCTTTAAGAATATCCCAGTTAAGCCAGCCCTAGAGAGAAAGGCGGAAAAGCCAGTGAATGAAGACGATGATTTAAGCGTCCCAGCGTTTATTCGCAAGAAAATGGGGTAAATTATAAGAATAAAAAACAGATACATTTTAAAAAGGGCATGATTGTAATAATTATGTTCTTTTTTTATTTTTTAAAAATAGATTTTATATTTTTCTGTGGATAACTTCACAAAATATTTGAATTTTTATTAATTTTAGCTCAATTGACCGAGGGGTATAATTTTGCTAAAATTGATATTGGATACAACATTTAGTGGTCAATGTCTAAAACGGCCACAAAATATGGTGTTTCACTATAAAACGTATGAAATGTCCAATTTGCTATTATCCCGACACTAAGGTCGTCGATTCTCGCGTCGCTCCCGATGGTTTATCTATCCGTCGCCGCCGCGAATGTTTGAAATGTAGCTTTCGTTTCTCGACTTATGAGGAAATAGAGCTACTTGATTTAGTGATTGTGAAGCGCGACGGCAGGCGAGAAGCTTATAGCCGGGAGAAAATGGTTAATGGTCTGAAGAAATCTTGCGAAAAACGCCCGATTACCGATGATCGCTTTAAAAAATTAGTCCATTCTATCGAACGCGACCTCCAACGCCTTAAAGATACCGAAATTACTTCCCGCCAAATTGGCCAAGTGGTTATGAAGAATCTAAAGAAAGTCGACCAGATTGCTTATATCCGTTACGCCTCTGTTTACGAGTCCTTCAAGGACGCCCATGAATTTCAAAAAGAGTTAAATAAACTATTAAAAGAAAAAAAATAATTAAGAGAGTATTAAGACAAAAATCCTATGTCTGAAACTATAAGCAAATTAATTAAGAGATCTGGAGAAATCGTTGATTTTGACCAGAGTAAAATCGTTAAGGCTATTTATAAGGCCGCTGTGTCTGTCGGTGTTGATGATCATCAACTGGCCAAAAAGATTGGTGATCAAGTGGTAATGAAAATTAATAGTAAATTTCATAAAAACAGTATTCCGGCCGTTGAAGAGATTCAGGACGTCGTTGAAGAAGTTTTGATTGAAAATAAATTAATTAAGATTGCTAAAGCTTATATTCTTTATCGTGATCAGCATCGTCAACTCCGTGATATCAATACCGCTACTGCCGATGAGAAATTAATGGAAGATTATTTAGGCCGAGCAGACTGGCGCTTAAAAGAGAATAGTAATATGAGTTTTTCTGTTCAAGGTTTGAATAATTATGTTGCTTCCTCTATTTCTGCCCGCTATTGGTTAAATAAGATGTATCCGGAAAATATCCGTCAAGCCCATGTTAATGGTGATTTACATATTCATGATTTAGGCTTACTGGCTCCTTATTGCTGTGGTTGGGATTTGAAAGATTTGCTGGTTCGCGGTTTTCGCGGCGTTAATGAAAAAGTTCAGAGCAATGCGCCAAAACATTTCCGTAGTGCTTTAGGCCAGATTATTAATTTTTTCTACACCATGCAAGGCGAAGCGGCGGGCGCTCAAGCGTTTGCTAATTTTGATACCTATCTAGCACCGTTTATCCGTTATGACGGTTTAACTTATAAAGAAGTAAAACAAGGTCTTCAGGAATTCATGTTTAACATTAATGTTCCAACCCGTGTCGGTTTTCAAACGCCTTTTACTAATGTTACATTAGATGTCACCCCGTCCCCAATGATTGGTGAAGAAAGCGTTGTTATCGGCGGTCAAGTAATGCCGGAAAAATATAAGGACTTCCAAGTAGAGATGGATATGTTCAACCAAGCATTTGCTGAAGTAATGTTGGCGGGTGACTCAACTGGTCGTGTCTTTGGTTTTCCAATCCCAACTTATTGTATTGATAAAACCTTCGAATATGATCGTGAATGTTTGAAACCAGTTTGGGAGATGACTGCTAAATATGGTATTCCTTATTTTTCCAATTTCGTTAATTCTGATATGAACCGCGATGACGCCCGTTCAATGTGCTGCCGTCTAAGATTGGATAACCGTGAACTCCGAAAACGCGGTGGCGGTTTGTTCGGCGCTAATCCTTTAACCGGTTCAATCGGGGTTGTAACTATTAATCTTGCTCGTTTAGGATATCTCTCAAAAAATAAGGAAGAGTTCCGCGAAAAACTCGTTCATTTAATGGATTTATCTAAAGAGAGTTTAGAAATAAAACGCAAAATTGTTGAAAAGTTTACCGAAGACAAGCTTTATCCCTATTCAATGTTTTATCTTGATGCTATCCATGAACGTTTTGGTTCTTATTGGAAGAATCATTTTTCCACTATCGGTATCAATGGTATGAATGAAGCAGTTTTGAACTTAATGGGCAAAGATATTTCAACGAAGGAAGGTCATGCTTTTGCCGCCGAAATTTTAGACTTCATGCGTGAAAAATTAATGGACTATCAGAACGAAACCAATAGCTTATATAATCTTGAGGCTACTCCGGGCGAAGGCTGTACTTATCGTTTTGCCAAAAAAGATCAGCAGCTTTATCCAGGAATTATCTGTGCCAATACTGAAGAAATTAAAGAATTCAACGCCGATCCTTATTATACTAACTCTACCCACTTACATGTTGGTTTTACTGACGATATTTTTTCCGCCCTTGATTTACAGGATGACTTACAGATTAAATATACCGGCGGTACGGTTTTACATGGTTATTTAGGAGAACGGTTACCGGATGGCGATGCGGCTAAAAAGTTAGTTAAGAAGATTGTTGATAATTATCGTTTGCCATATTTCACAATTACCCCGACTTTCTCTATCTGTCCGAAGCATGGTTATCTTTCCGGCGAACATAAATATTGTCCGAAATGCGATGAAGAAATTGGTTATACCGAAAAAGTTGAAGAAGTAAGGATGGCAAATCAATAAAATTACTAATGATTTCACTCATTGTAATTTAAATAAATATCATTTATAATTAATATAACAAATACAAATATGAGCCCGATTCAAACTCAAAGACAAGAATGTATTGTTTACAGCCGTGTCGTCGGCTGGTTAACACCGGTTAAGAACTATAATCCCGGTAAAGCATCTGAGTACAAAGACAGAAAAACCTTCAAGGTTTGCGTCGAGTAATCAGATTTCACGCTTATGATTATTGGAGGTTTAGAGAAATTAACTCTTCTCGATTACCCTGATCATTTAGCGGCTATAATCTTTACCCAAGGTTGTAATTTCCGATGCCACTTTTGCTACAACCCAATGCTTGTCCTGCCCCGTAAGGGAGAGGATGTAAAAAATAAAGAAGAAAAAGGTTTTTCTCCGCTTTCCACTGAAGACCTTTTTCTTTTTTTGAAGGAAAGATTTGGCCGCCTTGAAGGGGTGGTAATAACAGGCGGGGAGCCAACGCTCCATTCCGACCTGCCGTCTTTTATTAAACAGATAAAAGATATTGGTTATTTGGTTAAACTTGATACTAACGGAACAAATCCGGAAATGGTCGAAGAATTGATTAAGGAGAAATTAATCGATTACATTGCCATGGATTTAAAGGCACCGCTAGATAAATATGAAGAAACGGTAAGTGTCAAAGTTAACTGTGATAATATAAAAAAAAGTGTTAAACTGATTATATCTAACGGTCTTCCTTATGAATTTAGGACAACCGTTGTCCCTGGTCTTCTAGCTAAAGATGATTTTCACAAAATGGGAAAAACCATCAAAGGCGCGTCTAAATGGTATCTGCAAAATTTTAAATCTGATACTGATTTAGTCGACGCTAACTATAAAGCGCAGAAAGGCTATACCGCTAAAGAGATGGCGGAATTTGCGGCCATTGGACGCGAATATGTTGGTCTTTGCGAAGTAAGAGGCTAATAATAACAATATGCCCGAAGAAGGACAATCGGATAAGTTAACCGATTTGTTACAAGCTAATTTGGAGCGCAACGAGGAAATTTTACAAATTTCTCGAGAAATAAAAAAATACATGCGCTGGCAAAATATTTGGGGAACGATAAGAACTCTTTTGATTGTCGCCCCGATTATTGTCGGCTTTATCTATTTGCCTCCGCTGATAAAAGATTATATTGCATCTTATCAATCCTTGCTTAAGTAATTTTTAAGGATTATATGAAGGAAATTGCGGTTTTTGCACAAACAACCTATCGTAACGAATTCAAAAAATTCGGTATAAAAACTGACGACCGTCGCCGCCATATGTATTTGATTGGGAAAACCGGTATGGGCAAATCAACAATCTTGGAAAATATGATTGTTGACGATATCCGCGCCGGATACGGTGTAGCTGTCGTTGATCCCCATGGCGATCTGGCCGAAAAAATAGTTGAATATATTCCTGACGATAGGATAAAAGACGTTGTTTATTTTAATCCATCGGATATTAATTTTCCGGTTGCTTTTAACGTTGTTGAACAAGTCGAACCGCATTTACGCCATTTAGTCGCCTCCGGTTTAATCGGTGTTTTTCAAAAACTTTGGGCCGATTCCTGGGGGCCGCGGTTGGAATATATTCTACGTAATGCTATTTTGGCAATTTTAGATTTTCCGGGCTCTACTTTAATGGGTGTTATTAGAATGCTATCGGATAAAAGCTATCGTAAGAAAGTTGTCGCCAATATTAAAGATCCGGTGGTTAAGGCTTTTTGGGAAAAAGAGTTTTCTAGTTATGCCGATAAATTTGCTTCCGAAGCAGTTTCTCCTATTCAAAATAAAGTCGGACAATTTTTGTCTAATTCTTTAATGAGAAATATTGTCGGGCAAGTAAAGTCGTCAATTGATATCCGTGAAATAATGGACAGCGGTAAAATTTTAATCATGAATTTGTCCAAGGGTCGAATCGGTGAAGATAATTCCGCCTTACTCGGTGCGATGATGATTACCAAGATTCAGCTGGCGGCGATGAGTCGCGTTGATATTCCGGAAAAAGAGCGTCGCGATTTTTATTTGTATATTGATGAATTTCAAAATTTTTCGACTGATTCATTCGCTAATATTTTATCCGAGGCGAGAAAATATCGGTTGAATCTTATTTTAGCTCATCAGTATATTGAACAATTAAGCGAGAAGGTCAAACCAGCTGTCTTTGGTAATGTCGGTACGATGGTAGTTTTTCGTGTCGGAGCGGCTGACGCCGAAGAGTTGGAAAAAGAATTTTTACCAACCTTTACTCAGGAAGATTTAGTTAATCTTCCAAAGTATGAAATGTATTTAAAATTAATGATTGACGGTATCGCCTCCGCCCCGTTTTCCGCTAAAGGTTTGCCGCCTTTAAGTCCGAATGAAAGAACAAATAATACTGATAAAGTAATTGCTTATTCTCGAGAAAAATATGCTTCTGAACGCGAAATGGTTGAAGAAAAAATTATGCGTTGGCATGAAAGTTCCGATGAAGAAATGGAAGCCCCGGTAAAAAAGAATTTAGCCGGCGGTCCGGCCGCACCGGTAAGAAGTCCGGTCTCGGCTCCACAGTCTGTTCCACAATCCACCCCTCGTGTTGGTGCTAGTGCTCCGTATAAACCGGATGTCAAACCGGAAGTCGGATTAACTACTCAACCGGTCAGTCAACCAGTTGCTCAGTCAGCTACTAAGTCGGTTAATCCACCAGTTAATCATCCAAAAATAGTGAGAGATTCTGGCTATGAAACGACTTGCGCTAGTTGCGGTAAAACAACGACCACTATCTTTGTGCCGGACGGAATTAGACCAGTTTATTGTAAAGAATGTCTTGGTCGGAAAAAAGAAGAAAAAAAAATAGAATTAGAAAAAAGGCAGATAGCCAAAGAGATAGAAAAAAAACATTTAGAAGAAGAAACGGTCTTGGTTAATACGGCGCCCTCCTTATCTTTAGCGGATTTAGCTAAAGTTAATCCGGTGGATTTTCGCGGGAGGGAAATAAAAAATGCCCATCCGGTAGTTAGCCATAATCCATCAAAAGAGCAAGAATTGCCCGAGGGTGTCGAAATGACCATTTCTAATAATAAATTTTAAATTTGAAAAAATTTTTATGTATTTAGTTTTTGATACGGAAACAACCGGATTACCAAAAAATTATCAAGCGCCACTTGATGATTTTTCTAATTGGCCGCGTATTGTTCAAATTGCTTGGAGTATATATGACGCCGAAGGAAATCATTGGGAAAGTTATAGTTATATAATTAAACCAGATAATTTTATTATTCCTGACGAAGTCGCTAAAATTCATCGCATTACTCAAGAGAGAGCATTAGCTGAAGGCGTTGAACTTAAACAAGCACTGGAACATTTTATTAGCGATGTCCAAAAGGCAGAATATTTGGTCGGCCATAATATTGATTTTGATGATAAGATTGTCAGCTCGGAATTATTACGTTCTAAAATGAATAATCCTCTAATTGGAGCAAACAAAATCTGTACAATGAAATCAAGTGTCCAATATTGTAAGATAGATAATGGCCGCGGTGATTATAAATGGCCTAATTTAACGGAATTATATCGCTGTTTGTTTAAAACTGATTTTCCCGATGCCCATGATGCCCTGGTTGATGTCAAGGCTTGCGCAGAATGCCTTTTTGAGCTAAAAAGAAGAGGCGCAATTTAATATTAGCGGCACAATTTAAATATATGGAACAACCAATAAATTATCTTAAAATTGGCAAGGCCACGGATCTAACAGGGAAAGATTATAAAATTTATCGTCTTTTAGAAATGTTGCCGGGTTTTGTTTCCATTTCAACTTTGGTAATTCTGGTAATTTTTTCATATTTTAAGCCCGTCTGGGTTGCTTATTTTATTATCGCCTTTGATGTTTATTGGTTATTATTGGTCGTTTACATGGCCATTTTTTTATTTAGTTCTTATCATAAGCTTAATCAAGGTTTAGCAACTGATTGGCGGGGCAAATGTAATCGGTTAAAGGAAGGGCATTTTACCGATAAAGATTTGGCTAAAGAAGTTGCTCTTGATTCTTTGGCTCTTCAGGGAGTTCATTGGGACGATCTTTGGCAATTAATTATTTTACCGACATACGGAGAGGGTATAGAAATTGTCCGTGGAGCTTTAGACTCCTTAATTAACGATGGTTATCCAACAGATAGAATGATTGTTAATTTAGCCTTAGAAGAGAGAGCGGGACAAGGAGCAAAAGATATTGCCGAAATTATTCAAAAAGAATATGGCAATAAATTTGGTCATTTTATAATAACTTTTCATCCAGACGGGATTAAGGGAGAAATAAAGGGCAAAGGGGCTAATCAGGCTTGGGCGGTCAAGATTGTCTATAAAGACATTATTGAAAAAGAAAAATTAGATGAGAAAAAAATATTAGTCAGCGTTTTTGATATTGATACGATTGTCCAACCGGGTTATTTTTTTGCTTTGACTTATAAATTTTTATCAGTTACTAAGCCATATCATGCGAGTTATCAGCCGATTCCGGTCTATCATAATAATATTTGGGAGACGCCTTTCTTTTCTCGCATCACTGCTTCATCCAATACTTTTTGGCAGATGATTATGCAGATCCGCCAAGAAAGTTTAGTCACCTATTCATCCCATTCTATGACCTTTGTCGCTTTACGGGAAATCGGTTATTGGTCAACGGCTATGGTTAGCGAAGATTCTCGCATTTTTTGGGATTGCCTGCTGTATTATAATGGTGATTACCGCGTCGAACCTTTATATTATAAGGTTTCAATGGACGTAACTTTTGATAAGGATCTTTGGAATACGGCTAAAAGCTTATATAAACAGCAGCGTCGTTGGGCCTGGGGTTCAGAGAATATTCCTTTTTTAATTTTTAATACGGCTAAACGCTGGAAAACGGTTGATCGTAAAAAATTGGTCGATCATATTCTTATTCAAATTCATGGTTTTTGGTCTTGGGCAACCAATGCTTTAATTATTGCGGTTGTTGGTTGGATGCCGATGTTTATCGGCGGCGATCGTTTCAATTCCACGGTTCTATCTGGCAATTTGCCGATGGTAACTCAAAACTTGATGACTGTCGCCATGGTTGGTTTAATTTCATCGGCGGTTATTACCTCTCTTTTATTACCGAAGAGACCAAAGAAATATACTATTTGGAAAAATATCAAGATGATTTTAGAATGGGTTTTTGTCCCGTTTATTATCATTATTTTTGGCGCCGTGCCCTGTTTTGACGCCCAGATCAGACTCATGAGAGGGAAATACATGGGATTTTGGGTAACCCCTAAATCGAGATAATTAAGGTTTTTCGTATTTGCTTTTTATGTTATAATAAAGAGCGATGGACAAACATAAAATACATCCGCAAATACATCCGCGCGTTCTTAGCGCCGGACAAATACAAAAGCCAGATAATTTTTTTTATCGCCTCTTTTCTAGCCAACGCTTTTTAGCGATTATTGGTCTAGTTTTTATTTTGTTAATCGTTTTCCCTTTAGCGAGAATTTATACGCAAAAACGTTTAGTAGAAAACGAAATTAATGATGTTCAAAAGCAAATAAAAGATTTTGAAAGCACTAATCAGGACTTGCAACAGATGATTACTTATTTGCAGTCTGATCAGTCTTTGGAAGAGCAAGCGCGGCTTAATTTAAATTTAAAAAAACCGGGCGAACAAGTCGTTGTTATTGAAACGCCTAAAGACAGCACAACAACTGATGATATAAATAAAACCACCGCTTCCGAAAGTAATTTTACGAAATGGTGGCATTATTTTTTTAATTAGAATTGAGCCGAAGAGGGGATTCGGACCCCTGACCTACGCGTTACGAGTGCGTTGCTCTACCAACTGAGCTACTTCGGCCATATCTTGAGCGGGTAAGCGGAATCGGACCGCCTTCCTCAGCTTGGGAAGCTGATGTAATAACCATTATACGATACCCGCGAGATAAGTATAATTATAGATGTAAGCCACGAATTTAGTCAATTATCATTATGAATTTTATTTATAAAAAATTAGTCTGGATAGGAGCAATTTTTTTGTTTTTGGCGCCGGTCGCTACGCGAGCGGCTAGCTTAGAATTTACGACCCCACACTTTACAGAAAAGGCGAATATTGCCACTAGTTCTCCGGCAACCAGTACGCCTTGGGATTGGGATTCTTTATCCCCGGTCTATCAATATTATTTTGATAACCCCAGCACTTACGATAAGGCTTTCCCGATGACCGTTAAAATCAATTACGGGAAGACAAATAATTATTTTAAACAAATTTTTTCGCTTGATGATAAATCTGGCTTCTTAACGCCGCTTTCAACCAAAGATGTTCCGGAGAAAAAATATGCGACAGCGACAACAACCGCGGTTTCAGGAAAATTAATTATTCTCGCTAAATCTGACATATTAACGGTCGGTACGGCTAGTTGGTATAACTACAAAAAAGGTCTTTTCGCCGCTTCGCCGGATTTTGGAAAAGGTTCTATTCTGCGCGTGACAAATTTAGCCAATGGAAAATATGTTGATGTCACAATTAATGATTTTGGCCCGGAACGGACTAAGCATCCCGATCGCGTAGTTGATTTAGATAAAGTTGCTTTTCAAAAGATAGCCTCTATCAGCGCTGGCGTAATAAAAATAAAAGTTGACCCGCTAAAGATTGTCACCCCGATAATTACTAAATTCAAGCCTGTTTTATTTCCGACTATCAGCGCTTCCTCGGCTATTATTATTAAAGAAAGTGACGGAAAGATGATTTGGGGAAAGAACGAGAAAAAGATCGCCCCGCTAGCTAGTCTTACTAAGTTAATAGCCATTAGAGTGTTTTTAGATACCCGCCCAACTCTAAATAAAGTTGTCAGCTATAAGGTTCAAGATGAGAATTATAATTATAAATATTGTAAGCCTCAGGAAGCGGCTAAGTTAACGGTTAAAGATGGTGACACGCTGACGATTGAAGATTTGCTATATAGCGCCTTAGTCGGATCGGCTAATAATGCAGTTGAAAGCTTGGTGCGCGTTAGCGGATTAGATAGAGATGATTTTATTGAAAAAATGAATAAAATTGTAAAAAGTTGGGGGGCAACCAGTACCCATTTTGTTGAACCGACAGGTTTATCGCCGCAGAACGTGAGTTCCCCTTTCGATTATGCTATAA